>Ga0075431_100004833_pt1 | contig 13263 bp, 10 predicted proteins | sample RhiMetdeltSRZDD5_FD_75297 | JGI IMG/M metagenome (GOLD analysis project Ga0075431, IMG submission 75297) | Populus rhizosphere microbial communities from Tennessee, USA - Rhizosphere MetaG P. deltoides SRZDD5 | ecosystem: Host-associated > Plants > Roots > Rhizosphere > Soil | place: USA... | reverse complement strand
GCGCTCGACTACGCCCACCGCCACGGCGTGATCCACCGGGACATCAAGCCCGAGAACATCCTGCTGCACGACGGCTCCGCCCTGGTGGCGGACTTCGGCATCGCGCTGGCGGCGAGCAAGGCGGGTGGCACCCGGATGACCGAGACCGGGATGAGTCTCGGCACGCCGCAGTACATGGCGCCAGAACAGGCGATGGGGGAGCGGGAGATCACCGCCCGGGCCGACGTCTATGCGCTGGGGGTGGTGCTCTACGAGATGCTGCTGGGGGAGCCGCCCTTCACCGGCCCCACGGCCCAGGCGATCGTCGCCAAGATCATGACCGACCGGCCCACGTCGATCACGGCCCGGCGCGAAACCGTGCCGGCCGAACTCGACGATGCCGTCCAAACCGCCATCGCCAAGCTCCCCGCCGATCGCTTTGCCTCCGTGGCTGAGTTTGCCCAGGCGCTGACGGGTGAAGTGCGGGCGACGGTGGCCCGTTCGAAGCGAGTCGCGGCCCCTTCGAGGCCCGGGCCCTGGCGCGCGGTGAGTGCCGTCCTCGGCCTGCTGGTGCTCGCGCTGCTGGGACTCTCGGCCTTGAAGCGCACGGCGCACTCCGCGAGCACTGCGCCGTCGGTCTACGACGCTGCCCTTCCCGACAGCGCACCGATCGGTTTTGCTGCCGGAACGGCGATCGCCTCCTACGGCTACTCGTACCGCAACACATCCATTGCGGCAGCCGGGGATTTTGTGGTGTATGCGGCCCGCCAGCGCGACTCATCCCGGCTCTGGTACCGCAGCCTTAAGGATTCGACCACGCATCCGATCCCCGGCACGACGGGAGCGACCGCACCTCGTCTTTCTCCCGATGGCAAGCGGGTCGCGTTCACCGATGGGCAACGAATCTTCGTGGTCCCGGTCGGCGGCGGCGAACCCCGACGCCTGCTTGATGGCCAGGCGGTTTCCATGATCGAGTGGGTCTCGCCGGCGCAGTTGGTCGCTACCGATCTGGACGGCACCCGGCGTTCCTGGCTTGACGTGGACGCGATCACGGCCCGAAGCGTGCCGCAGCCTCGCTGCAACTACGGAACATGGGCAACCGAGCTGCTGGTCATGGTCTGCTCGCAAAGACGGGTCGGCGTGCTGTTGGATCCGGATTCCGGAACTACCATCACCATCCGTTGGGCCCGCCCCGATGGCTCCGCCGGGAGTCCGGTAGTCGGCACCGCGTTCCGGCTGGTCGACCAACGTTATCTGGTCTACCTGGGCGCCAATGGAGTGCTGCTCGCGGCCTCGTATGAGCCATCCACTCACCTCGCGAGCCGGCCGGTCGTTCTCCTCTCCGGAGTGCGGCGCGAGGCGCTGGGTGAAGCCCAGTTCGACATCGCCCGGAACGGTACGCTGGTCTACGCTCCCGGTGTAGATGCCGCGGTCGGCCGGTTGGCGGGCCTCAAGGCCGGTGGGGTCCCCGAGCCACTGCCCATGGACGCCGGAGATTTCCAGCGCTACGACCTGAGCCCGAATCGCCGATATATGGCAGTTTCCACGCCGGGCGCGGAAGGGTATGAGCTCCGAATCCATGACTTGCGAGATGGCCAGCATTTCACCTGGCTCAGGGGTGAATACATCGGGCAACCGTTGTGGAGCCCCGATGGTGAGGAACTCCTGATCACCATGGGGGATTCCACCCGCTGGTCCATCCTCGGCGGATCGCCCGGACCCGGGACTCGGCCCGACACGGTGTTTCGAGGCGAGTGGGACGCGCTCGCTCCAGACCTGTCAAACTACCACGACGCTCATACTGTCATCGGCCGGATCTACCCGGCATCGGTAAGTGTGCGATTCAATCCCGCGGTGAAGCCGACGCAGTTCGACACCGTGCTGACCGGATCCAGCTTCGCATCGCTCTCTCCCAGTGGGAGGCTCATCGCGTATCAGACGTCGGAGGGGCAGGTCATAGTGACGTCGTTCCCCGTTGCCGGCCGGCGCCGGCAGGTCGCAGCCGGGGGAGCCGAACCTCTGTGGCTGACTCCCACCACCGTGATCTATCGGTCCGGTGTCTCGTGGTACACCGTCAGGGTTGATCCCGACACGGGCGAGCCACAGGGGGCGCCGACCTTCTGGGCTCGCGATCCCCGGTTCTCCGATACCTCGGGGTGGTCCAACCGGCTCGGGCATGACGGCGGGATCATTTATCTGCAGGGACCGGAGCAGACCAGCGCGTCGTACCTCCGGGTGATCCCGAACTGGGTAGCGCAGATGAAAGCGGCGGTGGACGGAGCTAGCCGGTGAGTCTGGCATTCGCTCGGGTTCGCCAGGAGGTCAGAGCAGCTGTTCGATCGTGATCGGCAGCGGCGCAGGTGCGGGTAGTCAGCAACCAACGCCATATCGATGCCGCAGCTGGTCATTAGCGAATTAGATCTACGCACTTTATTTCCTTAGGATCGGAACGTGTGGCGTCTGAGGGACGAGCGGTGGGCTGAGTGCAGTGGCCAGGGAGGGAATTGAACCCCCGACACGCGGATTTTCAGTCCGCTGCTCTACCAACTGAGCTACCTGGCCGTTGGGGCGGGAAATATATCATAGCCACCGCAACATACGGGAGTGAATGAAGCCCCATGCCACCATCACCAGCAGGAACGCCAGCACCACCACAAAACCGTAGTCCCAGCCCCTCGGCGGGTACATCCGCTCGAAGTTCATGCCATAAATGCTGGCCACGAAGTTGGGCACCAGGATGATCAGCGTGATCGCGGTCAGCCGCTGCATGATCTTCCCCAGCCGGTTGAAGGCGTAGAACACCTGGGTATCGAGCGCAGCACTCAGTAGATCGCGTTGGCTGTCCAGCTCGGCCAGGACATGCACCGCGTGGTCCTGCACGTCGGCAAAGTAGGGCCGGAGCTGCTCCGGAATCAGCCGTTCGCGCCGGAGGACCTCGGCCAAGACATGACTGGTCGGAGCCAGGAGCGGTGGCACCCGAAGCAACTCCTTCCGCAGCCGGAAGAGGTCCGCGGCGGCTCCTTCTTCCCCGAGGAAGATCGACTCTTCGATCGCCGTAACCCGCTCGACGATCCGGTCCTGGACTACGAAGTAGCCGTCCACCAAACTCTCGAAGAAGGTATAGGCCAGACAGGACACGCCCTGGGTCTGCCGCTGCTCGTTCCGCTCCCAGCGGCGGCGGGACTCGTCCAGCAAGCCCAGCACCGCGGCGGACCCGCGATGGATGGTCACCAGGTAGTTCTCGCCCCAGAACAGGTTCAGCTCCCGGGGGATGAACGCGTCTCCCGAGTGCTCCGCCCCATAGACCACGATGAAGTAGTAGTTGCCGTAGATGTCGCAGCGGGGCCGTTCGTGAGCCCGGGTCACGTCTTCCAGGGCCAGCTCGTGGAAGCCGAAGACCTCCCGCAGGAGGGCGACCTCGGCCTCCCCGGGATCCGTAATGTCGAGCCAGAGCTGCCTGGTACGATCCGGAAGCAGCTCCCGGAGCCGGTCTAGGCTGACCTCGGCAGGGGCAGCTCCGCTACAGGCTTCAACTACTAGCCGCATGGTGCCCATCGCACACACTCCTTACGACTCGGGTGGGTTAATATCGGATTCGGCGGGCACCCGCGCGAGACCAGGGCTGCTCCCCTGCGGTCAGGGTGACAGGGGGCAGAGCCGCTGTCATATTTCCCCGCCATGCCGCCGCCCTCATTCCCCAACCTCACCGTCCTGTCCCACCCCCTCATCCAGCACAAGCTCACCATTCTTCGCGACAAGCACACCAGCACCCGCGACTTCAAGCAGCTGGTCAGCGAGATCGCGACACTGATGGCATACGAGGTGACCAAGGACCTGACCACCGCCCCGCTCGAGATCGAGACCCCGCTGGAGCGCACCACGGGGCGTCAGGTCTCCGGGAAGAAGCTGACCCTGGTTCCCATCCTCCGGGCCGGGCTCGGTATGGTGGACGGCATCACCCAGCTCATTCCCTCTGCCCGGGTGGGCCACATCGGCCTCTACCGCGATCACGACACCCTGCAGCCGGTGGACTACTACTTCAAGATCCCCTCCGACCGGGACGAGCGGGACTTCTTCGTGCTCGATCCCATGCTCGCCACCGGCGGCTCGGCCGTGGCCGCGGTGAGCGCCCTCAAGGAGGCCGGGGCCAAGCGGATTCGTTTCCTCAGCCTGGTCGCGGCGCCGGAGGGGGTAAAGCGGATGCTGGATACTCACCCCGACGTCCCCATCTTCGCCGCGTCGCTCGACCGCGAGCTCAACCCCGTGGGTTACATCCTCCCGGGACTGGGAGACGCGGGCGACCGGCTGTTTGGAACCCGCTGAGGAGAAGAACGTGAAGAGTGAGGCGGTCCCGTGACCGGGGTGCGATTGACGTTCTGGGGAGCAGCCGGACAAGTCACCGGCTCCATGCATCTGCTCGAAGCCGCCGGCGCCCGGATCCTGCTCGATGCCGGACTCTTTCAGGGTCGCCGGTCGGAAGCCCACACTCTCAACGCTCAGCTGCCCTTCGACGCCCGCCGGATCGACGGCGTGGTGCTGAGCCACGCCCACATCGATCACAGCGGCCGGCTGCCCCTCCTGGTGCGGGAAGGCTTTCACGGCCCGGTGTACGCCACTCCCGCAACCCGGGACCTGAGTGCTGTGATGCTGGCCGACGCGGCCAACATCCAGGAGAAGGACCACGAGTTCCTCCAGCGCCACCACGTGAACGGGGCGGTCAGCGAGCCGCTCTATTCTCTCCGCGACGCCATTGCGGTCCAGGACCTGATGGTCGGGGTACCCTACCGGCGGGTGTTTTATCTCCGCAAGCATCTGGCGCTCGAATTCCTGGAGGCCGGACACATTCTGGGATCTGCCGCCGTGGACCTCCGGATCAGCGAGGGCGGCAATCACCGCCTGGTCTTCTCCGGAGACATCGGGCGCAGCGGTCTCCCCATTGTCCGGGACCCGGAGCCGCCGACCGGCCCGGTCGACACCCTGGTGGTCGAGGCCACCTACGCCGATCGCAAACACGAGTCGTTCAACCAGGCCGAGGCTCGGCTCGCCGAAGCGGTACGTAGGGTCGCCGCCCGCGGGGGAAAGCTCTTGATCCCGGCCTTTGCCGTCGGCCGGGCCCAGGAGCTGATCTACAGCTTCCACCGGCTGTACCGGGAAGGACAGATACCCGAGATCCCGATCTACCTGGACAGCCCGCTCGCCGTCGACATCACCACTGTATTTCGGATGCATCCCGAGGTGTTCGACCGGCGGGAGCGGTTGATCGAGGTCACTAATGAGCTGTTCGACTTTCCCCTGCTTCGCTATGTCCGGGATGTGCCCGAGTCCAAGGCGCTGAATTCCAACAACGGCCCCGCGGTTATCATGGCGGCTTCGGGCATGGCCGAATCCGGCCGCATCCTCCACCATCTGGCCCACGGCATCGGTGATCACCGCAACCTGATTCTCTTCGTTGGCTTCCAGGCCGAGCACACCCTGGGGCGCAGAATTCAGAGCGGCCAGGAAAAAGTGCGGATCCTGGGCCGGGACTATGAGCGTCGCGCCGAGGTCGAGTCGATCACCGGCTACTCGGCCCACGCCGACCGGGAGGAGCTGCGGGCGTGGATCCGCCATCTCGGGGGACCCATCCGCCGGGCCTTTGTGGTGCACGGCGAGCCGCCCGCCCTGGACGCGATGGCCGGAATCCTGCGCGAGGAGGGCATCAAGGAGGTGAAGATCCCGGGCCACGGGGAGAGCTTCGATCTGTGAAGCCGGAACGGCGGAACGAGGGAACGAGGGAACGCCCCATCGCTCCATCGCTCCGCCGGGTCGCGGGATTGGTCCTTCTCGCCGCCGCCCTCATTTACACGGTGGCGCTGCTGATGGTGCTGGTGGTGAGTCAGCAGGACCAGCGGCTTCCGGCCGACGCCATCGTGGTGCTCGGGGCCGCCCAGTACAATGGCCGCCCTTCCCCGGTGCTCCGGGCCAGGTTGGACCACGCACTGCAGCTGTATCGCGAAGGATTGGCCCCGCGAATCGTGGTCACGGGAGGAGTGGGACGGGGTGATACCACCAGTGAGGCCACCGTCGCCCGACACTACTTGATTGCCCGCAAGGTGCCCCCCGATGCGGTGATCGAGCAGCCCCAGGGTCGCTCGACCCAGGCGTCCATGACCGCGGTGGCGGACTGGCTCGCGGGAGCGCGGCTCCAGCGCGTCATTCTGGTGAGCGACCCGTTCCACATGTTCCGTCTGCGGCTGGAGGCCCGGCGCACCGCCCTGGAGGCCTACACCTCCCCCACGGAAAGCAGCCCGATCTCCGACAACCCGGTTCTGGAACTGCGCTATCTCGCGGCTGAGGCGTTCAAGATTCCGGTGAGCTGGCTCCAGGCCACTCTCTCGCCCCTCACCTCTCACCCTGCTCCACCATGACGCTCGTCTCGTCGGAACGACTCTACACCGGCAAGGTCATCAACCTGGACCGGGATTCGGTGCAGTTCCCCAACGGCTCCACCGGCCAGCTGGAGATGGTCCGCCACCCCGGTGCCTCGGCGGTGGTCCCCTTTCTGGACGACCCCCGCGGGCCCGATCCCCGGATCAATCTCATCCGGCAATTCCGCCATGCCGCCGACACGTTTATCTGGGAGATCCCGGCAGGAAGGCTGGACCCGGGAGAAACTCCGGCAACCTGCGCTCAGCGCGAGCTGGAGGAGGAGATCGGAATGACCGCTGATGTCCTTGCCCGGCTCACCACCATCTACACTACACCCGGGTTTACCAACGAGAAGATCCATCTCTTCATGGCCACCGAACTGAAGAAAGGCACTCATAAGCGCGAGGCGGACGAGTTCCTGGAGGTTCACATCCGGCGCTGGTCCGAGGTGATGGATATGATCCGGACCGGCCAGATCGTGGATGGCAAGACCCTGGTGGCGATTCTGTTCGTCCAGTCGTTCCGGCGCTGATCTCCTCTCGCTGCCCCGCCTTACCTCTGCTTCAAGCCGGCGATAGTTTCCTCTCATGCCGGCCCATTCGTTCGACGTCTTCTATCGCTCGCTGAGCAAGGGCGACCTGGCCGCTAACTACTACTTCTACGGTCCGGAAGACGTGCTCAAGGATGAGGCAGTACGCCTTCTCGTCGGCCGCGCTCTGGATCCGGGCATGCGGGACTTCAACCTGGACCAGGTTTCGGCCGCCCAGCTCGACCCCGAGGGAGTGCATGCCCTCTGTAACACTCTGCCCATGATGGCCGAGCGGCGAGTAGTGGTGATTCGGGACGTGGAGCTGCTCAAGCGGAAGACCCGAGCCCGCACCGAACTGCTCAAGTACCTGACCGCACCCAGTCCTCACACCCTGGTTATCCTGGTCCAGGGGTCGGGGGATGAGGGCGAGGACAAGGACCTTGTCCGAGGCGCCTATTCTGTCCGCTGCGATCCGCTGGCACCCGACCGCGCGGCGAAGTGGGTGGCGCGCCGAGCCGCCGAACTCGGGATCGACCTGGATCCCGCGGCGGCCGATCATCTGGTGCGCTCGGTGGGAGCCGAGCTGGCAGCGCTGACATCCGAGCTGGCCAAGCTGGCCTCACTTCCGGCCGACGCCGCCATCACCTCGGAGCGGATCGCCGAACTGGTGGGTGTCCGCCAGGGCGAGACCCAGTGGGATTGGCGCACGGCGGTGCTGGAGGATCGAACCAGTCGGGCAGTCAGCCTGGTGCCGGCCATCCTGGCGCAACCCGGCATCTCCGGGGTCAAACTGGTGACCGCGCTCGGCACGGCGCTGCTGGGGCTCGCCACTACACGGAGTCTCTACGACACCGGCATGCGCGGACGCAGCCTGGAGGAAGCGGTCGTCAAGGCACTGTTCCGAAACCGGCCCCAGGGATTGCTGGGCTACCGGGACGAGGCGGCGCTATGGTCTCGCATTGCGGGCGACTGGCCCGCGCGTCGGATCCGGGCCGCACTCCGAGCAGCCCTCGAGGCCGATCAGGCGCTCAAGACCACGACCCTCTCTGACGAACGCGGGGTGCTCACCGATCTGGTGCTGCGGCTCGGCGTGGCAGTAGCGGAGGCTGCGTGAGGAAGCTCCTCCGTGGTCTGTCCGCAGTTTACGCCCTTTCCGCTCTTTCCACTCTTGCCGCGCACGCCCAGACCGACCCCCGTCTCGTAGAGATCATCCGTCAGGCGCAGCAAGGCCAGGGCGACTCGGCCCGGCTCAAGGTCCAGCGCCTGCTGGCAAGCACTTCACCAGGTGACACGCTGTATCCCCAAATCGTGTATACCCAGGCCATGGTGGCCAACGACGCCGGGGACATGCGGCGGCAGCTACAGCGGGTGGCAGTGGAGTACTCCTCCTCCAGCTGGGCCGACGATGCCCTGCTCCGGCTGGTGCAGCTCGACTACGCCAGCGGAAACCTGGATGGGGCCGCCCGAAATCTGGAGCGGATCCGGCTGGACTATCCCGGCAGCTCTCTGCTCCCCCAAGCCTCCTACTGGGCGGCGCGGACCTACTTTGACCAGAAGCGGCCCGAGCTGGCCTGCCGCTGGATCAGCGAAGGGATGGCTGCGTCGAGGGAAAACATCGAGCTGCAAAACCAGCTCGGCTATCTGAACCAGCGCTGCACTCAGTTTGCCGCCGCCGGCCCGCCTCGCGACAGTCAGCCCAACCCGACTCCGGCCAGAGACTCGGGCCAGGTCGTGGGTGCCCTGCCGCCCGATAGCGGCGTGCCGCTCAACCCTGGAGTGGCACCAGAGCGCCCGTCGCCCGCGCCCAGTCCCGCTCCACCGACGCCGCACCCGCGGGCCGCCACCCCGGAGCCGGCTGGGCGCCGTGCTGATACGGTGGCGGCCGCCAAGCCGCCCGATGCGAGCATCCGGTACCGGATTCAGATCACCGCGGTACGCAGTGTAGCCACCGCGCAGTCGGAGGCGGCCAGGTTGAAGTCGCGCGGCTTCGACGTGGTGCTGGTCGAAGAAGGCGGATTGTACAAGGTGCGGGTCGGCAGTTACGCCACTAAGGCTGCGGCTGCCGCGGACTTGCCAAAGATCAAGGCCAAGCTGGGGGGCAGCCCATTCGTGGTCACGGAGTCCTAGGCGCCGCTGCCGGCGCCGTCCTTCTGCTCGCGCTGGCCCGCTGTGCCCCTAAGCCCGGGACTCCACCCCACCCCGCCTTCACCGACCGTTGTCGCATTGACACCGACTCGGCCCCGTCCCTCGACACGTTTACCGTAGCGCTTTCCGAGCCGGTCGATCTGGCTCATGCGCGTCAGCCGGCAAACGACAGCGAGCGACTTCTTTTTCGTAACCTCTATCCCAATCTGATTCGCCTCGATTGCGAGGGCGAGACTCTTCCTGACCTGGCCGAGTCCTGGCAGAAGGAGGCGAATGGAGGGAGCTGGACATTCACCCTGCGGGAGAGCGCGGGTCCGACCTCCAGCGCGGTGTTCACCCCGGCTCGCATCGCTGAAAGCATAACCGCAGCCATCCGGGAACGGCGACCGCCGGGACTGGACTCGGTCCACCCCGTAGGCCAGCGGGAGCTGCGCATCCATGTCACCCCACCCTCCGACACTCCGCCCGCTATCCTGGCGGACCCAGCCCTGGCAATCCCCGCCAGCATGCCGACGGTCGGCCCTTCAGGAATCATCCTTTCGGCTGCAGAGCGACCGGTTATCGAGCTGAAGTTCCCACTCAATGGCGACGCGAGGGACGCCCTCGATCGGGGTGCGGACCTCATCGTTACTCGGGACCCGGCGCTCATTGACTACGGGTCGGGTCGCCCCTCGTTCCAGTCGTTCCCACTACCCTGGAATCGGACTTATCTGCTGCTCCAGCCGGCCGGAGCACAGCCCATCGCGATCGGCAAAACGGAAGAGGAGCGCCGTTCGCTGGCGCAGGACGCGGTGCAAGTCGAGGCTCGTGCGGCGGAGCCGGTCGACTGGTTGGGCTCTGGGGCAGAGTGTCCCCGTCCCGCAGTTGCAACTCCGTCCCTCTCACCGCGCCTGGCCTACGTCGCAGGTGATGAGGTTGCCCAGGCGCTGGCCGGTCGGCTGGTGGCGCTGGCCGGCCCTGGTTTGAGTCTAAGGGCGATTGGTCTGGAGCCGGCCGCCTTCGACACATCTCTCCGACAAGGTACCGAGCTGGCGTACATTCACGCTGTGCCCAGGCGGAGCCTCGACCCCTGTACCGAGCTGGCGGGCCTGCCATCCGGAATGACCATGCTGCCGCTCATCGATACCCGCCCCAGAGCGATCGTCCGAAAGGGCTCTCCGCCATTGACCGTCGATTGGGATGGCGCCGTGCGGGTAATCAGGCCGTGAGCTTTCGCACCCGGCTCTTCCTCGCGATCCTGGTCGCCGTGCTCCTCCCGCTCGCCGCGCTGACGCTCGGGGTGCGCCGGGAGATGGACCGGCGATTGACCCGAGAGTATGAGGCAGGGGTCACGGCGGCGGCCTCTGCCCTAGAGGCCAGCCTGGCGCGGGAGAGCGCCAACGTGGCCGCGCGGCTCCGGGCGCTGGTCTCGGAACTCGGGGGGGATAACCGGTTCCGGCTCGCTATCGTACAGAACGACCCGGCTTCCCGGCACTACTTGCTCAACTACGCCGAGGGGGCCATGCGACTGAGCGGCCTGGCGCTGCTTCAACTGCAGGACAGTACCGGCCGCATCCTTAGCTCGGGGCATTTCCGTAATCAGTTCGATCAGCTACAACCGGAGCTGCCCAGAATCCTTTCCGGCCTTGCCGATAGCCTGGTCCTGGTACGAACCCGCACCCCGGACACGACGCTGCTTGCGCTCACCCGGATCGATTCCGTCCGACTTGCTGGAAGACGAGTGAGCCTGGTCGGCGGTATCGAGGCCCGGCGCTGGCTCCAGGCAACCCCGCAGCTGGGTGGCGATATTGCGACCGGGATTGTCTACCCCGGCGCGCCGCCCCAACCTGCGGCAGCAGAACGAGTCATTCGCGAGGTCCAGCTTCCCTTTCTGGATTTACTGCACCCCGCGGTTCGCATTGATACAGCGCGGCTCCAAGTCACCCAGACACTGGAGACGGTGAATGCCCTACGACGAGACGTGACTCGCTGGGTCCTGGTGGCGCTGGCGCTCACGCTGGCCGCCGCCGTTTTGTGCGCTGCATGGCTCTCTAGCCGGATCAGCCGCCCACTGCGGGAGCTCTCGGAGAAGACCGCAGCCATCGACCTGGACCGGCTGGACCAGAGCTTCGAGACCGGCCGGACTGATGAGTTCGGCGCCTTATCACGTCTGCTCGGCGCCATGACCGACCGGCTCCGGGCTAGCTCGGCTCGACTGCGGGAGGCGGAGCGTCGGGTAGCCGTTGGTGATCTGGCACGCCAGGTCAATCACGACATCAAGAACGGACTGGTGCCGATTCGAAATGTGCTGCGCCACCTGGCGCAGGTCGCGACCGAGAGCCCTGATTCGCTCCCGGGCATCTTTGCCGCCCGACGGGCAACGTTGGAGTCCAGCGTGGAATACCTCGATACCCTCGCCCGGAACTACGACCGGCTTTCTCCCGGCGCCGAGCGCCGTCACTGTGAGATCAACGGCATTGTAGCCGAGGTGCTCCGGAATACCGGACCCCAGGATGGCCGGGTGCGAGCTCAGTTGGCGGACGCCTTGCCCAGTGTGCTGGGAGATGGCCTGATGATTCGGCGGGTACTGGAGAACCTGGTGGGCAACGCGCTGGATAGCGTTGCCGCCCGGCCTGAGGGCAGCGTCACCGTGGTTACCGAGCCGGTTGCAGGCAGCACCGGGGCGGACCGGATCCGGATCACCGTTGCCGATACCGGAGCCGGAATGACTGGGGAACAGCTGGAGCGCGCCTTCGACGACTTCTACACCACCAAGACCGGAGGCACCGGATTGGGGCTCTCCATCGTCCGGCGACTGATCCTGGACCTGAACGGAACCCTCAAGGTCGAGACCGAACCCGGCGTGGGCACTCGAGTGATGGTCGAGCTGCCGGTCGCCCAACAGGAAGCAGCCGGATGACGCTCGTCCTGGTGGTTGATGACGTGCCCGCTCTGGCGGAGCAGTATGCCTACGACCTCGAGCGGCTGGCCGGATATGAGGTGATCACCGCGAGCGACGGCAACAAGGCTCTCGATCTCCTCCAAACCAGCGCGGCCGACTGCGTCATTCTCGACCTGGAAATGCCCGGGATGAATGGCTTCGAAGTGCTTCGCAATCTGGAAAAGCAGGGCAGTGAGGTCCCGGTGATCGTCTACACCGGCACCGGTGACTACCAGCGCTGCATTGAGGCTGTCCGCCTCGGCGCCTACGGATTCATCGACAAGGCCGAGCCGATGGAGCGGGTGGTCCAAGAGGTAGAGACGGTGCTGGAGCGAAAGCGACTGCGGGATCAGGTGGCCGCGCTCCAGCGACAGCTCGGCGCCGAGAGCTCGATGATCGGGAGCAGTGCCGCGCTGCGTAGCCTGCGGGAGTCGATCCGCCGGGTGGCCGCCGTTCCGAGTCCGGTCTTGATCCTGGGCGAGAGCGGCTCCGGGAAAGAGCTGGTGGCTCGAGACATCCACCTGGGAGGCGCCGATCCCAGCGCCCCATTTGTCGCCATCAACAGCGCAGCTCTGCCCGAGACGCTGGTTGAGAGTGAGCTGTTCGGGCACGAGCGGGGGGCCTTCACCGGCGCCAGCAGCACTCGCAAGGGGGCGTTTGAATCGGCGGGGCGCGGGACGCTGTTTCTCGACGAGGTGGGAGAGCTTCCGCTCCCGGCTCAGGCCAAGCTTCTGCGGGTGCTGGAGGAGCGTCAGGTCACCCGTCTGGGAAGCACCCGCTCACTCCCAGTCGAGGCTCGAGTGGTGGCCGCAACTAACCGCGACCTGGAAGCGGAGCTTGCCGCCGGTCGATTTCGCCAGGACCTCTATTACCGACTCAACGTTCACGTGCTCCGGGTTCCGCCGCTCAGGGATCGGCTCTCCGATGTCCCCGATCTCGCTGCCCACTTTGTCGCCCTGGTCTGCGAGCGGTTCGGCCTCAAGAAGAAGAAGCTCTCCGCCGATGCGCTCGAGATTCTGATGGGATATGACTGGAGCAGGAATAACGTCCGGGAGCTTCGAAATGTGATCGAAAGAATGATCATCGCTGCCGACGGTGATGTGCTGCGGGCCGAGCACGTGCCGATGGATATCCAAGACCAGAGCGAGGCGGGTGCCCCGGCCTCGCCCGGCCGCAGCTTTCAGGCGCTCAGGGCCGAAGCGGAGCGGCAGATCATCCTGGCCGCGCTCACCCGGAACGACTGGCATGTCACCCGCACCTCTCAGGAGCTGGGACTTGCCGA
>Ga0075431_100004829_pt1 | contig 13278 bp, 10 predicted proteins | sample RhiMetdeltSRZDD5_FD_75297 | JGI IMG/M metagenome (GOLD analysis project Ga0075431, IMG submission 75297) | Populus rhizosphere microbial communities from Tennessee, USA - Rhizosphere MetaG P. deltoides SRZDD5 | ecosystem: Host-associated > Plants > Roots > Rhizosphere > Soil | place: USA... | reverse complement strand
TTGTGTTGATGAAAATCGAAAGCTCAGAAAAAAGGTGGACAGGATGAGCATTCCTAACGGTATAGTGTGGACGCATGATGCGAAGAAGATGTATCATGTTGAATCAACCGACCGTGTGGTGAATGAATATGACTATGATGTTGAAACTGGAGAAATAGTTTTTAATAAGGTAGCGATAAGTGTGCCCGACGATTTGGGATCGCCTGATGGTATGTGTATGGATGATGATGGGATGCTATGGATCGCGCACTGGCCGGGGTTTGGAGTGTACCGGTGGGATCCGGTGAGCGGACAGTTGTTAGATAAAATTGAGGTGCCGGTGCCGAATGTCAGCTCATGTGCCTTCGGAGGAAATAATAAGAATGTAATGCTTATCACTACTGCCAGGCAGGGTTTATCAACCGATGAGTTGCGCATGTATCCTGATAGTGGTAGCGTTTTTATGGTTGAATTTTAGTAAGCATAGGTATGACTAAAAAACTTAAGCAAATGGAGGTTCGCCATCGATGCACCAATGGGAGCTACTGACATTAATTTTTAGTAACTTCTATAAGCGATCGCGGCTAAACCTAATAGTAATGGTGAAATTCCTCTTTTCCCTTTTATTCTCCCTTTCTTCGATATTGCTTAAAGCTCAAAATTCAGAGATTGACTCACTTCAATTATTAGAATTGCAAATGAGGTATTCTGTTGATTCACTCGAAGCTGAGGTTTCAAGAGAAAAAGAGGACACTTCCAAAATAGGCTTGTTGGGTTACCTTTGTTATTACTATGCATGGGTAAATCCCGAAAAGAGTTTAAAGCTGGGAATGCAGGGACTGGAGTTATCACGAAGAATTAACTTCAAAAGAGGAACAGCATATTGTCACCAATCATTATCTTTTTGTTTGTGGGTGCTTGGAAACTTCAGTGAGTCTTTGAAACTAAGCTTAAAATCATTGCAGGAATATGAAAATCTGAAAGATTATAGGCGTGCTGCATATTCGCATTTGGCCGCTGCAAATGTGTATCGGGAAATTGGGGATTATAAAAGAGGTATTCGTGAAGCTCAGGAAGGGATAAGAATTTATAACTCCATTGGTTTTTCTAAGAAAGTTGCATATGTAGTTGCCGGCTCTGTTTATGAAAGGAGCAATCAGCTTGATTCAGCACTGCAATATATGCAAATGGCATATGAAATGGATTTGATTGAAAATAACGCAAAGTGGGGTTTTATTGTTTATGTTCTCGGTAACATTCATGCGAAACTCCAGCATTATGAGGTTGCATTGGCATATTATCGTATGGCCCTACCACTTGTGATTAAGAAGTCCGCTAATAAGGACGTTGTTGATGTTTATAACAGCCTTGCGGGCGTTTTTTATATAGAAGGTAAATCAGACTCCAGTATTTATTATGCAAATGAAATATTACAAAACTGGAAGGGCACTAATTATAAGCAAGGCTTTCTTCAGGCTGCGAATACACTCGCAGCCGTTTATAAGGAGAAGAATCAAAGGGATAGTGTCATAAAGTATCTTGAGATGGGTGTTGCTCTTAATAAAGAACTATTCACCCAGGAAAAAGAAAGGGAGGTACAGAACCTGGCATTTAATGAACAGATGCGAAGGCGGGAGAAAGAGCAAATGATAATTATTGAAGCTGAAGAAAGGAAAAGAAATCTTCAATTACTTTTCATAACTGCCTTTATCATATCCTTTACATTAGGTGTAATCATAATCAGCAGGCTGAAAACGTTTGCAAAGACTGCAAGATTTTTAGGTTTGATCTGGGTTTTATTGATATTTGAATTCATCAGTTTGTTAACGCACCCATGGATTGAAAAAATAACCAAACATAGCCCTGTTTTTACTTTGTTGTTACTCGTGTTGCTGGCCGCGGTGCTGGTTCCTGCGCATCATTATCTGGAGGATATGATAAGAAAGAAGATGGTTAAAAAGCGTAAGCGAAAGGCTAGGGTTGTCGCTCCTTCCAAATGAATCGAGGGTGTTACGCGCAATTGTCATTCTCCATTGAAATCATTTTATCTGCATTAGCAACATTTTAACAATCATATTAAGTTATACAAGCCTTACACTATTGCATATTTCACAATTGTGTCGTTACTTTGCACCGTCAAAATGAGCAATAGCACAGTACTGGCAATTTAGACCAACGGATACACACTTCTTGCTAACGATTCTTAGTGTCTTCCCTAAACAGCTCAGGCAATTTTAATTTAAACACTAAAAAAGGAACTATCATGAAAAGTGATGTAATGCCATCTATTGTCGAAAAATCAATTCTTAATACAATTGTTGAAGTAAAAGAGACACTGGCCAGCGGTATCACTCCCGCAAAAAAGAAGCGCCGTTCATTTGGAGTAGCTGATATCTGGAAAATCCGCAGAAATGCGAAGACAGCCTCTTCAATGGTGAGAGTATAAGAGAAACTTATGCCGCATTAAGTTTCGTATCAGGTGATCTGTCGTGAATCAACCCTTTTTTTGTCTGATTACACCCTATATTGAAAAAGGACAGGCAATATCTTTGCCAACATGCAGGCACACCTCAAAATGAAACGCGGCGAGTTTATTACGCTGTCCGCATGCAGTATGATGCTCACGGCATTGGGTATCGATATCATGCTTCCGGCATTTGCAGAACTAAGGCATCATTTCGGACTTAATTCTACCTCAACTGATGCAGCAAAGATTATCTCCTTCTTCTTCATGGGTCAGATTGTTCAGATAATTTTCGGAACATTTTCTGACCGGTATGGAAGGCTTTCAATTTTAAGAGTGGGATTTCCGCTTTATATCATTGGAGGATTAGCTGCTGCATTTGCGCCATCGCTTGACCTGATGATGACTGCGCGTTTTGTGAGCGGGATGGGTGCTTCGGCTGTATTTACTACAACTATTGCATGTGTTCGCGACCGGTTTGTTGGAAATGAAATGGCGCGTATCATGTCACTCATCTTCACGCTTTTTTTGTTTACTCCTGTATTAGCCCCTTTCCTGGGAGCTGGTATACTCGCGATCTCATCCTGGCAAATGGTGTTTCTTGCTCCTCCGCTGTTTGCTGTGATCGTATTTGTTTGGTCGTTCCGCCTCGAAGAATCGCTTCCGCGTAACCATCGCGTTCCTCTTGACTGGATGAGTGTTTACAACTCGGTGCGTAAAGTAATAACTAGCCGTATTTTTTTGCGGTACACTTCAATTACTACAATACTCTTTACGGCGTTAAGCTCTTATATCTCGAGTTCGGAACATATAGTAGGAGAGATATATGGCCGGCCCGAATTGTTTGCCTGGATATTTGCCGGTATGGGTTTGTTGATGTCGTGTTTCACTTTACTTAATTCCAGGTTAACGTTGAAGTTTGGAGCCTGGATAATTATAAGATGGTTGCTGGTTATTTATACTGTTGTGGGTGGTCTCCTTTTCGTGTATACGTTGGTGTTTGGTGATCCCCCGAATATGGTATTATTTTTTGCGGCAGTCAGTTTGATGCTGGCAATCAATCTTGCTGTTGAGCCAAACAGCAGCGCGCTTGCGCTTGAACCCATGGGTAAAATGGCCGGGATGGCGTCATCGGTTTATGGAACCGTTTTCTTTTTCTTTGGAGCTTCACTAGGGTCTGTGATCAGTGGGTTAATGCATCATGGAGTCTTTCCTCTGGTTTTAAGTTTTTTTCTTTTGGGAGCGGTGGCTGTTGTGTTGGTTTTTAGTGACATGCGCAAATCTCCAAATTGACTGTTGAACAAACTGGCCAAAAAAATTATTTTCAATTAAACAAATTCGTGCACATATTCTTCGTCTGAAAATATTTTTTCCGCTGTATTGGCGTATCTTAATAAATTCATTTAACGCAGATGAATAGGATTGAACCAGTGAGCATGCACATGGCAACGCAATACATTCCGGAATTTTTATCAGGTGGCGGAGAGATGGGGCAACGAATCCGCGAGTACGACTGGTCATCAACACCCCTTGGTCCGATTGAATCATGGCCTCACAGCCTGCGCACATGCATCCGCATAATGCTTACTTCGCGTCAGCCTATCTGGATAGGATGGGGCAAGGAGCTGATAAAGTTTTACAACGATCCCTATAAAGATATCGTTCGTGGCAAGCATCCATGGGCGCTCGGTTCACCCGCGTCATTAGTATGGAAGGAGATCTGGAAAGAAATAGCGCCATCGTTAAAGCAGGTAATGGAAAAAAACGAAGGCACTTACCATGAAGCGCAGCTGCTGATCATGGAACGCAACGGCTACCCCGAAGAAACATACTATACTTTTTCTTACACACCCATTCCAGGCGATACTGGCAAAACGGAAGGCATGTTCTGTGCAAATACCGACGACACAGACAAAATAATCAGCGAGCGCCAGCTAAGAACATTAACACAACTTGGTAAACGGCTTACAGACTGCCGCACTACCGACGATATTCTTTCGCGAACCATAACAACATTAAGCGAGAATCCTCAGGATTTTCCGTTCGCTTTGTTCCGTACCGTTTCGGGAGACAAAGCAATACTGGAGCATTCGACTCCGCTTGGCGATGCCGAAAAATATATTGCAAAAGAAATAAATCTGAAAGCCGGCACCGACATTTCAGATACAATTAGTAAAGCGCTGGCAACAAGATCCATTGCGGTGTTCGATCATCTCATCAGCAGGGTGGGCCACCTTCCCAGGGGAGCCTGGCAGGTGTCGCCGGACAAACTTATCGTTATTCCTATTACACAGCCTGGCTTAAAAGAACTTTACTCTGTGTTGGTCGTTGGACTTAACCCATTCCGCCTGCTTGATGAAAAATACATGGGGTTCTTTTCGCTCGTGGCCGACCAGATCGCGACGTCTTACGCAGATGTACATGCGCTGGAAACGGAACGAAAGCGTGCGGAAGCACTCGCTGAGATTGATAAGGCAAAAACAATTTTCTTTTCGAATATCAGTCACGAATTCCGGACGCCGCTTACATTGATAGCCGCTCCGATAGAAGATGCCCTGGGCGATGAAAATACAATCCCTGCAAACAAGGTGAGGCTAAAGGTGGCGCAAGACAATGTTAACAGGTTGCTGAAGATGGTAAACAGTCTGCTCGATTTTTCACGCATCGAGGCGGGACGTATGCGCGCGAAATTTGAAGAAGTGGATCTTTCGCAACTCACAACCGACCTTGCCAGCATCTTCCGAGCCGCAATAGAAAAGGCCGGCATGAAATTGACCGTGAATTGCGGCAAAAACATAGCGGGTTATGTGGATGTGGACATGTGGGAGATAATTGTGCTGAACCTTATGTCAAATGCGTTCAAGTATACGCACCACGGTGAGATAACGGTGACGCTTACTCGCGAGCAGGGCCGCCTTAAATTGTCGGTGGCCGACACCGGAGTTGGCATTCCGGAGAATGAGCTGCAACGCGTGTTTGAACGCTTCCACCGCATACAGAACATTTTCGGTAGGAGCCAGGAGGGAACGGGTATCGGTCTCGCGCTCGTTCAGGAACTGGTGAAGCTGCACCAGGGCAGTATAGATGTAAAAAGCCGCCTGGATGAAGGCACTACGTTCACTGTTACAATACCGGAAGGAAGCATGCATCTCCCCCAGGAGCTGCTAGCGAAAGAACGGGGCGGTGCAGCCGTTTCTGCAAAGGCCGATATATTCCTGAGTGAAGCGCTGAAATGGCTCCGCGGAAGCGACGGGCAGGATGCAATGAAGGGCCAACCGATTGAGGCTCCCGTTAAAAATCGTGGTATAAAACCTAAGATTTTATTAGCTGATGATAATAGCGACATGCAGGAATACCTGAAGAGATTGCTGAATGATGATTATGAAGTAACAGCGGTTGGAAACGGAAAGCTTGCGCTGGAAATGGCTGGAAAGATCGAACCCGACCTGATAGTAAGTGATGTAATGATGCCTGAAATGGATGGCTTCGAGCTGGTACGCAGATTAAAGGATAAGACCACAACAATGCATATCCCCGTGCTGCTATTGTCGGCACGCGCGGGAGAAGAAGCAACTATCGAAGGTTTGCAATCAGGCGCTGATGATTACCTTGTCAAGCCGTTCTCTGCGAAAGAATTGCTTTCGCGCATTGATAGTAATATCAGGATCGCGCGCAGCCGTTCTTATGCCTTCAGGCAACTGCATAATCTTTTTATGCAGGCACCGGTACCTATAGCGATTTTGCGTGGCAAGGAACATCGATACGAGATGGCGAATGAGCAATACCTGGAAATTTCGGGCAGGTCAGAGGTTGTTGGGAAAACGCTTAAAGAGGTTTTTCCCGAACTGGTTGATAACATAGTTCCGGGTATGCTGGATCAAGTACTTGAAACAGGCACGCCGGTGTTTGGCAACGAGTTCGAGGTAAAAATAAGCCGGCTTGGTAAAAGCGAAACTGTTTATATCAATTTTGTGTACTCACCGTTCAGAGATATGGATGGTCGCATAATCGGCGTGATAGTGGTGGCAATTGATGTGACAGGCATGGTGACCGCGAAAAAAGTGCTTGAGGAAAATGAGGCACGCCTGGAAAAAGATGTGCAGAAACGTACCGAAGAGTTAAGCCGGATCAATGAAGCATTGCGCCATTCAAATAAAGAATTGGAGCAGTTTGCGTTTGTAACCAGTCATGATCTGCAGGAACCGCTGAGAAAAATTCAAACTTTTGCTTATCTGCTGCGTGAAAGAAACCAGCAAAAGCTCGACGAAAAATCGGATGGGTATTTCAATAAGCTTCTTAATGCAGCCAACCGCATGAAAACACTGATAAACGAACTGCTTAATTTTTCAAGGCTGATCAATGCCGGAGATTATCTTAAAGTTGATCTGAATGAGATAAGAAAAAATGTTGAAAGTGATTTTGAACTGACTATTGCTGAAAAAAATGTCACAATTAAGAGCGATGATCTGCCGGAAATTGATGCGATTCCTTTGCAAATGAATCAGCTGTTCACTAACCTGCTTGGTAATGCGCTTAAATTTTCTTCGAGTGAGCGAAAGCCCGAGATAATAATTTCTTCAAGAATATTTACTCCTGCTGAAACGGACCGTTTCCCTGCCCTTGCCAAAGATGCAAAGCATTTACAAATAACATTTACTGACAACGGGATTGGGTTTGATAATGCATATAAGGAAAGAATCTTTGAGATGTTTCAAAGGCTAAACGAACGTAGTGTTTATGAAGGAACAGGCATCGGCCTCGCACTATGCAGCAGGATCGTTGCGAATCATCACGGTGCGATATACGCGGATGGAACAGAAGGTGTCGGCGCCACGTTTCATGTTATATTACCGCTCACGCAGAGTAAACAATAGGTTCCCCCAAAAAAAGCTGGTTTCGCGAACCCTCTCTCTGTAGGAGGGATATGTCCTGAAATGGGAGCGCGCAAAAATTAGAATGAGGTAAACTTATGACATACAATAAGTTGCTTTCTGGTATAGCCGTTGACTATTAGTGAAAGGTACCGGATCACCTAAAACTAATAAGATCAAGGTTATGAAGTATTTTTTTATTCTTGCCGCGATGATGATCATTCATTTTTCCCTTATCCTTTTGGATAAAGGGGTACTTGATACAAAAGCATCTTCCAAACATTCACTGGTTGTATCGTCCGATACCACCTCATGCAAAGATGAAGAGCCTGCGGGCCTGCTTAGGGTTGAGAACAGCGACGAAGGTATGTACCTGTATCAGCAGCAGGGAAATGAATGGGTAAAAGTCGGGGTGGTTAGTAAGCTTCGGAGGTAGTTTTAGTCACTTTTAATAAGTATTTTGCCCGACAAATTCGTTTCGTCCTATGTCATCAACTGAACAACGCGGAGGTGTAACGCTTGTCGGAATTACCCTACCTGAAAAAACTTCGAACGAAAATCAGCAGTCCACAACTGATATCGGCGCACTCTGGCAAACATTCATGAAAGAAAATATTGTTTCCAGAATTCCCGGGAGAGTTGGTGAAGACATTTACGCTGTGTACTACAATTACGAGGGCGACCATACAAAACCGTTTGATTATTTTATTGGCGTACCTGTTGGTAATGATACAACGGTGCCCGCAGGGATGATCAACCTCGAGATTCCGGCAGGCAGATATCAGCATTTTGTTGCAAAAGGTAAAATGCCGGATTGTATGATAGATGCATGGACAAAAATATGGAACGCAGATATCAAAAGAAGTTATACCGCAGATTATGAAGTGTACGGATCGCTGTCGAACGATGTTGAAAATACCGAGGTCGATATTTTTATTGCGGTGAGTAACTAATAGACTGTAGCTTTGCCTCCCGCATAAAAAAAGTACGCTATGAGTAAATCGAAGCGGTCGGCAATGGGCTTTATTTTCATTACGCTGTTGATAGACGTGATGGGTTGGGGGTTGATCATTCCGGTAATGGCCGACCTGATTGCCGAGCTGAAACATATACCAATAAACGAAGCCAGCACCTACGGCGGAATTCTTTTGTCGGTATTTGCGATTATGCAGTTCTTTTTTGCTCCCGTTATAGGTAATTTAAGTGACAAGTACGGCCGCCGACCTATCCTGTTGATATCGCTTTTAGGTTTTGGGATAGATTATATCGTTCTCGCACTTGCGCCCACTTACGGATGGCTTTTCCTTGGGCGCGTTATTGCTGGCATTACAGGGGCGAGCTTCACTACAGCGTCGGCATATATCGCTGATATCAGCACCAATGAAAACCGGGCTAAAAATTTCGGGTTGATCGGTGCAGCATTCGGCCTTGGTTTCGTGCTTGGTCCTGCTCTTGGCGGATTACTTGCAACGTGGGGCATACGGGCTCCTTTTTATGCCGCAGCTGCGCTTTGTTTAATCAACTTCCTTTACGGATATTTTTTATTACCTGAATCGCTGGATAAGGAGCATCGCCGGTCATTCGACTGGAAACGTGCAAATCCTTTCGGTTCTTTAAAATTTTTGGTGAAGCATCCGGAGATTGGTGAGCTGGCTATTTGTTTTTTCCTCATCTACTTAGCGGCTCAGTCGGTCCAAGGCAACTGGAACTTTTTCACGATCTACAGGTTCCATTGGACCGAAAAAATGGTGGGTATTTCACTGGCGGTTGTCGGCGTTCTGGTGGGAGCGGTGCAGGCGGGTTTAACAAGAGTGATCAACCCAAAGATCGGCGATGAGAAAAGTATTTACCTGGGACTTTCTCTTTATACTATCGGTCTTGTTCTTTTTGCTGTTGCAACGCAAACATGGATGATGTTTGCGTTTCTAGTTCCTTATTGTCTTGGCGGTATCTGCGGGCCGTCGTTACAGTCAGTTATTGCGGCGCATGTTCCTTCAAACCAGCAGGGCGAACTGCAGGGCGCACTAACGAGCCTGATGAGCCTTACAACAATTATTGGTCCGCTTATCATGAACAGCACCTTCACATATTTTACTTCAAACAAAGCGCCGTTTCATTTGCCTGGCGTGCATTTTCTGATTGGCGCAGCTTGTATGCTCACTAGCCTCATACTAACTTACCAGGTCTTGAGCAGGGAAAGGAGAGAAGGACGTCGACCAGTGGTTGCCTCGCGAGCCACGAGCTGAATCGGCTTTTATGATTGCCTTCTTCTTAAGCGGCTAACCACCCATAAAGAAATTATCAGCCATGAAAAACCTAAACAGAAACCGGCGGCAACGTCGCTCGCATAGTGCATGCCGAGATAAATCCGGCTGAAGCCGATGAGCAGAGCAAATCCTATAAGCAGTATTGAAGAAATATATTTAGCTAACACACTCAGATCCGATTGCCAGATGAGATATGCGAGTAGTCCGTAAAAAATGATTCCCGAGCTGGCATGACCACTTGGGTAACTGAAGTTTCTTAGCGGATCTAAGAGCGGATCGGCGGGCCTGACCCTTTGAAACATTTCTTTTAATGCTGCGTTGATCAGGTAACCGGTAAGACCAATGGTCATTGTTTCGATGGCCAGCCTTTTGTCTTTTTTAAAAATAACGCACCACAATGCGAGTGTTAAAAAGGCAATAATGAGAAATTGTTTGGAAGCGAAGTAGGTCACTACTTTCATTATTTCTGTAGCGCCTTCAGATACAAAATGATGATTTACAAAATTAGAAACGATTATGTCGGCCGTTTCTTCTTTTTCTGAGAGGACCTGGTGAGTGATGAATCCGAAGAGATACAGCGATGCAAATACCAGAATTGCTGTGATGATTATCCGGATTGATGGTTTCATGCCATCGAAGTTGGTTCATTGTTGCCAGATTCAAAAAAACGTTTTATTAGTTATCTGAACATTTTGCTGAGACCTAACTTCAACGTTAAGTTTAAATTTGTTGAAAACATTAACTATGATCACAAGAGTTAATCATTTCAGCATTTTTGTGCTTGATCAGAACAGTGCTTACGATTTTTATGTCAACAAACTTGGATTTAAGGTGCATACCGATGCATCGATGGGTCCGGGTATGCGATGGCTGACAGTTACGGCACCTGAACAACCCGATCTGGAGATTACGTTGATGCCGATAGCTGAGGGGATGAATTTCAACAAGGATTCGGCTGATAAAATGAGAGAGCTGGTGAAGGCAGGCACGTTTGGATTTGCTGTGTTCCAGTGTAATGACCTTCTTGCTACTTACGAAGAACTGAAATCGAAAGGAGTTAAGTTCAAAAAAGAGCCTAAAAAAGAATTTTATGGCTTCGAGGCGTTATTTGTCGATGATTCAGGGAACTGGTTTTCGCTTGGTGAAAGGGCTTAATAACTTTCGGCACTAACAATCAAGTACGATTTAAACTTACGTTCATGCTGGCTGGGATCAATGAAATAAAAAAGATACTAAGCGCGTATGCCGTTGCTCATCCTGAAGAGACGATAAACGACATCGAAAATTTTGTAAACGGTTATGTTGACGACAAACATTTGTATGACCGGAAAAATTTTAAAGGTCATATTACCACAAGTGCGCTTGTTATTAACAGAGATGATCGCATGTTGTTTGTTATCCATGCAGTATTCAATAAACTGTTACCTCCCGGCGGGCACGTAGAGCATGGCGATAACTCTTTAAAAGAAGCATCAATGCGCGAAACAGAAGAGGAAACAGGCGTTCCACCAGGAGATCTTGAATATATACCGGCCGATGCGAAATTTCCGGAATTACCATTTGATATTAACAGTCATCCCATACCTGAGCATCCAAAAAAGAAAGAACCGCCGCACACTCATCACGATCTGCGTTATGTATTCAGATATACGGGAAATGGCAAAATTATTCCGGATAAAGAAGAAACAAAAGGTGCAAAATGGCTGGGAATTCATGAATTGGAAAATGTTTCAGATATTTCATCTGTGATTTTGAAACTGAAACAGATATTGAATGAAAAGACGTGATTTTTTGAGTGTAACTTTTGGTGCAGCTGCAATTTCTCCCCTGGAATCGGCAGCAGAAGAAGAAACAGGTTTTCAAATGGACCGGCCCCCGCTCCTTATTCCAAACCCGGTTACCGAAGGTGGCAGGTGGTTTATGGATCAGCCTACACGGATCGGTTGGTTCACCCTTAGGTACAGCGATGCGCAACAATCGGCAACAGATTTTGTAAAGCAGGCGGAGGAGTCAAAGATAAATTTGATCTGCCTGACAGTTGGAGGCAGCTTCGCATTTTATCCGTCGGGAATTGAATTTCATCAGTGGGCGCCTGGTATTTCGGAAGCAAATGACTTCATCGGCAATATTGCCAGCGAAGCAGCGACGAGGAACATCAGGATAGGTGCGCGCTTCGACTTCAGCAAGCAATCGCCTGAAAGTGTTAAGGCGCATCCGGAATGGTTCTTTACAAATGCCGACGGATCGCATCCTGCAGATGCATCGGGCCGAACACCACCATGCATCAATGGCGGTTTTTTTCGTAAGCAGGCCGTGCTGATCGTAGAGGAAGTGCTAAATCGCTACCGGCCCGCAATGGTGTACCTGAACAACTTTGGAAACAATCTCGGTGGACAAAACCTTCCTGATCCCTGCCAGTGCGCAAATTGTAAAAGACTTTTCCTGCAAAAGACGGGCAAACAATTGCCCCGGAAAATGAGTGATGAAGTGAGAACTTTTTTAAGAATCTGCACACATGAAACAGGAAAATTGTTTTTCGATGCGGTTGAGAAGCTATCTCCCAAAACGATATTTATCAATGCCGACACAGTGCCAACACATGGATGGCACAGCGAAACGCGCATGGTGATTTCACCTTCTCAGGTGTGGCTGTATATAACAAGCGAAGCTGTGAACAGGCAACGCACTTCCTTTCCTGAGTCTGTAACATGTAATAACGTGACCAGCTATTCATCCAATTCATCGAGGCTGGTGCTGATGCCGGAACAGGAAACACGCTTGCGATTATACCAGGCAATGGCGCATGGATCGCCTCCAACATATGTTGCTACGGGAACTATGGAGCAGGATGACCGTCGCGACCTTAATGCTGCCAGACAGGTATTTCAATGGCACGCAAAGCATGAAGATTGTTTCGGCAATACGGTTAATCCCGCCCGTGTGCTGCTGCTGGTTCAGCCTGAAACTGCTCCCAGGGGGCGCAACCTCGTGATACAACACTCATGGCGCGGCATTTATCGCATACTCACCGAAAATCACATTCCGGTTGTTGTATCCGAGATCAGCCATACAATTAAAAAGAGACCAAAAGAGTTCGACCTGGTAATTGTAACAACAGGAGCTGAAACTGACGGCATAAAAGAATATGTAGAACAGGGAGGGCATGCGATATACATTGGAGAGGAACCGAAATTTGCCTTTCCGGCTGCTGTAAAGCGCCACAAGCTTACAAGAGTGGCATATGCAGAAGTTCGAGACGACAAAAAATTTCCCTCACTAAACGGTATTCGCTACCTGATGACCACTTCAATGTGTCCTTATGATGTTGTTGACATTTTCAGTTCCGCTGAAGTGAAGGATATGGCATTTATTGAATACCCTGAAGAGAAAAATGCCGCTCTCACTTTCGTACCACCGATGATTGAAAACCCTGCGGAGGTTTCGCAGAGCGACTTAAAACAAACGCAGGTACCGGCACTGCTGATGCGTGACGCGGGGAAAGGCAGGATCGCTTATCTACCCTGGGACGCCGGAGCGCTTTACAGCCGGTTGGCGATCCCATCACATGCGCAGTTGCTTACAGATCTGATCGATGATCTTTTACCCGTGAAAAGGCAGCTGATAACAAATGCACACTCGTCGGTCGAGATCGTTCTTCAAAAGAAACAGGAAAAACTAATGGTGCACATGATCAACC
>Ga0075431_100004828_pt1 | contig 13279 bp, 12 predicted proteins | sample RhiMetdeltSRZDD5_FD_75297 | JGI IMG/M metagenome (GOLD analysis project Ga0075431, IMG submission 75297) | Populus rhizosphere microbial communities from Tennessee, USA - Rhizosphere MetaG P. deltoides SRZDD5 | ecosystem: Host-associated > Plants > Roots > Rhizosphere > Soil | place: USA... | reverse complement strand
ACCGCGGTGACTCCGATCACTCGCGTGGCGGGTGCGGTGGCTTTCAGCCACGAGCCGATGCCCGTCACCAGGGCCCCATCGCCGATCGGCACCAGAACGAGGTCGGGAAGCACACCTGCGCCGGTCATCTCCTGCGCGATCGTGCCGGCGCCGGCAGCAATTTCGCGATGGGCGCCGTCCTCGATGAACAAGGGGGCGTTCCTGCCGTTAGCAGCCTCTCGCGCCGCGTCGGCCTCGTCCCTGCCGCTTTCGACCATCCGCACCACCGCTCCGAGCCGGCGCATGGCTTCCAACTTCAGCGGGTTGGCGCTCTCGGGCGCGAAGACCGTTGCGGCGATCCCGCGCCTCCGCGCCGCCCACGCGATGCCCTGACCGAAATTGCCGCTCGATGCCGTGACGACGGCCGCCGGCCGCGGAGCGAGGGAGGCGAGAACCGCTTCGGTGCCTCGCCCCTTGAAGGAGCGGATCGGGTTGAGAGTCTCGACCTTGAGGGCGAGAGCACAGCCCAGGGCTTCGTCAAGGGCCGGGTGCCGCATCAACGGGGAGTCCAAGAATGTTGGATCGATCGCGGCGCGCGCCGCCTCGATCTCGTCGGTGGTCAAGAGGACGGTCATGGACACCCTCGTTCGGGAGCCGGCGGCATTTCCGTCACCAGGGGCCGGCTCCATAAATCACGACGGCCGGCGGACCGTATGCACGGTACTGACCCGCACAGCGCCAGCCATCGGTGGTCCACAGATACCGGGGACAAGCGTAACCATAGACAGGCCACCCATACGGGTACCATTCCCCGCTATCTCCCCGACCTCGGCCCATGCGCCCTCGGTCTCCGTGATCCCTGTCTCCATGATGTCGACCAAATGCGCCGCGCTGTTTGACAAGATCGACGAGATTTCCCGTTTCACCCAAACCGGAAGTGATCAGGCGCGTCGCAACGGTCGCTGACAGAGCCGGCTGAGCGAACAGCGCAACTGCCGCTGTTGCTGCTGCAAATATGGTTGCTCTCATCAGCGTGGTCATTTCTCAACTCCTAGCAAGATCGAGTGCCAGAACGGCGGCTGCAGCCAACAATGTTAGCACGAGTCGCTCCGGGCAGGTGGGTACACATGAAATCATGCTCTAGTTCTTCAGCCTATATCCGGTGCGAAAGATCCACCACACGACGCCCAGGCAAAGCGCTAGGAACAGCAGGGTCATTCCGAAGCTGATGCCCACCCCGACATCGGCAATGCTATAGAAGCTCCAACGGAAGCCGCTGACCAAATACACCACAGGATTGAACAGGCTGATGGTCTGCCACCCTCGGGGCAGTATGGCGATGGAGTAGAAGCTGCCGCCAAGAAAGGTAAGCGGGGTGATGACGAGGAGGGGTATGACCTGTAGCTTCTCGAACCCATCGGCCCAGATGCCGATGATGAAGCCTAGCAGGCTGAAGGTAACGGCTGTGAGCACGAGAAACGCGATCATCCACACCGGATGATCGATCTTGAGCGGCACGAACAGGCTGGCCGTCGCCAGGACGATGACGCCTAATATTATCGACTTGGTCGCCGCCGCGCCGACATAGCCCAACACGATCTCGATATAGGATATCGGTGCTGACAGCAGCTCATATATCGTGCCAACAAACCTCGGGAAGTAGATGCTGAATGAGGCGTTGGCAACGCTTTGCATAAGCAGCATCATCATCACGAGGCCTGGTACGATGAAAGCGCCATAGCTCACCCCATCGATCTCGGTGATGCGCGAGCCGATTGCCGCACCGAATACCACGAAATAGAGCGAGGTGGAGACAACGGGCGAGATGATGCTCTGCATCACCGTCCGCGTGCTGCGAGCCATTTCGAACAGATAAATTGCCTGCACTGCCCGCCAGTTCATTGGCCGCGCCTCACGAGATCGACGAAGATGTCCTCGAGTGAGCTTTGAGTCGTCTTCAGGTCGCGGAAACGGATACCGGCCTTGTTGAGGTCACCGAGCAGCGCGGTAATGCCGGTCCGCTCGCCCTGGGTATCGTAGGTGTAGACGAGCTCGCTACCGCCACTGGCGAGCTCCAACCCGTGGGCGGCAAGTGCCGGTGGAACGTCTGCGAGCCTCTCGTACAGCTGCAAGGTCAATTGCTTGCGGCCGAGCTTTCGCATCAATTCGACCTTGTTCTCCACCAGAATCAGTTCACCCCTGCTGATGATGCCGACGCGGTCGGCCATCTGCTCGGCTTCCTCGATATAGTGCGTTGTGAGGATGATCGTCACCCCTGAGGCGCGCAGCGATCGCACCAACGCCCACATGTCTTTCCGAAGCTCCACGTCCACGCCTGCCGTGGGCTCGTCGAGGAAAAGAATCTGCGGCTCGTGCGACAGCGCCTTGGCGATCATCACGCGGCGTTTCATGCCGCCCGACAAGGTCATTAGCGTGTCGTCCTTCTTGTCCGCCAGCGACAATGCCTTCAGCACCTTGGCGATGTGTTCGGGAGAGGCCGGTTTGCCCCATAGACCGCGGCTGAAGCTGACGGTGGCCCACACCGATTCGAACGCGTTGATGGTCAGCTCCTGCGGCACCAGGCCGATCATCGCGCGGGCCGCGCGGTAGTCCCTGACGATGTCATGGCCATCCACCGTCACCGTGCCTTCGGAAGCATTGATGATGCCGCAGATAGTGCTGATCAGCGTGGTCTTGCCGGCGCCGTTTGGGCCCAGCAGCGCAAAGATCTCGCCCTTGCGAATCTCAAGGTTGATGCGTTTGAGAGCCTCAAAGCCTGTCGAGTATCGCTTGGAGAGGTTGGAAATGACAATGATAGGTGGCATTGGCGACGATGTCTGTAGCGGCGAGGGCTTCGGCGTGCACGGTCGGCGAGATTACCAACGAAATGCGCCACCGAGTCCACAGGGCATTCGTTGAAATCCGCTCTGTAGAATGGATTCCATAGTGTCGCTTTATATCCTAGGCTGGCTCGGACCATGCGATGCCGGGACGCTGCTCGATGGGTCCGAGCTGTAAAGTTGGCGCACGGAAGAGATCCTTATGAGTGATCGCCTCAAATTTTATGGCTGGGGCATCGAGAACACCGGGCTCGACGATGAAGAAAGAGCTCGGCTGTTCCGCTTTCTCTCCGATCGCTTAGGGATCGAACTTCGTCCCATCGCGGCGCCGCGATTGGCGGATATCAGTTTGCCGCTGCCGCGGGTGATGTCGCCTGCAACGATGGCCGGCGTGTTCACGGACGACCCCTATGAAAGAGTCCTGCACACCTATGGGAAGTCTTATCCGGAAACCGTCCGCGCCTTTGAACGCGACTTCGCGGATGCGCCAGACCTCGTCGCCATTCCCGCAAATGAAGCCGATGTAGGCACCATCCTGGATTGGGCAGGCGGTGCGAACGTCGCCATCATTCCTTTCGGCTGTGGTTCTTCCGTTGTTGGAGGCGTTCAGCCGATTGTCGGTGACCGGTACGCCGGCGTCGTCAGCCTCGATTTGCGTCGGCTTGATCATGTTGTCGAGATTGATCAGACAAGCCGCGCCGCGCGCATTCAGGCGGGAATTCGCGGCCCGGCCATCGAGACCGCATTGAAGCCGCATGGCTTGTCGATTCGACACTATCCTCAAAGCTTCGAGTTTTCCACGCTTGGCGGCTGGATCGCGACCCGCTCGGGCGGGCACTTCGCCACGCTCTATACCCACATCGACGACTTTGTCGAAAGCATCCGCACCGTAACGCCGGCGGGCGTCATGGAATCGCGCCGGCTTCCCGGATCAGGCGCCGGGCCAAGCCCCGATCGTATGATCATTGGCTCGGAAGGTGCCCTCGGCGTGATCATCGATGCCTGGATGCGGCTGCAAGACCGGCCCTGCTTCCGGGGCAATGCTGTCTTCGGCTTTCCGGACCTCTTTGCGGCGGCCAAAGCGGTGCGCGCCGTCAGCCAGTCTGGCGTCTATCCCTCGAACTTGCGCGTCTTGGACAATCAAGAGGCAGGCAACAACGGCGTTAACAATTATGAGGAAACCCTCTTGATACTCGGCTTCGAATCGGCCGACCACCCGATCGATGCCTGGATGATGCGAGCCATTGAGCTGATCAGCGATCATGGGGGGCGGCGACATCCTGACGAGAGCGCTGCCCTGGCTTGGCGCAAGGCGTTCATCCGCATGCCTTATGCGCGGGAACTGACTGTCCCGCTCGGGGTCATCAGCGACACTTTCGAAAGCGCCGTGACCTGGGACAAGTTCGAAACCTTTCATATGGCGGTGAGTACGGCGACGGCGGAGGCGCTCGAGGAAGCGACCGCCAGAGCCGGGACAGTCTCAACCAGGTTCACGCACATCTATCCCGACGGCCCGGCGCCCTATTACACTTTCAACGTCTTGGGCACGCCCGGGCGACTGATTGAACAGTGGCGCCACATCAAGGACCGCGCATCGGAGGCATTGCTTGCAGCCGGCGGAACGATCACCCACCATCACGCAGTCGGACGTCATCACATGCCTTGGTACCTCGAACAACGCCCCACCCTGTTCGGCCGTGCGCTCGAAGCCGCCAAAACTGTGTTTGATCCTGCCGGAATACTCAATCCGGGAGTCCTGGTGAGATAACCGACCTCGCGCTGATTACCGCCATCGGATCTTTCCGCCTCATCGCCATCGAGCGGGTGCTGAGCCTCCTCTGATCCAGGAGGTTCACTGCTCCTGAGGTTAAATCCCACTATGGTCTCCGATTGTTCTCCTTCCCCTACGCACCCAAGGGTTGTATGCAATTAATGACAAAGCTGCCGGGGAAGGAAAATGTCAAAGAAGAAGATCTACAGTGCGATCGACGCTGCCGCCATGAGGCGGCGAGGAACGACGTCTCTGTCCGTGGGCCGGCGGGAGCTCTGCGACTACGTGACGGATATCGCTTCGGAGTTTCGCCAGGCAGCCAGCAGCAACGACATGAAGTTTCTCTCCTATCTCCTGGCGATGGTCGTTGAAGAGGCCGTGCATCAATCGCGGGTCATCCCAGAGCACGATTCGCCATCAAGCGACTCGCCTTCTGACTCACCAACATCCGATCCTCAGTTTTATTCCACTGGAGGAACAAACTCGGCTGAGCGTTGAGGGGGAGCAACGACATGCGAGGCAAAGCCATCGCCGACATCATCGCTGAATTTCAGGGTGTCCCGCTCGAACTTCCAAAATTCAGCGACCGCAAACCTGTCGATCTGCCCAAAGCGGCAACAGCATTCGCGCTGGCCGGCGTGCCCCGGTATGCAAGGGCGGGCTGGCCCGAGCTGTTCTGGCCATGGCGCAGGCCACGATTCCGACCAGGCGAGCAGCGTGAGAATCTCATTCGTGCCGGGGCGCTCATTCTCGCCGAGCTCGAGCGGCTCGATCATCAGGGAAGTTGACCGCCGGAGAGGCTGATCCGCCCAAGGCGCAGAGCAGCCCGCCGGCTGGCGAGCATGGGTCAGTATAGCTGAGACTTAGCGGTGACTGCCTCCAAGGCCACCTCATCAGGAACAACTTCAGCAGCAATGACTGCACTGGCCGTCGCCTGGACAAGGTTTGCAGACTTCCCGAGCTGACCTGCTTTCTGAGAGGGTAGATCACCACAGAGTGAAATCCGGCCGAGCAATCATCAACCAGAAGATGGCTGCCACCGCCCCAAACGCTGGAAATCCGAAATAAAACCATGTCCAGAAATAGCGATGATATGAAGGAGGTAGATCTGTCCTGTCCTGCACGGCCTGTGTTGCGATGTCGCGCAATTGCATCTGGATCCATACCACCGGAAGCCAGAACACGCCTGTGACGATGTAGAGTCCAATCGACGCGACGATCCATCCCTCCGACATGGAATACCCCACCTCGCGAACCAGGAGGACCCCAGTGACTGGCTGCGCCACCACCGCCGTCGCGGTAAAAAGGAAATCGGCGATCACGACAATTCGTGCTGCCTCGGCAACGAGGCGTGGGTCGCCGGTTCGATGTGCCATCAGCATGAAGAACGCAATGCCGGAGCCTGTCCCGAGCAGCACGGCAGCACCCACGACGTGCAGATACTTCAGCACGAAATAGGTGGTCATCGGTCAGTCCGAATACCAAGAGCGACCACAATCAGCGCCATGATAGGCCAGATCTTTAGCATCGGCCCGAGCGGGTCGAACCAAAGGCTGGGCAGAAGGATGGTGCCGGCAGTCGCATAGAATGCCGAGATTGCGAGAGCACCATAGAGCGCAATGCGGCAGGTGCGGCGAAAGGCAATGCCGATGCCGATCACAATGTCGGAAATCGCGCCGAGCACGATACCGAGAGGAGCCATGTGGTCGACACCGGCGGCCCGCATATAAGCCATGCCCACCTCAAATCCCGGCCCAAGGGAGACCACGCCAGTTCCCACCCAGAAGAGCACCAGGGTTAGGAAAACGAGGAACTTCGCGAAATAGAGCTGAGCGAACCATCGCTCCTGAACCGACGGCGGCGTTGCAGTCAGCACCTCGCTGAGTGTTCGTGGGCGGACCCCCGTCATTTGCATCCAGGGCTCAGGATCACCTACAGCCCCGCGGGTCATCTCCAGACGAGCATTGCTGCGGATGGGCGGCCGCCAGCCCAGCCAGCTGAGGAAATCGCCTGCCAGATAGGGGAGCTTTGCCAATGCTGTCGGCACCTCGATAGAGCGGGCCGGGGCCCAGCCGAACCATTGGCGATAGGCGGCAACGATGTCATTGAACGATTGCCTTTCGAGGCCACACAGTTCGAGCGTTATCCTCGAGGGTGATCGCGGATCGAGAAAGAAGACGACTGTCTGTACGACATCGTCCAATCGCACCACCTGGAGCGGCGCGGTTTCTGGAAATTTCGGAATGATCGGAAGGGCGGAAGCACCGCGAAACAGCGCACTGCCGCCGAAAGCAGCATGGCCTATCACCACCGACGGCCTTAGGATCACCCAGTCGATTGGCAACGCTGTCAACGCAGCGTCTCCGGCGCGCTTCGAAGCCGAGAACTGGCTAGGAGTAGCCCTATCAACGCCAATCGCGGAAAAATGTATAAAGCGTCTCACACCCGCAGCGGAGCTTGCCTCAAACAACTTGCGGACGCCTGTGTGATGAATTTGTTCGACCGAACTGCCCGGCGCGTTCTGGAGAGCACCGACGCAGTTGATGACGGCATCGACTCCGGTCAGCAGTTCGAGCCACGTCTCTTTCGAAGTTTTGGTGATATCGCATTGAACTTGTCGCCATGCGTCCGGCAGCGGAGACTTGCCTTGGTGAGTCACCGCCACGACTTCATGCCGCAGGACAATCAAATGGGCTGCAATGGCGGAGCCGATGAAGCCTGAGGCGCCTGTGATCAGTATTCTCATTTTTCCAGTGCGAGCATCAAGCTTCTGCAAGGATCGCGACGATCGGAGATCTCTGGTTCATTCGTCGTATGGCTGCAATCCGGAAATGCCGGACCGTTGAGCGCTGTTCCATCACCGCAAAACGCGAACCATGACAGGGACAACCCGCAGCATTCGAAGCTGTTCCAGTGAAGGTGGCATCCAAGACGAGGAACCAAGGCATAGACTGGTCTGTTCCGGACGGACAGAACTCGCGGGCGGTCGCCTAGCCGCGCGTAGGTCAATGGACGCGGACGCAGATCGTCGCCGCCCTGTTCGCAGGAATCATCGTGGCATTCGTGGCGGGGGTTCCTGCTAGCTTAGTCCGGCGGCGAGCAGAGTCTCAAGCAGCCGGCGTTGGCGGCTTCAGGAGCTCCATCCCCTGCTGGGCCACAGCTGCAGTTGCCTGCTCGCCGCCCGCAACCTGGACCGTCGGATAGGCGAACTTGATGCCGTTGGCGTCGAAAGCCCGTTTGATGAGAGCATAGGCCCGACGCCTGATGGCAAACTGCTCGCCCGGCTTCGTCATTATCTTCATTCGGATCTGGATAGCGAAATCTCCGAACTGTTCGACGCCCTGCATCTTCAAGCTTTCCAGGATGAACGGCGCAAGCTCCGGATCGGCCTGCAGCTCTTTTCCTATTTCCTTTATGATCCTTTTTATTTTGGCGAGGTCGGTGTCGTAAGTGACCCCCACCATGATCTTGTCGATCGCCCAATCGCGCGAGTAGTTCGTGATTTTCTCGAGCGAGCCGAAAGGAATCGTGTGCAAAGCGCCGCGCTGGTGCCTGAGCTTGATCGAGCGAAGTGAAAATCCTTCGACAGTGCCGCGAATATTTCCGCTTTCAATATATTCGCCGACCCGAAATGCATCATCGAGCAGGAAGAATATTCCCGAAATGATGTCCTTGACCAAGGTCTGCGCACCGAAGCCGACCGCTACGCCGACGACTCCGGCCCCGGCGATCAGCGGGCCGATTTCAATCCCGACGGAGGAAAGCGCAACGAGGGCCGCCATGACGATCAGGACGACGAACAGCACGTTCCTGAGAATCGGCAGAAGCGTGCGCAATCGCGCATCACGGCGCGCTTCATCTCCATCAACCTCGCCGGTAGCTGCCGTGAGCCGACGATCGATCCAGGCGCGTGCGACGTACCAGGCGAAGTTGGCGAGGAGCACGATGATCACCACGTTGATCGCGCCGCGCAGCAGCCGGGTCGCTGTCGTTCTGCCTTCACTCAGGCTGCCGAAGTCAAGGCCGGAGATCCAGGCGATAAGGCAGGCGGCGCCGATCAACAGCGCGGCCCTCATGCCACGCTCCCATGTGACTGTGGTGAGCGAATGGACGGCGCCATCGGTTGGCTCGGCTCCGGCTGGCCGCAGGACATGAGGAACTGCCAGATGATTGATGCGAATTGCGATCCACAGCAGCAATAGAATGACGCCGATATAGAATGGCGTCGCGGAGCCGGTGAACAAAAGCAGCCAGACAACTACGAGATAGAGCGAAAGGAGCGCAGAGGCGATCCAGTGCTTATGACCTTCTCGCGGGCGGCTGTCCAATGCCGGATAGCGCCACACCACATACAGGGCAAGCCCGAGCAGCACGATCCCGCACAGCACCCCGAAGAGGTAATCCCCGACGCGACTGACGCCCAGCGATGGCAGCAGGTCAAAAGTTACTTTGACGACCGAGAAATAGGCGACCAGGATACCCGACCAGATGAACCAGAACCGCGCTGTCACGTCGGCCATCGGAATCATGCGAAAGCGTTCGGCACCCGGTGCCAGAACGATTCGTCCGAGCACCATGGTCAGCCTGACCACCAGGAAGGCCAACAGATAGGAGAGCACGACCTCTCTGAGGACGGGAGGCCAGTCGAAGAGCAGAAACGCGCCGACACTGCCGATGGCGTAGGCCAGCAACACGCCCATGCCGTAGATCGTCCGCGTCCACGCCGCATGCAGTCGCTTCTCCGCAGTATCCAGGTTCAGCGCAATCATTGAACGGCGAACGCCGGCGGTCGCCCACCAGAACACCCACTCCACCCCGAAGCCGAGAACCGCAAACAGCGCAAGAAGAGCGACGATGCTGACGGGACCTCGTTCCTGGACTTCTGCCGAAAGCGTGGACCAGGCTTGGAGTAGCTCGCCAGGTAGTTTTGGAGCCGCCGCTGCGAGCTCGCGCAGAAATCGACGCGTCGAATCGATATGACCGACGATCACCTCCTGAAAGCTCGCCGATCGAGTGACCACGGAGCTGTCCACGGGCGTCGGAGGCTTGCTCTTTGCCTGCGTTTGCAGCCATGCCTGAATCGATGGATCGCCCAATAGGTCGGTCAGTGCACGGAGCTTTTCCGGGGTCGGTTCTGGCGTCTGGGCAAGAGCGGATCGTCCGACCAACAGTCCGGCGAGCGCGATCATGAGAATCAGGAGGCGGCAAAAGCGGATATTCATCGGGCGACATGTTTCGTCATGGCAATGGTTGTCCGGATTCATACCACAACATTGGCCGGTGGGATCCACAGACCTGGGACCCAGGGTTTTCGGTTTCTTAACCAGCCGCTCAGTTAGACCCACCTTCAGCCGGAAAGCGGTTCGCCCCCTGCATTGCGGCGGGTTCGGCGGCCAGGGCTTTGCGGCCATGCCTGGCGGAGCGGGCCAGGGAACGTTTGTTCCGCGCGCCGCTGGAGTTCCTGCTCGTGGCGACGAAGATAGAGCACTCCGACAAGGACGAACGTGACCGCGATGGAGACGGTGGCAATGGCGATCGGACCGGAGACCGACCTGACCTTCTCACCAAACAGATAGGCTCCGAATCCGAAAACCACCGCCCAACAGATCCCCCCGCAAGCATTGAATAACAGGAATCGCGGCCAGGGCATTTGATCGACACCGGCGAGAACGGCCGTCAATGCCCGCAGGAGCGCGACAAACCTGCCGATGAATACGATCTTGCCGCCATGGCGGAGAAACAGGTAGCGGCCCAGTTTAAGGCGTGCCTCGGTGAGGTTCACATACCGCCCATAGCGGAGAAGCAGGCGCAATCCAATCGTTCGTCCTAGCACATATCCGATATTGTCTCCCAGAACTGCCGCGGCGGCGGCCACGGCCACAAGGAGATAGGGATCGATCCCTTGGGTGCTCCCGGCGTAGATGCCTGCCGCCACGAGGGTCGTCTCTCCCGGCAACGGAACGCCCATGCTCTCTGACATCACCACGATGAACACGATCCAGAGGCCGTAATCCTGGATCAGATGCTGGATGGTGGTTTCCGAGAGGACGCTCATCATGACAAACCGCTGAGGATCGTATCGCGGCGCTCGCCCATCGCTATAGATGTCTCGATCCTGACTCGCCTAGGCTTCTCGAACAATCTCCTGGAGGATTCCTAGCGTATCCGCGATATTGGGGCGGCGACAACGGTTTCGCACCAATGACCATGCAGCTGCCTCGCAGGCAAGCAGATAGGGGTCGGGAGACTGGCGCCGGCCGTTTCCCCTGGGGTTCTGCCGATGGCGGTACGAGATATTGCACATTGCACGGGTAGGATGACAAAGAACCGGAGCGACGATCATGTCGAAATCATCACCCGAACTGGCGTCCTATCTCGATCTCGCTGATCCGAACTTCTCAGTTCGGTCAGGTTCAGTCCGCGACGCCCGCCAGAAGAGCTGGTTCGCGCGAACGCCCTACGGTGTTGCAGTCCTGCGTTACCAGGAGGTCGGCGAGTTGCTGCGCGACCAGCGTCTGCGGCAGGGCAGCTATAAATGGCCGGCCCATAACCAAGCGACTGGTTCATTCGCCGACTGGTGGTTGCGCATGCTCCTCAACCGGACCGGCGCCGACCACGCGCGGCTGCGTCGGCTGGTCAATCCTGCTTTCTCACCTAAGCTTGTTGCAGCGCTCCAGCCCCGGTTCGAGGCAATTGCCAATGAGCTCATCGACAAGTTTGCGAGTAGGGGTCGATGTGAATTCATGGCCGCTTTCTCCGAGCCATATGCGACCCGCGTCGTCTGCACCCTTCTCGACCTTCCGGATGAAGATTGGCGAGACCTCGCCACCACTGTCGGCAGAATGGGGCTCGCGCTCGGGGTCACCTATCACGCCGACCAAGAAACTGTGAACCGAGCGACGGACCGGCTGTTCGAGTACTCCCGGCGGCTGATCGAGGAACGTAGGAAAGCATCTCGAGAGGATCTCCTCGGACTTCTCCTCGAAGCCAACAAGGACAAGGACGCTCTCAGCGACGAGGAATTGGAGGATATGGTCGTGCTGGCGATCTTTGGTGGGATCGATACGACACGCAACCAGATCGGTCTCGCCATGAGCCAATTCATCGAGCATCCCGATCAATGGCAACTGCTCGCGAAGTCACCAACACTTGCGCGCGCCGCCGTAGAGGAGGTGATGCGTACCCGACCAAGCACCACATGGGTTACCCGCGAGGCGCTGGAGGATTTCACCTACAATGGTGTCGAATTCAAACAGGGCACGACAATCCATCTCTTCACTGAATCCGCCGGCACTGACCCGAGTGCTTTCGCGCCTGGCTTCGACATCACCGTGAGTCGCCGACAGCACTACGGATTCGGGGGTGGAATACACCATTGCCTTGGACACTTCATCGCTCGGGGCGACATGACGGAGGCCATGAGATTGCTGGCTCAGCGGCTCCGAAATCCTGCCTATGACGGCCTGCCGGTCTGGCTGCCCGACAGCGGCAATACGGGACCGATTGAGCTCCCGATCAAGTTCGATCCGCAAGCCTGAGTTTCAGGAGAGGCTGGTGGGTCCTAAAACCGGGCGAACACCCGCAACTTCCGTCATGGTCTTTTCTCTTACCACAACACAGGCGTTGAGCGCCGCGACGACGGGCATTGCGACACCGGCGTCGGAGTACCTCGTCTTCACCTTCATCGCCTCGCTGGTATTTGCCGGTATCCATCTGCTTGGGCGCGCGATAGCGCTCCGGCGAACGAGGCGGCGCAATGTATGGCTGTCGACAGCGGGCGGGATCTCGATCGCGTATGTCTTCGTTCACATCTTGCCAGAGCTTGCCCACCACCAGGATACGTTTGCCCCGCATACCGGGCCGCTCAGCTTCTTGGACACCAGTGAGCGCGACGTCTATCTTGCAGCCTTGTTGGGTCTGGTCATCTTTTATGGACTGGAGTTGTGGGCCCGCTCCTCAGCAAGCCGCCGGGCTACTCGTGACGGGGTGCGACGCCCTTCGAGCCGAACCTTTTGGCTACAACTCGCCCTTTACGCCACCTTCAATGTAATAATCGGCTATCTTCTTCTCGATCGCGAGGAGACAGGCATATTGAACCTGCTCACCTATGCGGTTGCGATGGCGATGCACTTCGTCGTCGCCGACCAGGGTCTGCGCGAACAGTTCTATCCAGCCTATGATTCAAGCGGCAGATGGATTCTCGCCTTGGCGCCGATCTTGGGCTGGGCGATGGGGGTGTATATCGATATACCACCGCCCGCGGTCTCAGCCTTGTTCGCCTTCCTGGCTGGCGCCATCATACTCAACGTTCTGAAGCATGAACTGCCCGAGGAGCGCCAAAGTCGGTTCTTCGCCTTTGCCCTCGGGGCCGGCCTCTACGCGGCTATACTTCTTGCAACAGACTGAGGAGACCCGACCTGCAAGTGCCGGGTGGGCTCGCTTTCTCCGAATTCAAGGAGACGAGGACTGGCAGGCCGTCTCTGTCAGCCAGACGGACGGAATACGTGATCACCGCTTACCCCCGGAGAGAGATCGACGTCGCATGGCGCCGCGCTTTGCTGCGCAGCCTAAAATCTTTGTTTGTCCTCCTTGGAAAAAGCAGCGTACGGTTGTAACGTCAATTTGTGGACGAGGTCCAAAGCCGGGGGAACACACATGAACACTATTCTCGACGAGATCACTGCCGAGC
>Ga0075431_100004824_pt1 | contig 13281 bp, 11 predicted proteins | sample RhiMetdeltSRZDD5_FD_75297 | JGI IMG/M metagenome (GOLD analysis project Ga0075431, IMG submission 75297) | Populus rhizosphere microbial communities from Tennessee, USA - Rhizosphere MetaG P. deltoides SRZDD5 | ecosystem: Host-associated > Plants > Roots > Rhizosphere > Soil | place: USA... | reverse complement strand
CGGCCTGTGGTCGGCGCGCCAGCCCGCGTCGTGTCCGCACGGCCGTCCCACCCGCGTACGCGTGCCCCGCGAGGACGTGAGCCGCTGGTTCCGCCGCACGGGCTGGACGCGCGATTGAGGAAGCACGCGGCCTGGCCCTGGATCCGCTACGGCCTGGGCCGGCTCCTCCAGGTCACCGGCCTGGTCGTGACCCTGGTGGCGGCGACGGCCTTCTTCGGCACGCCGTCCACGATCGCGATGCTGCGCATGATGCTGGCGGGCGTCCTGCTGTTCCTGCCCGGCTGGCTGCTCGCGCGCAAGGACCCGCGCGCCGGCTAGGGATCAGCGCGCGTGCCCGGGCGCGTACTCCCGGATGGCCGCGAGCAGGCGGAGAGTCACCGGCCCCGGACGCCCCGCGCCCACGGGCCGCCCGTCGACGAGCGTCACGGGCAGGACCTCCTTCAGCGTGCTCGTGATGAACACCTCGTCCGCGGCCAGCAGGTCCTTGACCGCCACCGGCTCTTCCCGCACGGGCAGGGACAGCCCGGCCGCCAGCTCCAGCACGACGGCTCGCGTCACTCCGGGCAGGATCCCCGCGTCCAGGGGCGGCGTGAGCAGGCTGCCCTCCTTGACCAGGAACACGTTCGCGCTCGCCGTCTCCGCCAGCTCGCCGATCTCGTTGAGCATGATCGGCTCGAAGGCGCCCTTCGCCTGCGCTTCCCGCATGGCCAGGATGTTGTTGAGGAGGTTGCAGGACTTGATCGCGGGGTCCAGGGACTGCGGAGAGTTGCGGCGCACGGACGAGAGGATGACCGCGATCCCGTTCGTGTAGTACGCGGGAGGGAACGGCGCATGGGGCTTGACCACCATGACGACCGTCGGACCCTGCACGCGCTCGAAGTGGTAAGAGATGTCGCCGCGTCCCCGCGTGACGATGATCCGGATGTACGATTCGGAATTGGCGGCCCGCGCGAGGAGCGCGTCCAGATCGCGCGCGATCGCGTCGCCGGCGGGCACGGGGATGGCGAGGCGCTGGGCCGAGCGCCGCAGCCGCTCGAGGTGCCGGTCGAGATGGAAGGGCCGGCCCCCGTACGTCCGCAGCGTCTCGTAGACGGCGTCGCCGAACGTGAACCCGTTGTCCAGCACGGAGACCCGCGCCTCTTCGGCCGGGGTGATCTGTCCGTTGACGGAGGCGTAGAAGCCCATTGCCTGCCTATTATCGACGAGGACCCACGAGATGAACCCAGGCGCGGACGTGACCACGTTCCAGGCCGTCGTCCTGGGCATCGTGCAGGGCCTGGGCGAGTTCCTTCCCATCAGCAGCTCCGCCCACCTCGTGGTGACGCCCTGGCTCCTGGGCTGGCCCGACCCCGGGCTCGCCTTCGACGTGGCCCTCCACGTCGGGACGCTGGCCGCCGTGCTCTACGCGTTCGCGGGGGACTGGGCGCGCATCATCATGGCGGCCTTCCAGGGCCTTTTCCGGGGCCGGCCCTTCGAGGGAGAGGGAAAGCTCCTGTGGCTCCTCGCCCTGGCCTCCGTGCCCGGCGCGATCGCCGGCCTCGCCCTGGAAGACTTCGCGGACACGACCTTCCGCTCGCCCCTCCTCATCGCGGCGACCATGGCCGTCGTGGGCACCGTGCTCCTGGTCGCGGACCGCCGTGCCGCGTCCGCGGCCGGAGAGGCCCGCACCGTCACCCTGCGCGACGCCCTCCTCATCGGCTGCGCGCAGGCGCTCGCGATCGTCCCCGGCGTCTCGCGCTCGGGGGCGACCATCAGCATGGCCCTCTTCCTGGGCTACCGGCGGGAGGAGTCGGCGCGCTTCAGCTTCCTCCTGGCCACGCCGATCACGCTGGGGGCGGCCCTGCACAAGGTGCCGAGCCTGATGGGGGCGTCTCACGGCTACATCGTGCTGCTCGGGATCGTGGTGTCCGGCATCGTGGGACTGCTGGCCATCCGCGTCCTCCTGGCCTACGTGCGCACGCGCGACTACCGGCCCTTCGTCTACTACCGCTGGGCCTTCGCGGCCATGCTCGTGATCGTCTACTTGGTCCGTTCCGCTCGCGTCGGATAGCATCTCCGGATGAGACCGGTGCTGACGGCGGCGCAGATGCGGGACGCCGACCGCCGCACCATCGAGGAGATCGGCCTCCCCGGCGCCGTCCTCATGGAGAACGCGGGGGCGGCGGTGGCCCGCGCCCTGCGGGCCCGCTATCCGCGGGCGCGGCGGCCCCTCGTCCTGTGCGGACGCGGCAACAACGGAGGCGACGGGTTCGTGATCGCCCGCCATCTCCTCGACCTCGAGCCCTCCGTGTTCCTGCTGGGCGCGCGGGCGGAGGTGCGGGGCGACGCACGCCTGCACATGGGCGTGCTCGAGCGCTCGGGCGGCGCGCTCGTCGAGGTCGTGGACGACGCGGGCTGGGGGCGCCTGCGCGCGGCGGCGGCGCGAGCGGACGTGGCCGTGGACGCGCTGCTCGGCACGGGCCTGCACCAGGCGCCCACGGGAGGGATGGCGGACGCGATCGCGCTCCTGCGCGGACTGCGCGACGTCCCGGTGGTGGCGGTGGACATCCCGTCCGGGGTGCCTTCGGATTCCGGCGAGCTCGGGTGGGACGCGGTCAGCGCGGCTTTGACCGTCAGCTTCGCCGCCCTCAAGTACGGCCAGGTGCTGCCTCCCGCCTGCGACCAGGTGGGCGCGCTGAGCGTGGCCGACATCGGCATCCCCGCTTCCGTCCTCGTGCAGACCTCGCCGTCCCTGTGGCTCGCGGAGGAGTCCGACCTCGCGAAGGCCTATCCGCCGCGGGCTCCCAGCGCGCACAAGGGCACGTTCGGCCACGTGCTCGTGGCCGCGGGCGCGGTGGGCAAGACGGGCGCGGCCATCCTCGCCGCCACCGGCGCGCTCGTGTCCGGAGCGGGGCTGGTGACGGTCGCCACCCCGGCGCCGGCCCTGCCCATGGTCGCGCACGGCCGGCCGGAGCTGATGACGGAGCCGTTGCCCGTCACGGGGTCGGGCTCGCTCGACCGCGAGGCGGCGGGTCGGGTGGCCTCGCTCGCCAAGAAGCGCGACGCGCTCGTCATCGGTCCCGGTCTGGGCCAGGACGCGATCGTGCGCGAGTTCGTCCGCGAGGCGCTGCGCGCCTACGAGGGCCCGGTCCTGGTGGACGCGGACGGCCTCAACGCGCTGGCCGGCACCGAGCGTATCGCCCGCGCCACGGACGCCCTGCGGCGGCCGTCTCCCGCCGTCGTCACCCCGCATCCGGGGGAGATGGCGCGGCTCGCGGGCGTCTCGACGGCGGAGGTCCAGCGCCGCCGCCTGGAGACGGCGCGCGCGTTCGCCGTGGAGACGGGCGCGGTCGTGGTGTTGAAGGGCCAGCGCACGGTCGTCGCGCGGCCCGACGGGGCGGCCTGCGTCAACCCCACCGGCAACCCCGGGATGGCCACGGGCGGGACGGGCGACGTCCTGTCCGGGATCGTGGGCGCGCTCCTGGCGCGCGGGCTCGACGGGTGGACGGCGGCGGTGGCCGGGGTCTACCTGCACGGGGCCGCCGGCGACGAAGCCGCGCGGCGCCTCGGGGAGGAGTCGCTGGCCGCGTCCGACCTCCTCGAATCCATCCCGACCGTGCTGCGGCGGGTCCAGGAGGGCGCTCATTCCTAGCGTCGTCACGCGGTCGAGCGCGGAGACCGAGCAGCTGGCGGCGGACCTGGCCGCGCGCTTCCGCGGAGGCGAGGTGGTGCTCCTCTCCGGCGAGCTGGGGGCGGGGAAGACGGCCTTCGTGCGCGGCCTGGCCCGCGGGCTCGGCTCGGACCCGGAGGAGGTGGCGAGCCCGACCTTCGTCCTCCTCACCGCCTATCCGGGTCCGCTGACCCTGCACCACGCCGACCTCTATCGTCTGGCCGGCAACGGCGACGAGCGCGAGCTCGGACTCGAGGAGCTGCCCGGTCCGCGCGGCGTGCTCGCCGTGGAGTGGGCGGAGCGGCTGTCCGATCCGCCGTGGCCGCGCGTCCATCGCGTCCATCTCCAGCACGCGGGCCAGGACGAGCGCCGGGTGACGATCGAGGAACCGCCGGCATGAGACGCCGTTTCCCCGTCTCCGTCTCTGTCTCCGTCTGTTTGGCGGTTCTAGCCGTATGCTGCCGTGGTGATTCGCGACCGCCTTCCCCCCGTCCGAGCCTTGCGCCGGCGCGGTCGGGCAATGGCCTCAGCGTCCTCCTCATCACGATCGACACCTTGCGCGCCGATCACCTCGGCGTGTACGGCTACAAGCGGCCCACGAGCCCGCACATCGACGCCCTCGGCCGCCGCGGCACCGTCTTCGATCGCGCGTTCACGTTCTGGCCCAAGACGCGGGGCAGCTTCGTCATGATGATGACGGGACGAAGGCCGTCGCAGAACGGGTACAGCGGAACGCACCAGGTGCTCCTGGACTTCAATCCCACCCTGGCCGGCGTTCTCCAGCAGGCCGGCTACAAGACGACGGCCGTCGTGGACAACCCGAACGTCGCGGCGCAATACGGCTACTCCCGCGGCTTCGAGCGCTACCGCGAGACCTGGGAGGAGCCGGCGCTGAAGACGGAGACGGACCGCTCCCACGCCATCACGGAGGACGGGATCGCCTACCTGCGCACGGCGCGCCCGGACCAGCCCTTCTTCCTGTGGCTGCACTACGTGAACCCGCACGCCCCCTACACTCCACCGGCGCCGTTCGATCGCGCGTTCCTCGACGGCGCGAGCGCCGGTCCCATCCTGCCCGCGGTGTCGGGATTCCACAGCGGCGTCAAGAAGGAGTGGGCGGTGCCCGGCAAGCGCCTCGGCTACTACGTTTCCCAATACGACGGCGAGATTGCGTCCGTGGACGCGGAAGTGGGGCGCGTGCTCGGGGCGCTGGACGCGTCACCGGTGGCGGGGAAGACGGCGGTCGTCTTGACCTCCGACCACGGCGAGAGCCTGGGCGAGCACGACTATTACTTCGACCATGGCGAGGACCTGTTCGATCCCTGCCTGGCCATCCCGTTCATCGTCGCCCTGCCCGGCGCCACGGGCGGGCAGCGATCCTCGGAATTCACGTCCACTCTCGACCTCGTGCCCACCATCCTGGACGCGGTCAAGGTGTCCTATCCGCCCGACCTCGCCGGCACCAGCGTGCTGGGCGCGGTCACCGGGAGCGCGGGGCCCGGGCGCGAGCGTCTCTTCGCGCAGAACGACCGGCACCTCAGTGCGACCTTCGACGCGCGGTTCAAGCTCGTCCAGACGCCGCGGGACAGCGGCGACGTGGATCGCTCCCTCTACGATCGGACGCGCGATCCCGGAGAGACGCGCGACGTGGCCCGACAGCAGCCGGAAGCCGTCCGTGTCGGGCGCCGCGAGCTGGATCTCTTCCTGGAGCGCGCCCAGCGCGAATGGGGCAAGACGAAGGCGCTCGTGCAGGGCAAGCCCGGCGAGCCGACGGCCACTTCCGCCGCGTGCGAATTGCTGCGGGCCTTCCAGTACGTCGACCGGTGCCCATGAGGGACAATGAAGTGACACAAGGAGGCCCGATGACGCGCTCGTTCGCGGGGGCCGGCACCGCGCTGGTCACGCCCTTCACCAAGACGGGAGCGCTGGACGAACCCGCCCTGCGCCGCCTGGTCCGGCGCCAGGTGGACGCGCACATCGACGTGCTCGTGCCCTGCGGCACCACCGGCGAGGCGGCCACCATGACGGTGGACGAGCAGAAGCGCGTGGTCGCGATCACGCTGGAGGAGGCGGGGAAGGTCCCCGTCCTGGCCGGCGCGGGCAGCAACGACACGCAGAGCGCGGTCGAGCGCTCCAAGGCCATGGCCGCCCTCGGCGCCCACGGCATCCTGTCCGTCGGCCCCTACTACAACAAGCCGACGCCGGAAGGCTTCTTCCGTCACTTCGCGACGATCGCGGACGCGGTGAGCGTGCCCGTCGTGGTCTACAACGTGCCCGGCCGCACGGGCAGCAACATCGACACCAGGACCCAGCTCCGCCTCGCGTCGCATCCGAACATCACCGCGGTCAAGGAGGCCTCGGGCAACCTCACCCAGGTGATGGAGATCCTGCGCGACCGGCCCGAAGGCTTCGAGGTGCTCTCCGGCGACGACGCCAACGCGATCACGTTCATGGCCCTGGGGGGAGAAGGCGTGATCTCGGTCGCGGCCAACCAGGTCCCGGGGCCCATGCACGACCTCGTCGCGGCCTGCGCGCGCGGCGACTTCGCGGAGGGGCGCCGCATCCACTACCGCCTGCTGCACCTCATGAACCTGAACTTCTCGGAGTCGAACCCGATCCCGGTCAAGGCCTCCCTGGCCCTGATGGGCCTGTGCGAGGAGAGCTTCCGCCTGCCCATGTGCCCGCCCAAAGAGGCGACGCGCGAGGCCATGCGCGCGGCCCTGAAGGAGCTCGAGCTGCTGCCGTGAGCGTGCGCGAGGACCTGCCCGCCCAGATCGAGGCCTACTACGCCCTGCCCGCGGAAGCGCTCGCGGACGAGGCGCGCGCCGTCTTCGACGAGCTCCTCGACGCGTTGGAGCGCGGCGAGGCCCGGGCCGCGGAGCCGACCGCGGACGGCTGGCGCGTCAACGGCTGGGTGAAGAAGGGCATCCTCCTCGGATTCCGGCTCGGCCGGGTCGTGGCCACGGAGCCGGCGGGTCCCCTCTCGTTCCTGGACAAGGACACGTTCCTGCCGCGGCGTTTCTCGGCCGGCGACGGCGTGAGGGTGGTCCCGGGCGGGACGGCGGTGCGTCACGGCGCGCACATCGCTGCCGGCGTGATCCTCATGCCTCCGGCCTACGTCAACGTCGGCGCCTACGTCGGCGAGAACAGCCTCATCGACTCGCACGCCCTCGTCGGCTCCTGCGCGCAGGTGGGCCGGCGCGTGCACCTCTCCGCCGCCGCCCAGCTCGGGGGCGTGCTCGAGCCGGTGGGCGCTCTGCCCGTCATCGTCGAGGACGAGGTGCTGGTCGGCGGCAACTGCGGAGTGTACGAGGGCACGATCGTCGGCCGGCGCGCGGTGCTCGGGTCCGGGGTGATCCTCACCGGCTCCGTGACTGTCTACGACGTGCCCCGCAAGACGACCTACCGGCGGCAAGGGGCGCAGCCCCTGCGTATTCCGGAGGGCGCGGTGGTGGTGCCCGGCGCGCGACGGCTCGACGATCCCTTCGCGGAGCGAAACGGGCTGTCGCTCTACACGCCCGTCATCGTGAAGTATCGCGACGAGAAGACGGATGCGGCGGCGGCGTTGGAGGACGCGTTGCGATGACGAACCTCGCCCGGAGGCCCCTCGCGTGATCCTTCCGTTCCTGATGACCGCCGTCCTGGCCACAACCTCTTCGTCTACTTCGTCTCCATCTCCTGCCGACCAAGCACTGTTGCCCATCTACAAGGAGCTCGTCGAGATCAACACCGTCGACCCCGCGGGCGACAACACGCGGGCGGCGGAGGCGATGGCGGCTCGGCTGCGCGCGGCCGGTTTCCCCGCCGCGGACGTGCAGGTCCTCGCGCCCGAGCCGCGCAAGGGAAACCTGGTGGCGCGGCTGCGCGGGACGGGGCGCCGGCGGCCCCTGCTGCTCCTCGCGCATCTGGACGTGGTGGAGGCGCGGCGCGAGGACTGGTCGGTGGATCCCTTCACCCTCCTGGAGAAGGACGGCTACTTCTACGGCCGGGGCACCGGCGACGACAAGGCGATGGCCGCGATCTGGATCGCGACCCTCATCCGCCTTCGGCAGGAGAATTACCGGCCCGACCGCGACATCATCGTCGCCCTGACCGCGGACGAGGAGACCGGCCCCGCCAACGGCGTGCACTGGCTGCTCGAGACGCACCGGGATCTCATCGACGCCGAGCTGGCCCTGAACGAGGGCGGGCGCGGGCAGATCAAGGACGGCCGCTACCTGGCCAACGGCGTGCAGGCCAGCGAGAAGGTGTACGAAAGCTTCCGGCTGGAGACGACCAATCCGGGCGGGCACAGCTCGCTTCCGCCCAGGGACAACGCGATCTACCGGCTCGCCGCGGGTCTGGGCCGCCTGGCCGCGTTCGACTTTCCGGTCCAGCTCTCCGAAGTCACCCGCGCCTATTTCGAGCGCATGGCCGCCATCTCGCCCGGGCCCCTGGCCGACGACATGAAGGCCGTCCTGCGCGCGCCGCCGGACGCGGAGGCGCTGGCCCGCCTCTCGCTTTCTCCGTATCACAACGCGCTCATGCGCACGACCTGCGTGGCCACGCGGCTGGAGGGCGGCCACGCGGACAACGCGCTGCCCCAGATGGCGCGCGCGACCGTGAACTGCCGGATCCTGCCCGGGACGCCCGCGGGCGAGGTCCAGGCCACGCTCGTCCGCGTGGTCGCGGACGCGGGCATCACCATCACGTCGCTGGCCCCGGCCAAGCCCAGCCCGCCCTCGCCGCTCCAGCCCGACATCATGGGCCCGGTGGAGGAGGTGACGCGCGAGATGTGGCCGGGAGTGCCCGTGCTGCCCATGATGGGCACGGGCGCGACGGACAGCCTCTACCTCCGCCAGGTCGGCATCCGCGCCTACGGCGTCTCCGGGCTCTTCGGGGACGTGGACGACAACCGCGCGCACGGGCGCGACGAGCGCATGGGCGTCCGGCAGCTCTACGAGGGGCGCGAGTTCCTCTACCGGCTGGTGATGCGGCTCTCGTCGGGCGCGTGAAGGTCCATCTCGTCGACGGCACCTACGAGCTGTTCCGCGCCCACTTCGGCGCGCCCGCCGCCACCAGCCCCGCCGGCCGCGAGGTGGGGGCCACGCGCGGCCTCCTGCGGTCGCTGCTCGGCCTTCTGACCCAGCCGGACGTGACCCACGTCGCCTGCGCCTTCGACCACGTGATCGAATCGTTCCGCAACGGCCTTTACGACGGCTACAAGACGAGCGCGGGCGTGCCCCGCGAGCTGCTCGCGCAGTTCGAGCTGGCCGAGCGCGCGACCCACGCCCTGGGCATCGTCGTCTGGCCCATGGTCGAGTTCGAGGCCGACGACGCCCTCGCCACCGCCGCCGCGCGCTTTGCCGATGCCCCGGACGTGGAGCAGGTCGTGATCTGCACGCCGGACAAGGACCTCGCCCAATGCGTGCGGGGGACGCGAGTGGTCATGCTGGACCGGCGGCGTCGCATCCTGCTCGACGAGGGCGCGGTCAAGGCCAAGTTCGGCGTGCTCCCGGAGTCCATGCCGGACTGGCTCGCGCTCGTCGGCGACAGCTCGGACGGCTACCCGGGCCTGCCCGGCTGGGGACCGAAGACGGCGGCCGCGCTGCTGACGCGTTATCGCCGGCTCGAGGACATCCCGTCCCTCGAAGAGGGCTGGGGCGTGAGCGTGCGCGGGGCGGGCGGGGCGGGCCAGGTCCTGCGGGACAAACGCGCGGACGCGCTCCTCTATCGCCAACTCGCCCGCCTGCGCACGGACGTGCCCCTCGCGGAGACGCTCGACGACCTGCGCTGGCGCGGCTCGCGGCGAGGCGAGCTGGAGGCGGTCTGCGCAGAGATCGGCGAGGCGGACGTCGCGGCCCGCATGCCCCTCTGGCGCGAGTCGTAACGTCGCCGCCGACGCTCTATTGCTTCTTCGGGGCGGCGATGGCCGGCGGTGGCTTGGGCCGCCAGAAGTCGGGGGCGACGGCGGCGACCTCATCCGGGGGGTTGCTCAACTCCGGCCGGAAGCGGCCGATGGTGTACTCCGTGGTCACGACGGCTTCCGAGGAGGCTTTGAGGAAGGCTCCATAGGCGTCTTCCCCCAGTAGCTGGGCCATGGGTGGGGCGCCATCGAGCTCAGCGAGCGATTTCCGAAGATACGTGACGTAGTAGACCGTACCCGTCTGGCCGGTGACGGCCTGCGACACCAGCATGGTGATCTTCGGGTTTGCCCTCTCGTTGGCGGCCTTGAGGGCGCGGATCTGCTCCTCGACCTTGGGCCCCATCCCCGGGCGCACCCGCACGATCGCGGTCTGCACCAACCGCGCGTCGCCGACGAGCCGGGACATGGCCGCGGCGTCGGCCGGCACGTTCGAGCTCAGCTCCCAGCGCCGCCGGCGGACTTCGCTGCGCGCGCTCTCCATGCTGGCGTCGCCGTCGTGAAGGATCTGCTCCGCCCCTGCCTGCCCATGGGCCTTCACGATCGCGCCCATGAAGGCGGCGCTGGCCGTCTCGATCGCCGCGAAGTTCGAGCGCGTGCTGATGAAGCGGATGGTGTGGCCCGGGCCGTACTCCTGTGCGACCGCGAGCCAGTCGCTACCCTTGTTCTGCCGATTGGCGGCCGCGATCTTCCTGGCTACGGCCTCGAACTGGGCCATCTTCTCCGGCTTCACCTGGACGGTGAACACGTCCAGAAGGTCGTTCTGCTGCTGCGCGGCCGCCGGCGCAGCGAGGAGTACCCAAGCGGCCAGGACCCATAGAGATCTGCGCAACATGGCGCCTCCTTGTGTCCGTGGAACTGCGAAGGGAAGGTGCAGAGTCTAGGCCCCGCCCCGCGCTTGGGTCAAGGTCGAGACGGAGGGGGTGGCCGTCGAGGAGGCTACTTCAGGCCCATGCAGCGGGCGCAGACGTCGAGGAGGCGGCCCTCGAGCATGTCCTGCTTGCGCAGGCGCACGGTCTCGCTCTTCCAGACCTCCTCGATCGAGGAGGCGAACACGTTCGCGGTCTTGGTGAGCCCCTCGTAGTCCGTGCAGCAGGAGACGACGTCGCCGTTCCACTGGATGACGAACTGGTCGTAGGGAGCGGGGCAGTACGTCTCCTTCGTGTGGGCGGAGTGCGGCGGGGCGCCGCTCCCCACTCCCGCGTTGACCACGGCCGCGAGCTGGTCGGCCGCCTCCGGATCCACGTGGTGCTCGCCGATGACGTTGCCCCAGGAGTGGCAGCGCTTCCAGATGAGGACCACCCCGTCCAGCAGCTCGTAGCGGCTGCCGTTCTCGTCCTGGTCGAGGAAGTGGCGCGCGCGGAGCTGCTCGGGATCGTGCGCGCGGGGGGGGAGGCCGTACTTCTTCTCGAGCCCGCGCGCGAACGCGACCCAGTCCTCGATGAAGGCCATGGCCTGCTCGTCCTCGCTCACGATCCGGTACGAGTCCGCGTACTTCGTGTTCATGATGTCGATCTCGAGGTGGGTGCGCGCGCCCAGGGCGACCTTGCGCTCCACGGCCAGGCGGACCTTGTCCCGGTAGTCGTCGAAGGCGATGCGCGGGGCCTTGCGCGTCTTGAAGGAGGAGGCGTCCGGCGTCTGGTAGGACAGGATCAGGTTCGTGAGCCCGGCCCGGTAGAGGGCGTCGATGTTCTCGGGCGTGATGAGGCCGCAGTTCGTGTTGAGCTCGATGGGCACTCCGCGGCTCTCCGCGTACTCCACGATGGCGGGAAGGTCGGGATGCAGGAAGGGCTCGCCCATCTGGTGGAGCTTCACCGGGTAGAGCGGGCCCAGCCAGCTCCTCTTCTCCGCGATCTCGTCCAGGATGCGGAAGACCTTCTCCTTCTTCATGAACCCGCGCCGGCGCCCCATGATGTCGTCCGGGCACCAGGTGCACTTGAAGTTGCAGGCGTTGGTGATCTCGATGAAGAGGTAGTTGATCGGGTAGAACCGGCCCGGCATCTTGCGCAGGTCGGGCAGGGGCGCCACCTGGGTGAAGGCCTGGGCGTCCGCGGGCGGGGCCAGGGAGGCGGTGACCCGGGTGATCAGCACCTCGCGCCGGAACTCGATGCGGAAGGACGCGTCCTGGTTCTGGGTACGCTCGGGATCGAAGTCGGGCAGGGGGAACAGGGCGCGGCGGAAGCGGCGGAGGCCCACGGCGTCCCCGTCCCAGCGCTGCTCGGCCGACTTGTAGAGGCCGCCAAACTCGGCCGCGCGATCGGTGGAGGCGTATTGCACGCGGAACTGGCCGAAGCGGTCGCCGAGGTACTCGACGTCCAGCCAGAGGCCGGCCCGCGCGCGCGCCCGCAGCTCGGGCGGCAGCACGAAGTAGAGGTAGTAGGAGCGGTCGTCGGGAGAGAGGCAGGGCCGTCCCTGCACGGTGCGGACCTCCCACACGCCGTCGCCCTCGCGGGGAACGCGGATCTCGCCGGTGGGGCCGCCGGGACCGACGCGCATCTCCGCGGCGTCGCCTCCGTGCACGAGGCGGCCGAGCGCGGTGCCGAGGCGGCTCAGCACCGTCGTCATGGTGCGGTCGTCTCCGGTCCGATCTTCAGGGTGGCCGCGATCATATCGCACCAGCGCCAGACCCTGGAGTAGATGTCGTCGCGCGCGTCGCAGGCCAGCGTGTAGCCGCGGCCGTCCGCGACGCGGAAGTAGCGGCGGGCGCGCGTGACCGCCACCGGGGTCTCGGAGTGCACCACGTCCACGTACCCCCCGCGCCACGGCGTATGGCCGAGCACGGTGACGGTGTCGCCCGCCTTGTCCATGGCCGCCTTGTAGTACGCCTCGACGTCACCCGCCGCCGGCTCCGCGGTGAGGGTCAGGGAGGCGTGGACGGTCTGGGCCTTGTCCGCGCCGAAGGGCGGGCTCGTGTACTGGCGCAGGAAGGTGTTCCCGCTCGCGAACGAGCGCGTGGAGCGCCAGGACGGAGGCACGCGCAGCGCGAAGCCGAACTTGTCGTTCTTCTCTTCCTCATAGCGGGCCGGGCGCTCCAACGTGAGGCTGAGCGCCATCTCCTCGATCACGGGCAGCTGGGCGTCGAAGGCGGCGGCGTCTCCCTGCGCGTAGATTCCGTACACGTAGGCGGCGGGCGCGGCCGCGGCCGGCGGCGGCACCGGAGTCGCGATCGGCGTCGGGGACGGGCGCACGGTCACGCTGGCCCTCCCCGTGGGCACGGGCGATGCGCTGGGGGAGGGACGCGGCGTCGGCGTGGCGGGCAGGCCCGTGCGCTCGCCCGCGCTCTCCTCGAGGAGCAGGAGCGCGAAGCGCGTCTTCCCGTCCGGGGAAGCGAAGAGGTGGTATTTGCCGCGCGCGCCCTTGCGCGTCTCGTCGCGCGAGGACTGCACGGTGTTGCCGGCCAGGTAGGTCTGAGCGTATTGGTCGACGCCGACGCCGAGCGGTCCCGCCACCAGCGTCACCGACACCGCGGGCTTGCGATCGGGACCGGTGGGCGGCGCCAGGAAGTACCGGTACGACACGCCGTCCTGCTGGGCCTGCTCCGTCTTCCAGCTCGACGGGTAGTGGAGGGTCAAGCCGTGCTCGGGATTGAAATACGTGAGGAACGGATCTTCACGCCGCCTCGAGCATCCGGGGGCGGCCGTGGCCGCCATCACCAGGGCCACGACCAGGGCGCGCGCCCCGCGCCTATTCCAGCCGGTAATTGGGAGCTTCCTTGGTGATGATGACGTCG
>Ga0075431_100004823_pt1 | contig 13282 bp, 14 predicted proteins | sample RhiMetdeltSRZDD5_FD_75297 | JGI IMG/M metagenome (GOLD analysis project Ga0075431, IMG submission 75297) | Populus rhizosphere microbial communities from Tennessee, USA - Rhizosphere MetaG P. deltoides SRZDD5 | ecosystem: Host-associated > Plants > Roots > Rhizosphere > Soil | place: USA... | reverse complement strand
AGGACCGCGGCGAGGCGGCGCTCGAGCGCCGCCGAGAGCGCGTTGTGCAGCGCGCCCTCCGGGAAGCGCTCGACGAGCTCCTGCAGGAAGCCCTCGATGACCAGCCGCTGGGCCTGCTTGAAGCCCAGGCCGTGGGCACGGAGGTAGAAGAGCTGCTCGCGGTCGATCTGGGCCACGGCCGCGGCGTGGGTGCAGCGGACGTCGTTGGCCTGGATCTCCAGGCCGGGGATCGCGTCGGCGTGGGCGCGGGTCGAGAGCAGCAGGTTGCGCGACTCCTGGAACGCGTCGGTCTGCTGGGCGCCCGGGTCGACCCGGATCATCCCGCGCCACACCGCGGTGGAGCGCCCGTCGAGCAGGCCGCGGAAGGCCAGGTCGCTGGTCGTGTTGGGCGCGGCGTGCTCCTGTGTGGTGTCGAAGTCGAGGTGCTGGCGCCCGCGCCCGACGTAGGCGCCGGTGACCTTGGCCTCCGACCCCCGGCCGGCCAGGTTGGTCTCCATCCGCACCTTGCCGCGGGCCGAGCCGAACCCGAGCGCGACCCACTCGAGCGAGCCGTCGCGGTCGACCTCGGCGCGCTGGGTCCCGAAGATCCATGCCTTCTCGGACAGCGCCTGTGCGCTGACGTAGCGCAGTCGCGCGCCCGGACCGACCACGACTTCGGTCACGGTGTTGAAGAGCCCGCCGAGGTCCGGCGCCGTCGAGAGGTACTGCTCCCACACCTCGGCCTGGGCGCCCTCCTCGACCACGATCAGCGTGCGCCAGTACGTGCCGCGCTCGCCCGCGGCCTGGACCGCGCGCGCGATCACCGGCGCGTCGGCGACGACGCCGGGGCCGACGTGCACGAGCAGGCCGCTGCTCCACTCGGCGTCGTTGCGCGCGGCGAACGGGTCGCCCTCGCTCGCGACGACCGAGCCCAGGTGGCGCTCGACCAGCTCCGGCTGTTCGGCCACGGCCTGGGCGAGCGGAATGGCCGTGACTCCGTCAGGGCCGGCGACGTCCTCGAAGACGGCGTCGCCGCCCTCGCTGTCGGCGGCCGCGGGCGGGAAGGCGTCGAGATCGAGCCCGCCGAGGTCGGTGAACTCCCAACCCGGCACGGTGGCGTCGGGGAGCGCGAGCTCCGCACTCGCAGCGGCGGCGCGCTCCCGGCGCGCCGCCAGCCAGGCAGGTTCGGTCGAAGTCGTGGTCATGAGATCACCAGTGGGATTGGGTGAGCTCGCGAGGTCGGGAGCGTCGCTGGCAAGGACGCAGGGGGTGGGACAGTGCTCTGCACGGCCCACCCCCGAGGACACAGCCAGCGGCGGTCCTGGGCCGCGAGATCACCCAATCGAGCCTTCCATCTGGAGTTCGATCAGGCGGTTCATCTCGACCGCGTACTCCATCGGCAGCTCCTTGGTGATGGGCTCGACGAAGCCGTTGACGATGAGCTTGCCCGCTTCCTCCTCGCTGAGCCCGTGGGCCTGGAGGTAGAACAGCTGGTCGTCGCCGATCTTCGACACCGTGGCCTCGTGGCCGACGTTGGCGTCGTTCTCGGAGATCCGGATCGTCGGGTAGGTGTCCGAGCGCGAGTGCTCGTCGAGCAGCAGCGCGTCGCAGACGACCTTGGACTTCGAGCCCGTGGCGCCCTTCGCCACCTCGAGCAGCCCGCGGTAGGAGCCTCGCCCGCCGTCCTTGGAGATCGACTTGGCGAAGATGTTCGAGGTCGTGTTCGGGGCAGCGTGGACGATCTTGGCGCCCGCGTCCTGATGCTGGCCGTGGCCGGCGAAGGCGATCGAGAGCACCTCGCCGTGGGCCCGCTCGCCCATCAGGTACACGCTCGGGTACTTCATCGTGAGCTTGGAGCCGAGATTGCAGTCGACCCACTCGACCGTCGCGTCGGCCTCGGCGATCGCCCGCTTGGTCACAAGGTTGTAGACGTTGGTCGACCAGTTCTGCACCGTCGTGTAGCGGATGCGCGCGCCGGGCTTGGCGATCAGCTCGACCACGGCGGAGTGCAGCGAGTCCGACGAGTAGGTCGGCGCGGTGCAGCCCTCGACGTAGTGCACGTAGGAGCCCTCGTCGGCGATGATCAGCGTGCGCTCGAACTGCCCCATGTTCTCGGTGTTGATGCGGAAGTACGCCTGCAGGGGCATCTCCACGTGCACGCCCGGCGGCACGTACACGAAAGAGCCGCCCGACCACACCGCGCTGTTGAGCGCCGCGAGCTTGTTGTCGTTGGGCGGGATGATCGTGGCGAAGTACTCGCGCACGAGGTCCTCGTGCTCGCGCAGGCCGGAGTCCATGTCCATGAAGATCACGCCCTGCTTCTCGAGGTCCTCGCGCACCTGGTGGTAGACGACCTCGGACTCGTACTGGGCACCCACGCCGGAGAGGAACTTGCGCTCGGCCTCGGGGATGCCGAGGCGGTCGAAGGTCTTCTTGACGTCGTCGGGGACGTCGTCCCACGAGCGCTCGGCGCGCTCGGAGGCCCGCACGAAGTAGTGGATGTCGTCGTAGTCGACCTCGGCCAGGAACGGGGAGCCCCAGGTGGGCTGCTCGCGGGCGAGGAAGTGCTCGAGCGCCTTCAGGCGGAACTCGCGCATCCACAGCGGCTCGGACTTGAATTCGGAGATCTTCTCGACGATCTCGCGGTTGATGCCCTTGGGCGCCTTGTACAGGTAGTTCTCGGCGTCGTGGAAGCCGAAGCGCTCGGTGTAGTCGGCGTTGATGTCCTTGAGCTCGGTGCTCATCTCACTCCACCTCCAGCTTGACGGTGTCCTCCTCGACGCGCACCGGGAAGGTCTCCACGGGCTGGTACGCGGGCAGGGTCTTCGGCCTGCCGGTGCGCAGGTCGAAGAGGGAGCCGTGGCGCGGGCACTCGACCGTGCACGTCCCGGCGTCGAACTCGCCCTCGGCCAGCGGGCCGTCGTCGTGCGAGCAGCGATCCTCGATCGCGAAGTACTCCCCGCGACAGTTGAACACGCCGATTTCGAGGTCCTCCCACTCGACGAGCTTGCGCTCGCCGGTGGGCAGCTCGGAAACGGTGCAGACGTCGATGATCTCGGGCAAAGATTTCCTAGTTGAGAAGTCGGGATTACAGTCTAGACGCCTCGGCGGGCGATCCCTGCTCCCCTTCGTCCTCCCACTCCGCCGCCGCCCCCAGGCTCGCCGACTTGAGCACCTTGAGGCTCAGCAGCGCGCATTTGATGCGGGTGGCGGAGATGTCGATGCCGAGCAGGTCGAGCACGAACTGCTTGTCCAGGCGCAGGACATCGTCGACCGGCATGCCGATGATCTCGTCGGAAACCATCGACGCGCTGGCTTGGCTGATCGCGCAGCCCTGGCCCGAGAAGGCGACGTCGGCGACCCGGTTGTCGCCGTCGAGCTTGAGCTGCACGCGCAGCTCGTCGCCGCACAGCGGGTTGGTGTCGTAGAACTCGAGGTCGGGGCTCTCGAGCTCGCCGAAGTGATGCGGGCGCTTGTAGTGCTCGAGGATGTACTCGCGGTAGAGGCTGTCGTCCATGGCGCTAGGCGGCCGCCTGCGTGACCTCGTCCTTGATCCAGCCGTAGCCCTTCGCCTCGAGCTCGGTGACGAGCTCGGGCCCGCCCTCCTTGACGATGCGACCGTCGTAGAGGACGTGCACGAAGCCGGGCTGGACCAGGTGCAGGATCCGCTGGTAGTGGGTGATGATGAGGACGCCCATGTCGGGGCCGGCGACGGCGTTGACGCCGTTGGCGACGATGCGCAGGGCGTCGATGTCGAGGCCCGAGTCGGTCTCGTCGAGGACGGCGAGCTGCGGGCGCTGCATCGCGAGCTGGAGGATCTCCATGCGCTTCTTCTCGCCGCCGGAGAAGCCCTCGTTGAGGTAGCGGGAGGAGAACTCGCGCGGCACCTCAGCGAGGTCCATGGCCTCCTCCGTGGTCTTGCGGAAGTCCTTGAGCGAGATGGGCTCCTCGCCGCGGGCCTCGCGATGGGCGTTGGCGACCATGCGCAGGTACTTCGCCACGCTCACGCCCGGGACGGCGACCGGGTACTGGAAGGCCATGAACAGGCCGGCGCGGGCGCGCTCGTCCGGATCGGCCTCCGTCATGTCCTCGCCGGCGTAGGTGATCGTGCCCTCGGTGACCTCGAATCCGGGGTGGCCCATGATCGCGTTGGCGAGCGTGGACTTGCCGGAGCCGTTGGGCCCCATGAGGGCGTGGATCTCGCCCTTGGACACGCTCAGGTCGAGACCCTTGAGGATCTCCTTCTCCCCGGCGCGTACGTGCAGGTTGCGAATTTCAAGGTCAGACACTTGCGTTCAGTTCTCCAGGTGGGTTGTCAGGCGAGCACCGGCGCGGTCGCGCGCCGGGAGCCGAACTCGACCAGGTCGGCCAGCGTCGTCTCCTTGAGCGCGCGGACCATGCCGCCCTGGACGCGAGTCCACAGCAGCTTGGTGGCGCAGCCGTGCCCGTGATCGGACTCGTGCGAGCAGAGGACGCGCCGCACCTCGTCGGTGAAGCACTCCATCGGCGCGATCGTTCCCTCGAGCGCGAGCACCACCTCGTCCATGGTGATGTCGGCGGCGGGCCGGGCGAGCCCGTAGCCGCCGTGGGCGCCGCGCGTGGAGACGACGAGCCCGGCCTTCTTGAGCTTGGCGACCACGTGCTCGAGGTACGGGAGGGGCAGTCCCTCGGCATCGGCGATGACGTTGAGAGGGGTCGGCCCGTCGGTGTCCTGCCGCCCGAGCTCCACCATCAAGCGCACGCCGTACTCGGCTCTGGTCGAGAAGATCATCCCAACTAATCCTAGCGCTGAGGTCGGAATGGGAATCCGGGGGGTGGCGGGTCGACGGCGCCGGACTAGACTTGGCAACCCCATGGGGCTGTAGCTCAGCTGGGAGAGCGCCACACTGGCAGTGTGGAGGCCACGGGTTCGAGTCCCGTCAGCTCCACTTCCTTCGCAAACCGCGCGCCACATGCGCGGATTGGCGAGTCACCCTGGCTGGGTGCTTGACGTTCCAGTCGATAATCGCGCGCAACGTCAAGCACCACCGGATGTTCGCGTCGCGGCCCTCGCGGGTCGGCAGCACGGGATCGTCACCGCGCGGCAACTACGCGCGCTCGCCATGTCGCCGTCGGCAATGCGGTATCGCGTCCTTGTTGGGCGGCTTCACCCGATCCATCGCGGCGTGTACGTGGCCGGGCATCGGCAGCTTTCGCAGAACGGGCGCTTCCTCGCGCCAGTCGCAGCCGTCGGAGGCAGCGCCGTCCTCAGCCACATGGGGCGGCCGCGCTCTGGGGGTTGACGGGCTCCGCTTCCCCCGGGGAGATCGGCGTGGCGGTCGCCCGGAGCGTCAGGCCGCGTCCCGGCATACGCTTGCACGTGGTCCGATCGCTCCCGGATAGGGACCGGGCGCGTCGGGCCGGGGTGCCGGTGACGACGCCGGCGCGCACGCTCCTCGATCTCGCGGGCGTTTGTCGGAGGGCGCGCGCTTGCCCGCGCGGTTCACGAGGCGGAGGTCCAGGGCATCGTCACGAACGCAGAACTTCGTGAGCGACTGCGCGACGTACCCGGGCGTCCGGAGAAGGGCGTCCTCCGGGCGCTGGTCGAGGAGGGTCCTGTGCGAACCCGCAGCGACCTCGAGGACGCGACGTTCGCACTTCTACACCGGCACGATCTTCCCCGCCCTCATACCAACAACGGGCTCCCGGGCCTGCCGGCGTGGGTCGAGGTGGACTTCCATTTCCCGGGAACCCAGGTCGTCGTCGAAGTCGACGGCGACCGGTTCCACAGCACGCGCTGGCGACGTCGACTGGATGCGCGCAAGCAGGCGCTCCTGGAGGCTGCGGGCTACCGCGTCCTCCGGCTGACTTGGGAGCAGGTCACCGTCGATCAGGCGCAGACCGCCCTCCGAATCCGACGAGCGCTCGGCGAGGGGCGACCTCGGTGATCGGTGCTCGCGGCGCCCTAGCGGTCAAACAGCTTGCGCTTCTGCTCGGCGAACTCGGCGTCGGTCAGCTCCCCGGCCGCGTGCAGGCGCGCCAGTTTCTCGAGCCGGCGCATGCGGTCGTCGAACCGGTCCTTCGGGCGGTTGCGCGGACGGCGGCGGCCGGCCCTTCCCGGCGTCGCGTTCCGCTCCGCCCGCTGCCGCGCCCGGGCGCGCGCGTCGGGGACCTCGTCCCACTCGATCCTGACGTTGCTCGGATTGGCCCGGTCGATCGTGGCGGGCAGCGTCATGCCCGGGGCCGGCCAGCGCGAGCGGTGCACGGGCGTCTGTTGGGCGACGGCCGTCGCCGGCACGGTCTCCGCCGCGACGACGAGCTGCAGGTGGCAGCTCTCGTAGTCGTTCTCGACCACCTTCATTCGGGCGGCGGCGACCCGCTCCTCGTCCCTCCCGCGGCGCTCCGAGCACGACACGACCTCGGCGGTCCCTCGTACCGGGTCGCGCATCCTGCGCCCGGCCAACAGGCGGTCGAGCAACCCCATGGTCACCGACTCTACGGCATCCGCGCCGGCGTGGCGGCAGCGAAGGCGTCGGCCGCGTGCAAGTCGAAGTCGCCGTGGTCCGATCCAAGGCCACCCGCCACGAGTGCCGCCGACGCGCAGCCCAGCACCGCAGCGTCCCGCGGCGACCGTCCCAGCCCAAGACCGACCACGAACCCGGCCGAGAAGGCATCGCCGCAGCCGGTGGTGTCGACGACGTCGACGTCGAACGCGGGAACACGGGTCGGCTCGCCGTCGCCGTCCACGACGATCGCGCCCTCGGCGCCGCACGTCGCCGCGACCATGCCGACGCCGCGCGCGATCAGGGCGCGACAGCCCGCCTCGAGCGAGTCCTCGCCCGTGAAGCCCAGCACCTGCTCGTCGTTGGGGAGGAGCACGTCGAGGTGCGGCAGCGCGGGCGCGATCCACTCGAGCAGGCCGGGGTCGCCGCCGGCGAGCACGTCGGCCGAGGTGCGGGTGCCGTTCGTGCGGGCGTGCTCGAGCACGCGCGCGGCCTGCTCGCCGCCCATGAACTCGGGCGCACCGAGGTGCAGCGCGTCGGCACCGGCGATGGCATCGAGGGGCGCATCGTCGGCGCCGTAGGTCGCGTTGGCGCCGATCACGTGGAATGCGGGCCGCTCGCCGTTGGGCCGGATGGGGAGGACGCTCGCCGACGTCTGAACCTCTTCGCGGCGCAGGAGCAGATCGGTCTCCACGCCGGAGCGCTGCAGCAGCTCCACGAGGAGGTCGCCGAGCGGGTCGGCGCCGATTGCCCCCGCGCTGCGCGTCCGCGCGCCCAGCTTGGCCAGCGTGAGCGCCGTGCCGCCGGCGGTGCCCGCCGCCGTGGCTCGGATCTGCTCGACGAGCTGCCCGCCCTGGCCCTCGGGGATCGCTTCCACAGGACGCACGAGCACGTCGAGCACGTGCACCCCGAGGGCGACCACCACGAGGCTCAACGCGCCCCGTACCCCCGTTCGAGCACCGCCGCAATCACCGCCTGCTGCTCGGCGTCGCCGAGGATGCGCGGCGACCCCACCCCGAGGGCCCGGCAGTACAGGTCGCACGCCCACTCGAGAAGCAGCGCAAGCTCAACGGCCTCCTCGAGGTCGCCCGCGAAGACGACGGCGCCGTGGCTGGCCATCAACGCAGCGCGGCGCCCTTCGAGGGTGTCGAGCACCGCCTCGGCGAGCTCGGGCGTCCCGAAGGTGTGGTATGGCGCGACCGGCACCGCCCCGCCCAGGGAGAGCATGCTGTAGTGGACCACCGGCACCTCGTCGACGACGCAGGCGAGCGCCGTCGCCGCCGGCGAGTGCGTGTGCACGACCGCACCCGCTCCGAAACGGATCATCGCGCCCAGGTGAAGGTCGATCTCCGACGTCGGCGCCGGCGACCCCGGCAGCGCCCGGCCGTCGAGCTCAACCACTGCGATGTCGGCGCCCTGGAGGGTCCCCAGCGGCGCGCCGGTGGGCGTGACCAGCGCGTAGTCGCCCGCACGCAGGCTCACGTTGCCCGAGGGGCCGACCACCAGGCGCTCCTCCGCCAGCCGCCTGGCCGCCGCGGCAACGCGTTCCCGCTCGGGATCCAGCTCGACGTCGAGCATCGCGCGGGAGGCTAGCGGTGCACGATCTCGAGCTTGATCCCGTCGGGGTCGTAGAAGAACACCGCGTAGTAGCCCGGCGTGTAGCCGTACTCCTCGGGGCCGCTCTCGATCGTCGCGCCGTTGCGGCGCAGCCAGACAGCTCGCTCGTCGACGACCTCGCGGGACGGCGCCGAGAAGGCGATGTGGTGGATGCCGACGGCGTAGCGGTCGTATGGGATGGGATGGGCGTCGGACTCGGCCTGTCGCAGTGACAGCGACCCGCCGCGCCAGTCCTTCCCGAGGTAGAGGACGTGCTCGCCTCGCTCGCCCTCGATCGGGCTCTCGCCGCGGTAGCCGAGCGGGCCGAGCAGTCCGCGATAGAAGGCTAGCGAGCGCTCGAAGTCCGAGACGACCAGATCGAGGTGATCGATCGACTCCACCGCGCCGTGGGCTAGCCCACGGCCTTCTGGGGCACCTCGCCCCAGAGCTGCTCGAGCCGGTAGTAGTTGCGCGTCTCGGGCGTGAACACGTGAACGACGACGTCGAGGTAGTCGAGCAGGATCCAGCGCGCCTCCGGCAGGCCCTCCACCCGGCCGGGCAGGATCCCGTGGTCGTGCTTGAGCCCCTCGTAGATCCCGTCGTGAATGGCCTTGGTCTGACGCTCGGTGTTGCCGGTGCAGAGGACGAAATAGTCGGTGTAGCCCACTTCGCGCAGGTCGAGCTCGACGATGTCGGTCGCCTTCTTGTCCGCGGCGTAGCCGGCGATCGTGCGGGCGAGGTCGCGCGGGCTCATCGATACAGCCCCCGCGCCTCGATCTCCTCCGCCACGGCATCGGGCACCAGGTAGCGGATCGGACGGCTCTCGGCGACGCGACGGCGCACGTCCGAGCTCGACACGTCGATCCGCGGCATGGTGAAGAACCGTGGCTCGGCCGCGCCGGCGGTCAGCGGCGCGAGCTTCTCGGCGATGTCGCGCCGGGCGGCGCCGGCCCGCTCGGCGAAGGCGAACGTCGCCAGCGACAGGAGCTGCTCGGGCTCGTGCCAGGAGGGGAGGCTGCGGGCCATGTCGCCCCCGGCGATGAAGATCAGCTCGTCCTCCGGCGCTTGGTCACGAAGTTCGCGAAGGGTATCGACGGTGAACGACGGTCCCCCTCGGGCGAGCTCCACCGCCGACACGTCGAAGCGGTCGTCGCCCGCCACCGCCCGCTCGCACAGCGCGAGCCGCACCTCCCCACCCGGGTCGTCCTCGAGCACCTTGTGCGGCGGCACGTTGGTGGGGATCCAGGTCACGATGTCGAGCCCGAGCTGGGCGTGCGCCTCCTGAGCGCACACGAGGTGCGCCAGGTGCGGGGGGTTGAACGTGCCCCCGAGGATGCCGACGCGTCGTGTCAGGGCCGGACGTGTCCCGCGCCCTCGACCACGTACTTGTAGGTGCACAGCTCGCGCATCCCGATGGGACCGCGTGCGTGGAGCTTCTGGGTCGAGTTGCCGATCTCAGCGCCCATCCCGAACTCGCCGCCGTCGGTGAAGCGCGTGGACGCGTTGACGTAGACACAGGCCGCGTCCACGCTGCGCTCGAAGGCCTGGGCCGACGCGTAGTCGCGGGTGACGATGGCCTCCGAGTGCCCGGAGCCGTGGGTGTTGATGTGCGCGATCGCCTCGTCGACGGAGTCGACCACCCGCACGGCGAGCACGAGCGCCAGGTACTCGGTGTCCCAATCCTCATCGGTGGCGTGAAGCAGCGACGGGGCAAGCTCGCCCGCGAGCGCATGGGTGCGTCCGTCGGCCCGAAGTTCGACGCCGTCCTCGCGCAGCGCGTGCAGCACCCTAGGCAGGAACGCGGGCGCAGCCTGGGCGTGGACCAGCAGCGTCTCGGCCGCGTTGCACACGCCCGGGCGCTGGGTCTTGGCGTTGACCACGATGCGCTCGGCGGCTTCGAGGTCGGCGCTGGCGTCGACATAGACGTGGCAATTGCCCGACGCCGCGTAGATGACCGGGACCGTGGCCACGGCACTCAGCACCTGCTTGAGGCCCTCTCCGCCGCGGGGGATGATGAGGTCGACGAGGCCGTCCTGGGTGGCGAGCTCGGCCAGCTCCTCGCGCCCGCCGCCCGCCACGAGCGACACGGCGGCCTCGGGCAGGCCAGCCGCCGCGACCGCCTCGCGGGCGACGCCGGCAAGGACGGCGTTGGAGTGCGCGGCGCTCGACGATCCCCGCAGCACGATCGCGTTGCCCGACTTCAGGCACAGGGCGGCGGCGTCGATGGTCACGTTCGGGCGCGCCTCGTACACCACGGCGACGACGCCGAGAGGAACGCGGACGCGGCGGACGTCGAGCCCGTTGGCCAACCGGCCGCCGTCGATGACCTCGCCCACGGGGTCGGGCAGCGCGGCGATCTGGCGCACGCCCGCGGCCATCGCGCGGACGCGGCCGTCGTCGAGCCGCAGGCGGTCGAGGAGGGCAGCGCCGATGTCGGCCGCCTGGCCCGCCTGCATGTCCCGGGCGTTGGCCTCGAGGATCTCCGGGATACGGACCTCGAGCGCGTCCGCGATGGCGCGGAGGGCGCGGTCCTTCGCCGCGGTATCGAGCGACGCCAGCACGCGGCCCGCGCGCCGGGCCGCGGCGCAGGTCTCGGCGACTTGGGAGGAGGCGATGGCCATCGCTTCAGAGCCTAGATGGTTGTCGCCAATCCGACACTCGCAGTGGCGTGTTTGAGACAGTGCCCCCGCTGCTCGCCGGGAGAATCCTCTTCAGCCGATGCGCATGCTCCGTCCCCTAACCCTCGTCGCCTGCCTGCTCGCGGTCGTGGCTGCCAGCGTCGCCGTCGGGCAGACCGTCGCCCGGATCGACACGGTCGCGGGCACCGGCACCGCCGGGTTCACGGGTGACGGGGGTGGCGCCACGGCAGCGCAACTCGCGACCCCGTCGGACGTGGCCTTCGTCGGCGGCACCGCGACGTACCTGATCGCCGACACCGCCAACAACCGCATCCGGCGCGTCAACGACGCCGGCACGATCAGCACGGTCGCCGGCGCCGGTCCTGCGAACGCGCCGGGGGCGTTCGCCGGCGACTCGCTGGCCGCGACAAACCCGGCCGTGCGCCTGAACGGCCCGCGGGGCGTCTCCGCCACCGCGGACGGCGGCTTCCTCATCGCCGACACCGGGAACAACCGCATCCGGCGCGTCAGCCCGGCCGGCGTGATCACCACGGTCGCCGGCAACGGCAGGGCGGGCTATGGGGGCGACGGGGACGCCGCCACGGGGGCCACGCTCAACGCTCCGCGCCACGTCGCTGCCCTCCCCGACGGCTCGTTCCTCATCGCCGACACCGGCAACAACCGCATCCGGCTCGTGAGCACCAGCGGCATCATCACCACGGTGGCCGGCGGAGGCGAGACGCTCGGCGACCGCGGCCCGGCCAACGCCGCGGCGCTCAACGCGCCCAGCAGCGTGGCGCCGATCATCGGGGGCGGCTACCTCATCGCCGACACCGGCGACAACCTCATTCGCCGCGTCGACGCCACCGGCACCATCACGACCGTGGCCGGGACCGGCACGCCGGGCGCCGGGGGCGACGGCGGGCCGCCCACCGCGGCCCAGCTCGACGCGCCCGAGGGCGTGGCCGTGACCGCGGACGGCGCCGTGTTCATCGGCGACACCGGCAACCACAAGGTCCGGGAGATCGACACCCAGGGGACCATCAGCACGACCGCGGGCAACGGCACGCCGGGCTTCAGCGGCGACGGCGGGCCGCCCACGTCGGCCCAGCTCGCCAACGCCCGCGGCGTGGCCGCGTCGGGCGGCGCCGTGTGGACGGCCGACAGCGCCAACAACCGCGTGCGGCTGATCAGCAACGTGACCACGACGCCCACTCCGGGCGCCGACCAGCGACCCTCGCAGACCGCACCGATCGGCATCTCGCCGCCCAAGATCGGCGTGAGCATCGTGGCCGGGACGGTGGCCGGGGACGTGCTCATCCGGCAGCCGGGCCAGAGCGGCTTCTCGCCCCTGGTCGGCGGCGGGAATTTCCCGCTCGGCAGCGAGCTCGACACCACCAACGGCACGGTGCAGATGTGGTACGAGACCAACGAGGACGGCACCCAGGCCGGCGTGTACGCGTCCCAGGGCCGGTTCCTCACCAAGCAGCCGAACGCGCGCGACCAGGGCCAGCGTCCCGGCGAGCTGGACCTCTCGGGTCCGCTGGGCGGCAAGTGCCCGCCCGGCCGCGACCTGACCGGCAGCGCGCGGGCCGCGTTCGTCCAGCCGCGCGCCGCGACCGCCTCCGCCCTGGCCACGGCGGCCAAGAAGAAGCGGCACGGGCGCGTCGTCCGGGTTCGAGCGAAGGGCAAGATCAAGACCAAGGGCCGCTACGGCTCGGCGATCGTCCGCGGCACGGGCTGGACCACCCACGACTTCTGCCGCGGCGCCAAGAGCGGCACCCTGTTCTCGGTCTTCGAGGGCGTGGTCTCGGTCCGCGACTTCGTCCGGCACCGGACGGTCCGGGTCCCCGCCGGGCGCAAGTACTTCGCGAGCTAGGCGAGCACGAAGTAGTCGCGGTGCACGGCCTCCTCGGTGGCCCGCGGCAGGCGGGCGCGCACCTGGGAGGACTTGAGGCCCTTGACCGAGCGCAGCTCGGCCGCGGAGTAGTTGGAGATCCCCTTGCCGATCACCTCGCCGCCGTCGCGGGTGATCTCGACGGCGTCGCCCGCGTCGAACTCACCCTCCACCGCGACGACGCCCACGGGCAGGAGGCTCGTACCGCCCTCCCGCAGCGCACGTACGGCGCCGTCGTCGATGCCGACGCGGCCCTGCGCCGGCTTCGCGTACTTGAGCCAGAGCTTGAACGACGAGTAGCGCGTGGCCTGCGGGCGGCAACGCGTGCCCACCGGCTCGCCCCCGGCGGCGGCGCTCACGATCCCGCGCCGCAGCCCGCTCGCGATCACCGCTTCGATGCCCGCCGCGGTCGCCATCTCGGCAGCGACGACCTTCGAGCGCATCCCGCCGCTCGACAGCGGCGAGCCCACGTGGCCGATGCGAAGCGCCTCGAGCCGGCCGAAGTCGCGGACCTCGGTGACGAGCTCGGCGCTGGGGTCGCGGCGGGGGTCGGCGCTGTAGAGCCCCTCGGTGTCGGTGAGCAGGAGCAGGAGGTCGGCGCCGGTGAGGACCGCCACCTGGGCGGCGAGGAAGTCGTTGTCGCCGAACGAGATCTCGTCCGTGGTGGTGGTGTCGTTCTCGTTGATGACCGGCAGCACGCGCCAGTCGAG
>Ga0075431_100004822_pt1 | contig 13283 bp, 18 predicted proteins | sample RhiMetdeltSRZDD5_FD_75297 | JGI IMG/M metagenome (GOLD analysis project Ga0075431, IMG submission 75297) | Populus rhizosphere microbial communities from Tennessee, USA - Rhizosphere MetaG P. deltoides SRZDD5 | ecosystem: Host-associated > Plants > Roots > Rhizosphere > Soil | place: USA... | reverse complement strand
ACGCGGATCGCCGAGGCTGCGCGCTCGATCTCGGTGAGATCCTCGGACGTGAGTCCGACCTCGGCCGCCCCGAGGTTCTCTTCCAGACGCTCCGGCTTCGTCGTCCCCGGGTTCGGGACGATCCACGGTTCCTGGGCCAGCAGCCAGGCGAGGGCGATCTGCGCGGGTGTCGCACCCTTGCGGTCTCCGATCATGCGGAGCAGGTCGACCAGAGCCTGGTTCGCCTCCAGTGCCTTCGAAGTGAAGCGTGAGCACCGCCCGGAAGTCGCTGCTCTCGAACGTCGTGTGCGCGTCGATCTTCCCCGTGAGGAACCCCCTCCCGAGAGGGCTGAAGGGGACGAAACCGATCCCGAGCTCCTCGAGCGTCGGCAACACCTCGGCCTCGGGTCCTCTCGTCCACAGCGAGTACTCGCTCTGGACCGCGGTGACGGGCTGGACCGCGTGCGCGCGGCGGATCGTTCCCGCCGCCGCTTCGGACAAGCCGAAGTACTTGACCTTGCCCTCCTGGATCAGATCTCGGACCGCGCCCGCGACGTCCTCGATCGGCACGGGTCTACCCGGTGCTGATAGAAGAGATCGATCGAATCGACGTTCAGCCGTTTCAGCGAACCCTCCGTGACCTCCCTGATGTGGTCCGGGCGGCTGTTCACGCCGACCTGTTCGCGTTCACCGGCCGGGTCGAGCTCGAACCCGAACTTCGTGGCGATCACCACGTGCTCGCGGAGCGGAGCGAGCGCCTCGCCCACGAGCACTTCGTTCGTGAACGGTCCGTACGCCTCCGCGGTATCGAAGAGCGTGAAGCCGAGTTCGATCGCCGAGCGGAGGACGGCGACCATCTCCCGACGGTCAGGGACCGGGTCGTACGAGGAGGTCGTCCCCATGCAGCCGAGTCCGATCGCCGAGACCTCCGGACCACGCGGTCCGAGCCTGTGCGTCTGCATCGCTCCTCCAGTATCGCTTCCCTGGACGAACCGTCGAACCTGCGGCCGATCAGTGGCCGGCGCGGCTGCTCTCGGTCTCGGCGCCCCGCGCGGGGACAACGAGCCGGTACACCGACCGGGCGTATCGACGGACCTCGCGAGGGCGAAGCTGGCCACCCGGGAGCTCGACGACGAAGCCCTCGGTGACACGAAGGACGTGCTTCTGCCACGACGTGGCGGTCCCGTGGAGTCGGCCCAGCCGGACGAGCGGCAGGCCGACCAGGCGGGCGTATCGCCGTTCGATCCGGAGGTCGCCCGACGCGTCCACCAGCGCGAGCGGCTGGTGGAACCAGATCGTGATGTCGGGTTCGATCCGCCGGATGAGGCGCATCGCGATCCGGGTCTCGGGCTCGGATGCGCGGCGAGCCCCCGGGTAGTACCGGCCCTCGGGCCCCGGCCGCCATCGGTGGGAAGTTGCGGTTCAGGTCGACGCCGCGGGCGTTCTGTCGCGTGTGCGCGGCCCGGCCGTCCTGGTTCAGGGTGGGCAGGATCCACAGGTCGAGGAAGTGCCGCGGCCGTCCCCTCCGCAATCGGTCGGCGATCCGAACGCCGCCGCACTCGTCACCGTGGATACATCCGACGACCAGCACGCGCACATCGTCCGGATCGCCCCGCTCGAAGACGCGGATCGGTCTGCCATCGACCGACGCACCGAGGAGTTCTCGCTCATCGACGGTCGGCGCACCCCACGATGGGGTCGCGACCGAGACAGCGATCGCCACCGTGACACCTACGCGGACCACCTGCCCGGGTCGTCGCGGCGATCGACGACTCACATCGCCCGCCGATCGGACCCGTCCCCGCGCGCCCACTCCCGCACGAACTCGACCGGCCGGTAGTTCAGGATCCGCTCGCGAGGGATCTCAGCAAGCGCCGCGGTCGCCATCCCGAACGGCAGGAACTCGAGCTCGAGCGCCGTATGGGCGTCGCTCCCGATCGAGAACCACTCGACGCCCTCCTCGCGCGCGATCGTCGCGAGCTCGACGGTGAGGTCCTGGCGCGCCGGGGTCGCGTCGAGCTCGACCGCCTTGCCCACCCTCGTCGCCTCGGCGAACACGCGGCGCCAGTCGGCCTCGAGGCCGGCCCGCCGGCCGTACATCCGGGCCTTCGGGTGCGCGAGCACGTGCAGGCGCGGCTGGTTGAGGGCGGCGAGGTAGCGCTCGGTCTCGTCCTCCTTGGACCGCAGCGCCGAGTGGAACGCGCCGAGCACCAGGTCGAGGCTGCCGAGCGAATCGTCGTCCATGTCGATAGAGCCGTCGGGGAACAGGTCCACCTCCTGCGAGCGGAGCACGCGGAACGCGTCACCGTCCACGTCGAACGCCGCGTTCATCGCGTCGATCGCGCGGCCCTGCTCGGCGAGCTCGTCCGCGGTCATGCCGTTCGCGATCTGCAGCGCCTGCGAGTGGTCGGTGATCGCGACGTACGGCCGCCCGAGCGACCTCGCGGCCTCGACCATCTCCTCGAGCGGCAGACCGCCGTCGCTCCAGGTCGTGTGCATCTGGAGGTCGGCGCACGGCGTGGACTCCCACGCCGGATCGGCGTCGAGCACCCGGCGGACCTCCGCGTACGTGAGGTATCCGCGCCGCGTCTCGTCGGGTTCGGGGATCGGGGGAGGATCCTCGAGCCACGCCTCGAGACGCGCGGCGACCCAGGGCCCGACCGAACGGAGCTCGGTGAGCGAACGGCCGGCGGCAGCAACCGCGCCCGCCTCCTCGGCCCAGAAGTGCGCCGCCCTCGACGCTCGCGAGAGCGCCCTGCGCCGATGGTCCGCCTCCTCCTGCGAGGCGGTCCACAGCAGCTCGCCGAGATCGCCGTTCGTCAGCACCGGTGGCGATCCCGCTCGATCACAGCCCCACGATGATGCCGAACTCGAACACCTGCCGGCCGGCAGCCGATGGACGCGAGCCGACGGCACCTGCCCCCGAGCGCCTCAGTTGTTCGGTGGCGCGGAGCTGATATCTGCGAGGAGCGCCTGTGCCTCGGAGCTCCACGACAAGTCTGCCAGGGCGATCATGCCGACCGGGCGTCCGTCCTCCACCACCGGCAGGCGCCTGATGTCGTGCTCGCGCATGACCTGCACGGCCTCGTGGACGGATGCCGTGGGCTCGATCGAGGCGGGGAACGGAGTCATCACCTGCGCGACCGTCGTGGTCACGGGGTCGCCTCCCTCACCGACCAGCCTGATGGCGATATCGCGGTCCGTGATGATGCCTTCGTTCTGTCCACCCTCCACGACGATCACGCTGCCGATATCCGCCCGGGCCATGATTTCCGCGGCTTCGCGGATCGGTGCGTCGGACTCGATCGTCTCCGGAACGGCGGTCATGACATCGCGGATCTCCCGGACGTCCAGCCTCGGGGCCGCCGTCACACCCTTCATCCCGCCGCCGACGCGACTCCCCGACACGCCCGCCCGATCCGCGACGGTCGAGGCTCGTTCCCGTGCCTGATCGACGACGTCGCGGATCGCGGCCACCGGCTTGTCGCCCATCTTGATGCCGGCGAGGTAGCCGGCGGCGAACGCCACTACTGTTCCGAAGAGTCCCATCGGTAGCCTCCCGTCGTTGAGCTTCTTCCGACGGGATACCCTGCCGGTGCGTCCGCAATCACGTTCGGACGGTGACCTCGCTCGCTCCCGCGCCGATTTCGATGTCGTATCGAGCCTCGATCAGATCGTAGTCCGGACTCCGCCAGTCGGTCTTCCCGCCGCCCGCCCGGAGTCGGAAATCGTCGATGGCCAGCTTCGACGACCCGCCGCCGATGCGAACCCGAACGGGAACGCCGGCGGGTCGGACCAGCTCGACGTCGTGCGCTCCGCCTCCGATCCGAACTCCGACCGACCGCCTTGGCCGAGGCAGCCGAACCGCGGTGTGTGAGCAGCCTCCCGAGATCACCAGGCCTCCGAGGTCCAGGTCCTCGAGATCCGCCACGACGTGCGACATCCCCCACCTGCCCGTGATGTTCCACGGGACCCGGCCGGACAGAGTGATCTCTCCCCGGCTAGGCAGGAGGCTCGGCCGGTACCTCACGGTCACGGTCCCGCCGTGGACGCCGACCTCGGGCATCCTTCCGTCGAATCGAGCCCGGTAGAGCTCGTCCATGGACGCGTCGACCACGATCGTCAGGTTCGAGACCCCTCGGGTGAACACCAGGCGTCCCGCGTGGACGGAACCGAGCGGTGCCGTGAGCTCGTGCGCGGTGGTGGTTGTCCTCATCGCGACTCCTCCTCAGCAGACCTGCTCGATCCCACGCTAGGGATGTCGGCGGGCTGCCCCAGGGCCGAAAGTCCCTGGGATGACGGACCGCTCGCCTCCTGCCCCTCCCTGCACCTCGACCGATCGGCACCGCGCGCCGATTGACCCTTGCCTCGGCCGGGTACCGACGCCGAGATGACGAGCGCCCGGACCAGCGATCTCTGGTGGAAGAGCGCCGTCGTCTATTGCCTGGACGTCGAGACGTTCCTCGACTGGGACGCAGACGGGATCGGCGATCTCCGCGGGTTGACCGAACGGATCGACTACCTGGCCGGCATCGGCGTCAGCTGCATCTGGTTGATGCCGTTCCAGCCCTCGCCGAACCGAGACGACGGCTACGACATCACCGACTACTACGGGGTCGATCACCGCCTCGGCTCCCTTGGTGACTTCGTCGCGCTGATCAGGACGGCGAAGGACCGCGGGATACGCGTCATCGTCGACCTCGTGGTCAACCACACGTCCGACCGGCATCCCTGGTTCCGCGAGGCGAGGTCGTCGCCCGACAACCGCTTCCGCGACTTCTACGTCTGGCGCGACCGGCCGACGAGGACACCGAAAGCGTCGATCGTCTTCCCCGACGCGGAGGACAGCATCTGGGCGAAGGACGACAAGGCGGGGCAGTGGTACCTGCACCATTTCTACTCGCACCAGCCGGACCTCAACATCGGGAACCAGCAGGTCCGCGACGAGATCGCGAAGGTCGCCGGGTTCTGGCTCGAGCTCGGCGTCGACGGGTTCCGCGTCGACGCCGTCCCATTCCTCATCGACACGAGCCAGGTCGCCGATGTCGATCTCGATCCGCACGAGATCCTCCGGCATCTCCGCTCGTTCATCTCCCGTCGGCGCGGAGACGGGGTGCTCCTGGGCGAGGTCAACCTTCATCCCGAACAGCTCATCGACTTCTTCGGCGGCGACGACGCCGACGAGGTGCAGCTCCTGTTCAACTTCCCGTTGATGGAGGCGACGTGGCTCTCGCTCGCTCGACAGGACGCCGGGCCGATCGCCGCGGCCCTCCGCGAGACGATCGCCGTCTCCCCGGACTGTCAGTACGCGAACTTCCTCCGCAACCACGACGAGCTGACCCTCGACAAGCTCTCCGAGGACGAGCGTCAGGAGGTCTTCGACGTCTTCGGTCCCGAGGAGGACATGCAGGTGTTCGGCCGCGGGCTGCGGCGCCGACTCCCGTCGATGCTGGACGGCGACCCCCAGCGGATCCGGATGGCGTACAGCCTCATGTTCTCCTTGCCGGGCACGCCCGTGCTCTTCTACGGCGAGGAGATCGGCATGGGCGAGAACCTCGAGATCGACGGCCGCATGAGCGTGCGCACGCCGATGCAGTGGAGCGACGAGGAGAACGCGGGGTTCTCGAAGGCCCGGCCGTCGCGACTCCGGCGCCCGGTCGTCGAAGGCCGGTTCGGCCCGCTCGCCGTGAACGTCGCGGCCCAGCGCCGAGACCCGGACTCGCTGCTCAGCTGGATGGAGCGGCTGATCCGGCGCCGGCGGGAGACCCCCGAGCTCGGATGGGGGACGTGGGACGTCCTGAAGACGAACATGTCGACCGTGTTCGCGCACCGATGCGATTGGGAGGGCCGAATCGTGGTTGCGGCCCACAACCTCGGAGAGCAGCCATGCGTCGTTCGTCTCGAGCTCGGCGGCGTTCCGAAGGACGGGCGGTTGGACGACCTGCTCGACGACCGCGGGGCGACGAGCCTCGCCGACGACGGCAGCCTCGAGCTCAAGATGGACGGCTACGGCTTCCGGTGGTTCCGGATCACGAGGGGCGAGCAGCACACGCCACCGTGACGACGGTCCGCGTCGATGGGGCCGGGACGAAGACCCGGCCCCTCGAGGTCGACTTCGGTCGTGCCCTCGATCAGGGTGAGTCGTCGCGGTCCACGCGGAGGATGCGTGGACCCGTCCCCGCGTCGTCGTCCTCGATCAGCTCGAGTTTCGCACCGGGTTCGAGCCCGCTCAGCTGATCGACGCCGACCCATACGTCATGAACGACCCCGTCTTGACCCGTGAGCCGAACGAGGGCCTTCTCGTCGGCGCTTTCGACGACCTCCTGGAACACGAACCGGATGCCGTTCGGCACGTCGCCACCTCCTCGGGTTCCCGTGCGCATTCCACCACGGGGAGATGGTGTGCGGCCCGCTCCTCAGGCCGAAGCCATCGATCCCTCGGTCACTTCCCCCTTGTGCGCGGCGAAGGCCGCCAGGACCTCGTCCTTCTCGCGCGAAGGGATGTTGAAGTGATCGAGCGAGCGTCCCAGCTCGGCCGCGACCTCGTCGAACTCCTCGGGGGTGATCTGGAGCTCGCGATGGGCTTCTTCGAGCCCGAGCGGGGTGCTTCCCGGCTTCGTGGCGGTGAACGAGAGGGGTCCACCCGCGACGTTGCAGACCCACAGCGTGCGCATGAACTTGAGCCCCGGGAGCCTGTCCAGCTTGTTGGTATGCCACTCACGAAGCTCGGGGTTCTTCGATCCTTGGCCGACGATCGGGTTCTGGACGACCGCATCGCTGAAATGGTCGACCACCGCGGCGATCGCGAACACGCCACCCAATCGGTCGTACAGGCTTGGCTCCGCCATCTCGTTCGTCCCCTTCCTCTGGTCGATGAGCTCGATCGCGCACTCACGAGGGCGGGATCAGTGGAGGGGCCCGTGCGGGGGCAGATCGCGTCGTGAGCGGGACGAGAGAGGCGGATCCGCGACCTGAGGGTTGGGAGGGTATGAACCCTCTTTATCAAGCCTCTCAGCGAACGGTCAAGACCCGGTAGGCGCAGCCCCGCTCGTCGTAGTCGCGGTATGCCTGGGTCCGCAGGTCCTCCAGCCCGGCCTTCCGGAAGGCGCCCTCCAGGATGCCCGCGTGGAGCTCGCACACGATGTCCTGGGCCTGTTCGCACACCTGACGGAAGATGCAGTTGCGGGCCACGACGTCACCGTTGGACACGACGTACTCGGCCCCCAACGGTGTGAGTTCACGCAGCACGGACTCGGGTGAGTCCGCCGGCTTCGTGACCATCGAGGCGCCGTACCCCCGGCCCGCCTCGCGGGCTGCGGCGACGCCGTCCGTCGTTCCGCGCACCGCCTGGGCCAGCAGCGCGGCCAGCCGAGCGAATCGCCTGATGGGATAGCTGACGTCGATCTGACGCTCGGTGAGCCGGTAGAGCTTGGCGGGTTTGCCGGTGGTGCCTCGGCGCTGGCCCGGGCTCAGGTACCCAAGGGACACGAGCCGCTCGAGATGATCGTGCGCCACGGTCCGGTGGACGCCGACCGCGGCGGCAACCTCGGCGGTCGTCCATTCTGGTTGGTGCACGTAGAAGTCGAACAGGATCCTCCGTCGCGTCGGATCCTGCAGCGCGGAGATCGCTCGGTCGATCTCCGAGAGCGGCTCGTCACGCATCCCGGCAGCTTATCGAGTGCCTGCGGGTGGACGAGATCTCGATTTCGGTATCGCCCGGCCATGATGGTAAGAACGATGACTCCCGGCCCCGAGCGCGGTCTCAACCGTGTTGGGGAAGGAAGGAGGCCCGTGATGCGACGCGACACCTCGACCCGCGAGACTCGCGTCTTGCTGGACGGCCTGGGGATGGGCGAGTCGCCCCGGTGGCACGACGGCCGCCTATGGTTCTCGAACTGGGGTACCGGCGAGATCGTCGCGGTCGACCTGGAGGGGAACAGCGAGGTCATCGGACCCGGCGGCGGGGGCAGCGGCTGGGCCACGGACCGGCTCCCGGACGGCCGGATGCTCGTCACCGGCGAGGAGCTGATCCGCGTCGAGCCCGACGGGTCTCGCGTCCGCCACGCCGACCTGAGCGACATCTCGCCGTACGGCTGGAGCGAGATGACCGTCGACGGCCGCGGCAACATCTATGTCAACTCGCTCAACTTCGACTTCGCGGACTTCGGCGAGATCATGACGAGCGGCGCGACGCCGGGCAAGATCGCGCTCGTCCCGCCCGACGGCGATGCCCGCGAGGTCGCCGACGAGCTGGCCTTCCCCAACGGCATGGTCGTGACGCCGAACAACGCGACGCTGATCGTCGCCGAGTCGTTCGCCCGCCGGCTGACCGCGTTCGACATCGCCGCCGACGGGGGCCTGTCGAACCGGCGCGTGTGGGCCGACGTCACGGGCGACGGGATCTGCCTCGACGCCGAGGGCGCCGTGTGGTGCAGCGACGTGGGACCGGAGGATGCAGGTGTCGTCCTCCGCGTCCGCGAGGGTGGTGAGGTGCTCGACCGGATCGAGCTCGATCGACCGTGCTACGCCTGCATGCTGGGCGGCGAGGACGGCCGCACGCTCTTCATGGTTGTCGCGAGGTGGCTCGGCCCGGACAGGATGGAGGAACTGTTGGAGGCGAAGACCGGGCAGATCTTGACGGCCCGCGTCGACGTGCCTCACGCCGGCTGGCCGTAAGCCAACAAGCCGTGACGAAGAAGAGGACCGACGAACGGGCGCCGGATCGACCCTCAGGGGTCTCCTCCGGCCCTCGTTCGCCGGTCCTGGAACTATCAGGAGCTGCCTAGACCTCGGCGAGGCGCTTGGCGAGCGTCCGCGCCCTCTTCTCGTCACGGAAGATCCCGACACCGTAGATGGGACCCTGGAGAACCGTGTTCGGCAGGGCCGGCACCTTCGGGCTCTGGACCAGGAAGATCGAGTGTTCCTTCGAGGGGAACTGATCCACGATCTCGCCCTGGCTGAACTCCCGCTGGATCGTCTGCTTGTCGTCGGCCTCGACGACTACCCACGGAGTGTTCTGCATGATCGCACCCCCTTCCTGCTCAACGAACGAGCTTGCCGGCCGGGCCTGAGGTGGACATGAGAACGCCCTGAGAGATCTCTCAGGCGGCGGTCGGCTCGTGCGGGGCATCCTGGCCGTTTGCCGCGGCGCGACCCGATGTCGAAACATGGATCGAGGCAGTCGAGAGAGGGACTCGTCCAGGGCCACGGCTCGATCGCGTCAAGGGGTGATGCCCGTGAACGTGCTCGTCGTTCAGGTAGATCCCAACGCCGCCTCCTTCATCGAGCGGGGGCTCGAGGCCGAGGGATTCGCCGTCCGGACGGCGTCCGACGGCGCGGAAGGCCTGAAGCTGTCGCAATCGCGCGACTTCGATCTCGTCGTCCTCGATCTACCCCTGCCGACCGTGACGGGTGACGAGATCCTCGCCAGGCTGCGGGCCTCGGGTTCGTCCGTGCCGGTGATCATGCTGACGGAGCAGGACGCGGTCTCCGATCGGGTGGCCGCGCTGAACGCGGGCGCCGACGACTACCTCACGAGACCGTGCGACTTCGACGAGCTCCTCGCCCGGATCCGGGCGCGCCTGCGCACCGCAGAGCAGACCGACTCCACCACGATCTCGCACGGGCGCGTGACCCTCGACGTGACGACGCGCGAGGCGCGCATGGGCGGGCGATCGGTCGATCTGACGCCGCGCGAGTTCGCGCTGCTCGAGACCCTGATGCATCACGGTGGCCAGGTCCTCTCACAGCCCCAGCTGCTCGATCGGGTGTGGGGGTACGACCGCGACCCGATCTCGAACGTCGTCGAGGTCTACGTCGGGTACCTGCGCAAGAAGCTCCGGCCCGACGTGGTGGAGACCGTTCGCGGCGCGGGCTACCGGTTCCGAGGCTGACGAGAGCTCCCTACTTCCTAGCCCGATCGGGCGGCGCGGAAAGCGCCCACGATCAGGATCACCCCCCCCGCCAAGGAAGAGCCCACCCACCAACAGGAGGCCGAGGGCGATCCAGACCACCGCCGGCATCGTGGCGCCGAGGTCCGCTTCGACGCGGAGACCGGGTCCCCCGTCGGCGTTCATCACCACGACGCTCCACGAGCCTTCGGTCGGCTCCCACGTCACGGTCCTCGGCCCGGAACCGGTGTCGGTGGCCACCCAGAAGTCCTGTGTTCCGGGACGTGCGACCTGCGTCCCGCCGCTGACGACGTGCTCGGTGCCGGTCCAGAGATCGGAGATGACGGTGTGGTTGACCCCGGCGAGGTAGCGATCGACGTCTGCGGAGGGACCGATGCCGACGAACACCGCCGAGGCCTGGCTCTCCGGTGTGACCCGGATCCGCACGTCGTCCAGCAGTGAGGGGGCGTAGAGCCAGCCGACCCCCGCCGACCCGAGACCCGCGCGATCGGTGACCAGCGCCGATCCACCCGTGGAGAACGCGTGCGCGTCGGTCGTGATGTAGCCGTCGTCCCGCTGGGTCCAGGTGGCCCAGAGGGCGGTTCCCCCGGCACCGAGGAGCACCACGGAGAAGAAGGTCAGCAGTCCCCCGATCACGACGGCCGTGATGCGGCCTCCCGTCCACCCCGCTCGTCGCCCGGTGCCCTCCGGCGGTCGCGGCAGCTCGGCGGCTCCTCCCGCCGGACGCGATCCCTCTCGCGTCGCGGGCGGCGTCGGTGCTCCGGGTCGGCTGCTCATGCCATCACCCTCCCCTCGCTCCGTATCAGCAGACTCCGGACGCCCTTCTGAGCCGAGGGCCCGGGGTCCCGTCACGCGTGGGACCCTCGGCACCGGCGGCAGCCGACCGGTTATGCCTCGAGCACGGCAGGCCGTAGCGAGGTCGAAACGGCTGCGTGGGAGCCCATCTCGCGAACGTGAGATGATGGGGACCGCATCCACAGGGACCGTTCGCATCGATGCCGCGAGCAGCCCGACTCCGAAGCGAGGAGCCGCCGCGATGAGCCCGACAAGAGCAAGATCGGCGTGGACGTACTTCCGGACGGAGCTCGGCAAGACGCTCCGCGTCCGGGAGGATCCCGAAGGAACCCTCAAGATCGACATCCTGAAGGACGGCGTCTGGTCGGAGGCGCCGCGAGGGATGATCGGGCTGAGGCTGGCGGCAGGCAGTCGCGACCTCACCGCGGCCGAGATCTCGGCGCTCCCGCTCGCCTGAGCACGCGCTCGAGCTAACGCCCGGCACCCGAACCCTTCCCGCGGGGGAACCGAATACCCCACATGGCGAGGGCGCCGCCACGCCACTCCTTCACGCGACCAGGGGCTGCTCGGCTTCGACGTCGACGAACGTCGCCGCCTGGCGCAGGGGGATCGTCGCTCGGAACCTCATCAGCGCGCGCGGGTCGCGCATCGACCCGCCATCCGAGGAGGAGTGGACATGAGGAAGAGCGCCGTGTTGTTGCTCGCAACCGTGATGCTGGTCGGTGGACTGATCGTGGCCGGGCCGGCCTCCGGAGCCGCGAACCAGGGATCCAAGAAGATCCTGGATTTCGACACGATGATCGGGGTTCCCGACCCGTACACCGGCGCGACGAACGCGATCCGCGGCGTGCCCGGCGGCGGGCTGCCGTGGGTGGTCGACCAGGCGAAGGGGAGGCTGCGGGTCGATGGACGGATCGAGGTCGAGGTCCAGGGCCTGGTGCTCGACCCGGACGACCCGGACGTCCCCGACGCGATCGCCGGAACGAACCCGATCCCCAACTTCAAGGCCATCGTCAGCTGCATGAGCATCACCGCCGGCGCGGCCACGACGACGAACGTGGAGACCGATCTGTTCGCCGCGACAACGACCGGTGACTCCATGATCGAGGACACCGTGGAGCTGCCCGAGCCGTGCATCGCGCCGATCGTCTTCGTGACGAGCCCGACGGGTGCGTGGTTCGCCGCGACGGGCTTCTAAGCGCGCGCGATCGCGATCCGAAGACTCGCCGTGGGGGGTCCGCCTCGGGCCCAGGACGGCTGAGGCTCAGGGAAGCGGGGCAGCCTCAGCCCAGACGCTCGACCAGCGGAGCACCCATCGGACCGACCCAGGTCGCGATCGCGCGGGTCGAACGGACGACCGGAAGATCGGCCGAACCCGCGTCCGACAGCAGCTCGACGAACCGCTCGAGCCGCGACGCGACGGCGCCGTGGTTGGGCTCGCACGCCCGAAGCTCGACCTCGATCTCGGCGAGCACCTGGAAGGCCTCCGCCATCTCGGGATCCGAGAGGTCGAACCGGCCGAGCGATCTTCGCAACGTCCGAACGGCGTTCACGGCCTGTCTCGGATGCGGATGTACCACCCCGGCCGGGCCTTCTTCGTGCCGGCCGTGGCCTCCCCGTTCGTTCGAGAAGTCGATCACCACGCCCACCCCCTCTGGCCTCTGCACGGCCCTAACCTGCCGCCTCGCCGCGATCGGGGCACCGACCCCAGGCACAGGATGGAGGTGACCTCCGTCACGCGTGGCGTCGCGGCGCGATCAGCAGTCGAGGGCCGCCCGGAGTGCCTCGCAAGGCTCCTCCCGGCGCCTGGGTGGCAGGGCTCCCACCCGGCGGACGAGCATCGACTTGGGGAATGCCTGGACGTTATCGAACGTCGCCACGCCCTCGGTCGGCAGTCCCTCCTCCGGGCCGAGGAAGATCTCCGTGGGGATGCCCCGCACGGTCCTCGTCACGGGCGCGACCAGGATCGTTCGCAGGACCGGGATCGCCTCGTCGCGCGTGAGGACGAGGTAGGGACGGCCCTTCTGCTCCGGGGTCTCTCCCCACCACACCTCTCCCTGCGACGGTTCGGTCACCACGGCTCCTCTTCGATAGACCGGATGGCCGCGAGCCGGGCCGCATCGACCTCCTCGTCGTCCTGCGGCAGCCTGTGATAGCCATCGGCGATCAGCTCCCCGACCCGTCGACGACGTTCCGCTTCGATCAGGGCCTCGAGAGCGACCCTGAACGCTTCGGCCCTGGTCTCGAACCTCCCGGTCGAGACGAGGTCTTCGAGGGAAGCGGCCAGGGCGTCTGGGATGCGAACTGCAATCTGCTTTGATATACATATAGCATACCATCTTGCATCTCAGGGAACTCGCCATTGCCTGAACTGGCTCGCCGTTCGAAACTGACCTATGCGATCGACCTGGGGCAGGCGGAGCCGGCACCTCTGGCGAGCGCCCATCGTCCTCATCGGCTCTCTCGTGCTCCTCGCCGCGGCCTGCACGTCCGAGCCGGAGGAGAGCGACCTTCCCGATGTCGACATCGACGCCACGACGGGTGCTGAGACGCCCTCCGGGTCCCCGAGCCCCGATCCGACCGTCGCCTCGGACCTAG
>Ga0075431_100004818_pt1 | contig 13288 bp, 4 predicted proteins | sample RhiMetdeltSRZDD5_FD_75297 | JGI IMG/M metagenome (GOLD analysis project Ga0075431, IMG submission 75297) | Populus rhizosphere microbial communities from Tennessee, USA - Rhizosphere MetaG P. deltoides SRZDD5 | ecosystem: Host-associated > Plants > Roots > Rhizosphere > Soil | place: USA... | reverse complement strand
GCTACACCAGCATCGAAGATTTGCGCAATATCATTGCCGGCGTGGCATTGAGCACGATCGTTTTCGCCGTCTACCTGTACGGGTATCTGGGCATGAGCGCATATCCGCGCTCCGTGTTGTTCATCGACACTCTGGTTCTGATCTTTTTGATGGGCGGTGTGCGCCTGTCCCGGCGCATTCATTTCGCAGTCCGTCATCTCAAAGGTTCGAAAAGAGTGCTGCTCTACGGCGCCGGTGACGCCGGCGAGATGATCGTGCGGGATTTTCGCAACAATGGCGCGCATTATAACAGCCAGCCGATCGGCTTCGTCGACGACGACCCGGAGAAAGTCGGGCAGCGCATCCATGGCGTGCCGGTGCTCGGCACCGGCGATCAAGTGCACCGGATTATTCGTGATCATCGTCCGGACGAAGTGCTGCTATCGATACCCAGCGCGAATCCGTCCCTGGTCCGACGCGTTCTCACCGCATTGGAACCGTATAAAATCCCCATCAAAATTCTGCCGAGCACGGCCAAAAACTCGGGTACGGTCGGCGTCCGGCAGATTCAGAATCTTTCGGTTGAAGACTTGCTCGAACGTTTGCCCGTCGGCATGGACCTCACTGCGGTGGAGAATTTGCTGAAGGGGAAGCGAATTTTAATCACCGGCGCCGGCGGATCCATCGGCTCGGAGCTAAGCCGGCAGATAGCCCAGTATGAACCGGAACATCTCGTATTGCTCGATCAGAGCGAAAGCGCGCTTTACGATATCGAGATGGAACTGCAACGCTTGCATCCCAAACTTAGCCGGTTGGCGGTTCTCGCAGACATCAAGAACGAAAGGTCGATTGACCAGGTTTTCTCCCAGGAGGCGCCGGAAATCGTGTTCCACGCCGCGGCCTACAAACACGTGCCGATGATGGAGCATCACCCGACCGAAGCGGTGCTCAATAATATCGTCGGCACCTACCGGCTCATGCAGCACGCGGTCAAGCACAAGGTTCGACGGTTTGTGTTGATCTCCACGGACAAGGCGGTCAATCCGACCAACATCATGGGCGCGACCAAGCGAGTGAATGAGATGTGCATCCAATCGATGGCCAACAACGCAGGCCGTGGTGAAACGATTTTCTCTGCGGTGCGGTTCGGCAACGTGTTGGGCAGCAACGGCAGCGTCGTGCCGTTATTTCTCAAACAAATCGAGCAGGGTGGTCCGATTACCATCACGCACCCCGAGGTGGTGCGCTTTTTCATGACGATTCCCGAGGCAGTGATCTTGGTGCTGCAAGCCGCGACCATTGCGCGCGGCGGCGAGATCTTCGTGTTGGACATGGGCGAGCAGATCAAATTGATGGAAATGGCCCGCCATCTGATCCGGATGGCCGGATACATACCGGATGTGGATATTGCGATCCGAGTAACCGGTCTGCGTCCCGGTGAGAAGTTGCGCGAGGAATTGGTCGCCATGGACGAAGCTCTGGCGTCGTCGGGAGTCGACAAGATCCAATGCGTGCAGTCGGGCTGGACACCGGACGAAAAGTTCCTGAAGCAAAACATCGACCGGCTGGAGCATCTTGCGATGGATGGCCAATTCCGCGGCGTGATCGATTTGCTTTATAAGCTGGTGCCGACGTTTCGCCCGGTGCGCGGCGAAGCGCCGAACCCATCGAACCGGCAAAGGCCGAAAAAAAATCGTCTGGAAAAACTGCGGATCGTCGATCAATCCGCATGACGGACACGCCGGAGATATCGCATTTTAACAGATTCCGTTTAACGGAGGTATTTACGCATGACGGCGCAGCGGCAAAGTAGTCACGCATCCGCGGCGAAGCGATCGATCGAGACGGCAACCGCCGTGCATCATCTTTTTGCGGCCCAAGCGGCGCTCACCCCGCAGGCTGACGCTCTGACCTTCAACCAAGTGTCTCTGAGCTACGGCGAGCTCAATCGGCGCGCGGATGCATTCGCTGAAAAGCTTATTCGGCTTGGCGTCGGGGAAGAGTCGCTTGTGGCGATTTCCTCCGAGCGTTCGCTGGAGCAAATCATCGCGATGTTGGCGGTGCTCAAGGCGGGCGGCGCTTACGCTCCCCTGGATCCCGCCTATCCCGACGATCGTTTGGCGGCGATCCTTGAAGACGCGCGCCCGCAGGTGCTTTTAACTCATCGGCATCTTATGCCGCGGCTATCGAGTTTTGACGGCGAAGTTGTTTTTCTCGACGCCGGTTCGATGGAGAGCGCGAATCTACGCGCGGGCGGCGCGGGCGGCGCCGGAAACTTAGCCTATGTCATTTTTACATCGGGCTCCACCGGCAAACCCAAAGGGGTGCTGATCGAACACGGGTCGCTTTTAAACCATGCCACAGCCATGGCGCGTCATTACGGGCTTGGCCCCAATGACCGTGTGCTGCAGTTCGCATCTTTAAGTTTCGATGTCGCCGCCGAGGAAATCTATCCGACCTGGTTAAGCGGCGGAGCTGTCGTGCTTTGGCCGATCAACACCGGGGTCGCGCCGGTGCGAAGCTTTGTGGAATTCGTCGAGGAGCACGGCATCACTGTGCTCAATTTGCCCGCGCCCTATTGGCATGAATGGGTCGGTGAATTGGTCCGCGTCGGCATCCCGGCGAGCGTTCGGCTCGTGATCACGGGAAGCGACAAGGTATCCAGCGAAAAGTTCTCCATTTGGCAAAGGTATGCGGGATCTCGAGTACGATTCTGCGCTGCCTACGGGCCGACCGAAGGGACCATCACGGCGACGGTTTTCGATCCGCCCCCTGGTTACGCACCCACGACCGAGTGCTTGCCGATCGGTAAAGCCATCGCCAATGCCGAAACGTGGGTCCTTGATGGCGACCTGAAAAAAGTCGCCGATGGCGCGACCGGCGAGCTTTTTATCGGCGGTGCCGGTTTGGCGCGCGGCTATCTTAACCAGCCGGAACTGACGACTGAGCGCTTCATTCGTAATCCCTTCAGCCGGGCGCCGAATGCGCGATTATATAAAACCGGCGATCTGGCGCGGCGGCTGCCCGACGGCAATTTGGAATTTCTCGGCCGCATTGACGATCAAATCAAGGTCCGCGGCTTTCGCATCGAAGTCGGTGAAATCGAGAACACGCTGAGGCAACATCCCGCCGCTCGCGGTGTGGTTGTGATTGGCTGTGACGACGGCGCCGGCGGTAAAAAACTCGTCGCCTATGTTGTCGTCAGCAACGACAACCGTCCCACGACGGCCGACCTGCGAAATTTCTTAAAGACCCGCTTGCCGGAATACATGGTTCCCGCCGCATTTGTGATGCTCAAGAGTTTCCCGCTTACTCCCGGCGGTAAAGTGGACCGGCGCCAACTGCCGCCGCCGGAAATCGAGCGCGACGGGCCGGATAAAGCGTATGTTGCTCCGCGCACCGAGACCGAGCGGCAATTGGTTGGCATCTGGGAGGAGATGCTGGATGTTCGGCCGATCGGCATCCGCGACAATTTTTTTGAGCTGGGCGGACACTCGTTGATGGATGCGCGGCTCGTCGCTCAAGTGGAGCGGCGCATGGGAGTCACCTTGCCGCTGGCGACGATCTATCACACTCGCACGGTGGAAAATCTCGCGGTGACCCTTGAGCGCAGGCGCTCAAGCCAGGGCAATTCTCTGCTCCAACCGTATCGGGCCACGGGGACGAAGCCGCCGATCTTCTCGCATGGCGGGAGCACCCATCTGGCCCATTATCTGGGCGAGGATCAGCCAATCTACTGGCTTGATCACCACGGCACCAGCGGTTTAGCAGTTCCCGACACCGTCGAGGAAATGGCGGCCAACTATATCGCTGAGATTCGCACAGTACAGTTGCATGGACCGTATTATTTAATCGGCTACTGCATCGGCGCACTGCTCATGTTCGAGGTGGCGCGCCAGCTTCACGCTCAAAACGAAGAGATCGGCCTGCTGAGCTTGATCGATCCGGTGACGCCGGGCAATATGCCCCGCACGGATAAACCCTCCGCACTCTTGAGAAAACCCGCGGCCGCCGGCGCGTCTTTTACCCAATGGCTCAACTATCTCTGCGGGCAAGTGCCGCGGCGTTACCGCTGGCTGAAGCGGATCAGCAAGCGCACGGCTTGCGATCTATGGCTTCGCTCGGGTCGTCGTCTGCCGGTTTACTGGCGTGATTTTTATTGCGACGAAAAACTTAGCCTGGCGTTGGGACGGTACGCACCCGAACCTTATACCGGATCGTTCGTCATCTTTCGCCAGCCCAATAACGGTACCGAGGCCGGTTGGCGCGAGTTTGCCCGGGGGGAGGTTGATTTCCAAGACACCTGGGTCGATCACAACGAGCTGCTCGAAGAACCCTATGTGCAGATTCTTGCGGGTAAATTGAAAAGCTGCCTGGATCAGGCGCAGCGCGCGCAATCGGCGCACTACAATCTCGCCGGTACTCTCGGCAAACATTCGCAGAAGGTAGAAATGTCGCGAACCGCTCGGCATCAGAGCCGTTGAATCGAGCGCCTGATTCGGGCTGGGCGTGGCGCCGGCATCAGGACTCCGACAAACATTTAGATCTCCGCTAGTCAGTAGTCATGTACGCGGCGCCGCGCGCATCCTAGGAGAAATATTTTATGGAATTATTCAGTGAGAACGGTCACTCATCGATCACCACCATGGCGGCGCACCCGGCGCAGTCGGGCCGGGAGTTGCAGGAAAAAATCCGCCGGCGCACCGCCCACACGGGTGTGCTTGGCTTGGGCTATGTCGGCTTGCCTTTGGCGATCGAAATGGCGCACGCCGGTTTTCAAGTGACCGGAATCGACTTAGTGAAAGAAAAAGTCGACTCGATCAACGCCGGTATTTCTTATATCCCGGACGTCGCCGGTGAAACGCTGTGCCACGCCGTGCATGCCGGCAAGGTAAGGGCGACGAGATCCCTGGCGGCGGCGGAAAAACTGGACACGCTCAATATCTGCGTGCCCACGCCGCTGCGCAAAAACAAAGATCCGGATCTTTCGTACGTCATTGCCGCGGTGGAAGCGATTCGCAATCACATTCGTCCGGGACAGTTGATCATTTTAGAAAGCACGACTTACCCGGGAACGACCCGCGAAGTCGTGTTGCCGATCCTGGAGGATTCAGGCCTCAAAGTGGGGCGTGATTTTTTCCTCGCCTATTCGCCGGAGCGCGTCGATCCGGGCAATCAGCAATACACGACGCGCAATATTCCCAAGGTTATCGGCGGGGCCACCCCGCGTTGCACCAAGATGGCCGCGCTGTTTTATGAACAATTCGTCGAGAAAGTCATGCCCGTGTCTTCGACGGACTGCGCCGAGATGGTCAAGCTTTTGGAAAATACCTTTCGCAGTGTCAATATCGCGCTAGCGAATGAGATGGCGCTCACGTGCCATAGCCTGGGCATCGACGTTTGGGAGGTCATTGAAGCGGCTAAGTCGAAGCCGTTCGGATTCCTGGCGTTCTATCCCGGGCCGGGCCTGGGCGGGCATTGTATTCCCGTGGATCCGTATTATCTGACGTGGAAAGCCAAAATGAATGGTGCCGAGCCGCGTTTGATCGAGCTCGCCGGCACGATCAACAGCCACATGCCCGACTTTGCCGTGCGCGGCATTGCCGATGCATTGAACGACCGGCGCAAGTGCTTGAAGGGAGCCAAAATCCTCGGCCTTGGCGCAGCGTACAAGCGCGATACTAACGATGTGCGGGAATCACCCGCCGTGTCGATCATGGAAGCGCTGCGCGACAAAGGCGCCATCATATACTTTTCCGATCCCTATGTGCCGGCGATCAACATTAAAGGGCAAACGCTTAAGTCGCTTTCGCTGAGCGCGGAAATCGTGCAATCGATGGACTGTGTCGCCGTCCTGACCGATCACTCGACATTCGACTACGGCTTGATCGCCAACTCAGCTTCGCTGGTTTTCGACACTCGCAATGCGCTGAAAGACTTTGCCAATTCGAATGTCGTCCGGCTCTAAGTTTGCGCTCTGCTACGAATGTATATCGAAGCCTCGCGACTTGGACTCCATACCGAAGCGATTGAACTCGGCCAGCTCGCTCTTCATCAGCGCGGCAAGATCGCGCCGATAAATTAGCAAATTATTGCAAAGACAGAGTGTCGCCGGCAGGAGCGGTTTTCCATCTTGTCTGTTAGAACCGTGACCAAACAGCAAGCGTCGCTGCGCGCCTCGCTCAATGCGCTGCCGCTCTCGGAGCCAATACAATCTAACGATCCGAGTACTTGGCTTTCAACTGTGCAACTATTGATTCATCCGCCGGGGGCATCTCCGATAGAGCTAGAAGAAAGGGCGCTTCGCTTGCCGGTCGGTCGCTCAGGAGAGCCGGTGATACGCAGCGGATATCGATTGAATAAACCACGCAAAAAACGAGATCAATCTTCTTTGCGCAGTTTGGTTCATCAAATCGGCAACCATCTGCAATTGGTGCGCGGTGAGGTGGATTTGTTGCGGCTCTCCGGCGCGCTGCCCCAACCGAGCTTTGATACGATCATTCAAGGCATCGAAAACATCTACAAATTAACTGTTCGGCTCGGCAACGGCGATCGAGCGAAAACCACCGGCAGAGGCAAAAAACCTAAGCGCGCCGGACAGAGGTAAAGCCCGAGAGGTTCGCAATGGACACACTTGAGCAAGCCGAAATGGCGCAGCGAAGGCAGCACGATAGGGGCAAGGCTACCGTAGGAACACTGCAGTCGTTGATACCGAATATCCTCGTGGTTGACGACGAGCCCTCGATACGCGGCCAGCTCTCCCGCCTGTACGAGCAAAGCGAGTATCGCGTTGAGACCGCCGGTTCGGCTGAGGACGCATTGAAGCATCTGGCGCAAGGCGGTGTGGATTTCGTCATTACCGACATCAAATTGCCGGGCATGAGCGGCGACGAATTGATTGCGACCATGCAGGAAAGATATCCGGACGTGCCGGTGATCGCCATCACCGGTTACCTCGACATCGATGCCGCGGTTAAAGTCCTGAAGTGCGGCGCGATCGATTTCGTCGTCAAACCGTTCGACTTGATGGCTATTCGCGATGCGACGGCGACGGCGCTCGAACGCACACGGGTGTATATGGAAATTCGCCACTTGCGCCGGGCGCTTAAAAACGGCGGCGAGTTTGGCAACATGCTCAGCAAAACCCCGGAGATGCATCGTTTGTTCGAGACCATCCGAATGGTGGCATCGACCGATCTAGCCGTGCTCATCGAAGGAGAGTTCGGCACGGGCAAGGATCTTCTCGCCAATGCCGTGCATTTTCACAGCGCGCGTCGGGAAGGGCCTTTCCTGACGATTAATTGCGCCGGTCTGCCCGACAGTTTGCTCGAGCAGGAATTGTTCGGGCATGAAAACGGCGGCGGCAGCGCAACCGGGCAACCCGGCAAGATCGAGCTCGCCCATGGCGGCACGTTGTTTCTCGATGAGGTGGAAGGGTTGTCGATCGCGCTGCAAGGGAAGCTGCTGAACGTCATGGAGGAGAGGAAATTGCAGCGCGCCGGCAGCCTCACGGGGACTCCGGTCGATGTGCGCATGATCACGGCGACCAGCGTGCCGCTGAGGCGGCTGGTCGCCGAAGGCAAGATGCGATCGGATTTTTACTACCGCATCACCGTTATTCCGATTCGCTTATTGCCGCTGCGCCAGCGCAGTGTCGACATTCCTTTGCTGGTTCAAGATTTCTTGCAACGCCATGCGGTGGCGGCGCAAAAGCGGATCACAACCGTGTCCAAGCCCGTTATGCGTTTATTGCTCGATTACTCCTGGCCGGGCAACATTCCGGAGCTGCAAAATGTCCTCGAGCGCGCCATTGTGCTCACGACCGGCAGGGTGATAGAGAAAGTCGATTTGCCAAAAGCCGACTGGGAAATGAATCCAACGAACCTTGGATCAACAACGCTCGCGCGCTGGCTCGATGAGAAAGAAAAACAGTACCTGGCGCAAAAGCTCGAAGACTGCGGCGGCAACATCAATGTCACCGCGCGTAGTTGCGGTATCGGCTTGCGCAGCCTGCATCGCAAGATGCAGAAGTATGGCTTAGATAAAAAACGCTACAAGCACAGGTCCGCCGAGTGGACGGATTCAATTCCGCCTTCAGCGGAGGCGGCGATATAGCGCCGAGATCTTTTTAACTGCTTTTCCCACGCAATTACCTTCCACACCCCGCCTCGCTCGCTCCAGCTCCAACAAAATTTCTTGATCAAAGAGCGGAATGTCCTAATTGCGGAGCCTCGTCTTCAGCAGGCTGTAACCTTTTTGGGACATGCCGATTACAAACGGAGCTTTAGCTCCGGTTGCCTTTGCGGCATATTTTTTGCGCGTCAAATCTGGCTCCGCGACCTCATAAACGGCGCAGATTCCGGTCGTACAAAAGGTTAATTTCATTGCCGACGTCAAGTGAACAGCGAATTGCTGTGACTGCCGGCTCCGTTGCGTTGATCCGGTCACAAACGATAGTCTGGCGTAGGGGCGGGTGCGGGCGAAACCGTCCGGCGCGGCGACGGCAAGTCGAGATTTAGGCTATGGAAGCTTGCAACTGGATCGCGAGGCTTGGGATAATCGATGCACGACCGCGCTTTCGTTGAATGTCAGTGATGAATTCGTCAAAGAAATTTACCATCCTGAATGTGGACGATAATGATGCGGGCCGCTACGCGAAAAGCCGCAGCTTGCAGCGCGCCGGATATCACATCGTCGAAGCGGCCACCGGCGCGAGCGCGTTACAACTCGTCCGGGAGATCCAGCCGGAGTTAGTTCTCCTCGATATCAGATTACCTGATATCAATGGCCAGGAGGTTTGTCGGATCATTAAGAATGATCCCGTAACTGCCGCAACGATGGTTCTGCAAATCTCAGCCTTCGAGGTCACTGCGACCGATCGGATAAGGAGTTTGGAAAATGGCGCCGACGGTTGCTTAACCGAGCCGATCGGGCCCGATGAATTAATTGCCACGTCGCGCGCCTTGTTGCGCCTCCATGAGCGTGAGCGAGAAAACCGCCGCTTGCTCGCCGAACTCGCTGCCAGTGAAGCGCACTTCCGCGCTTCGTTTGAATCCACTTCCGTGGGTATGGTTCAGGCGGAACCGTTCACCGGCCGCTTGCTCAGGGTCAATCGCCGCTTCTGCGAAATTATCGGTTATGTGGAAACGGATCTTATCGGTCGTCCATTTGCCGATTTCACTCATCCGGAAGATCGCGAGGATAATTTTGGAACGTTTCTTACGCTGAGCCGTGGGGAGGTCGACCATTATCGAGTCGAGAAGCGTTACATCCGAAAATCCGGCGACATCGTCTGGGTCGATGTCACTGTCAACCGGGTCTGTGCCGCCGACGGCACTTCCTTCCATAGCTTGGCGGTGGTGCAAGACATCACGCAACGCAAGCAGGCTGAAGCCGCACAGCGTGAAACGGACCAACGTTTCCGGGAGCTCGCGAATTTAATGCCGCAAATTGTCTTTTCCGCGGCGCCTGACGGCCAGCTTGAATTTCTTAACAATCAATGGGGGGAATTCACCGGCGACGCGGAGAAACGCGCGATCGTCGACGGTTGGGATGGATTTCTCCATCCGGAGGATATCGAGCCGGTGCAGCGCTGCTGGCGCGCTTCGATGGAGAGGGGCGCGCCCTATGAGCTGGAATTTCGCCTGCGCGGCAGAGACGGCCTTTATCGTTGGCTGCTCAACCGCACCGTACCGATGAAAGACGAGCAGGGTCAGGTCAGCAAATGGATCGGCACCTGGACCGACATCGACAGCTCCAAGCGCCTGCACGATGCATTGCTCGAGAGCGAAGAGCGGCTACGCTTGGCCATAGAGGCAGCGCATTTTGGCACCTACGATGTGGATGTCGCAAAAGATGAAATCTACTGTTCGCCGGAACTACGCGCGATCTGCGGCTTGAGCGGATCAGCGCCGCTTTCTATCGACGCCGCCCTCAATCTTATCCATTCCGACGATCGAGCGGCGATCCTTGATCGAATACTTGGGCCTTTGAGAACCGGGAGTGGGGGCGAGTGCGAAGCCGAGTTTCGCGTCGTCCGTTCGGATGGCGAAGTGCGCTGGGTCATTCTGCGGGGACGAGGGTACTTTGCCGAGCATGGCGACCGTCCGCTTCTTTTGCGTGGCTTGGGCACCGTGACCGATATCACCGCGCGCAAATATGCCGAGGAGCAATTGCGGCTGCAAAATGATCGGCTGCAACTTTTGGCGAAGACCGCGGAACAGTTGCTGGTGGCGGGCGATCCGAGTGTGATGATGCGCGAAGTGTTCGCCGCGGTGCAGCACCACCTCGGCCTGGACGGCTACGTCAGTCACAGCATCGATGAAAGCGGCAATGCTCTGGTCCTCGAAGCGTCCGCCGGAATTCCCGCGGAACTAGCGACGGCTTATGAGCGGCTTTCGTTCGCTCAAGCGATTTGTGGCACGGTGGCCCAGTCCCGAACGCCGAGACTGGTGGAGCGCCTGCAGGATTCCGTCGATCCCAACGCGGCGCTCGAGAAGCAAGCGGGATTTCGTGCGTACGTCTGCCACCCGCTGCTCGTCGCCGACCGGCTGCTGGGAACCCTGTCGTTCGGCAGCAAGCATCGCGATTCGTTCGAGCCCGATGAGATCGAGTCCATGCGCACCATCTGCCACTACGTGGCGATGGCCAAAGAGCGGCTCCGTTTGCTGGAGCAAGCGCGCGCCCAAGCCGAGCACCTCGCCAAAAACGAATTGCGCCTCCAGCTCTCTCTCGACACGGCCGACGTCGGCATTTACGAGTGGCAGCTGCAAACCGTCCAGGCGATCTGGGACGACCGATTGCGCGCCCATTGGGGCGTGCGGCCGGGCGCGCCGATAACCTACGACATGTTCATGCAGGGAATTCATCCCGAAGATCGGGCGATGGCGCAAGCGGCCATGGAACCGGCGCTCGATCCTGCCAGCGAGGGCCGGTTCGACGTAGAGTTCCGGGTCATCGGCCGCGATGATGGTGTCGAACGTTGGATCGCCACGCGCGGCCAAGTATTTTACGAGAACGACCGCCCGGTCCGGCTGCTGGGCACGACGTTTGATCGCACCGAGCGCAAGCGCTCCGAAGTGGCGCGAGCGCAGCTCGCGGCTATTGTCGAGACCTCCGATGATGCGATTATCAGCACGGATTTATCCGGCATCATCACGAGTTGGAATCGCGGTGCTGAAAGACTGTACGGTTATAGCGCGGCGGCAATAATCGGCCGGCCGGTTTCCGTTTTGGTACCCCAAGAGCGTCATGACGAAGAACAGGCCATCTTTCACCGTATCAGACAGGGCGAGGCCATCGAGAATTATGAAACCAAGCGCCGGCGCCAGGACGGTGGCCATATCGACGTCTCGTTGACCATCTCAGCGATCCGGGACGATCGGGGCAGGATCATCGGGGCATCGAAGATCGCGCGCGATATTAGCGCGCGAATCATCGCCGAGGAAACCTTGTGGCGCAGCGAAGAGCAGCTCCGGTTGGCGCAAACAGCAGCCCACGTCGGCATTTGGGATTGGGAGCCTGGGAGCAACCGGCTCTCGTGGACCGCTGAAATGCTCAATCTTTACGGCGTCAGCCTGTCGCTGCAGAGCTATGACGAATGGCGCAAGCTGGTCCACGCCGACGACCTCGCACGCATCGAGGCCGAGCGCGGCGAAGCGCTGCATAATCGACAGGACTTCAATGTCGAGTATCGCATCATGCACGGTTCCGGGGAGATTCGTTGGATCTCTTCGCGGGGTCAAGGCTGGTATGGCGAGGACGGCAAGCTCTTGCGTGTTCTTGGCATTAACATGGATGTGACCGAGCGTAAACGCGCCGAGGCGGATGTACGCGAAAGCGAGCGCCGCTTCCGCGCTTTGGCCGATAGCGCCCCGGTATTGATCTGGATCAACGGTCCCGAAGGAGCGCAGTTTTGCAACCAGGCCTACCGGGATTTCGTCGGCGTTTCTGATGATGCCGAGCTAACGGGTTCCCGTTGGGCCAATTACCTTCACCCAGACGATCGCGACGGCTACATGTCGGCATATTCAAGAGCGGTCGAGAATCGCGAGCCGTTCGAAGGCGACTTTCGCATGCGGCGCGCGGACGGAGAGTATCGCTGGATGAAGTCGCAGGCCATGCCGCGCGCTGGCGACGCGGGTTCGACGCTTATTTATGCGGGCTGCACGATCGATATCCATGATGCCAAGCTCGCCGAAGCTCAATTGGCGCTGTTGGCGGCGGTGGTGAATTCCTCGCAGGACGCCATCTATTCGTTCACCCTCGATACCAAGATCGTCAGCTGGAATCTCGCCGCGGAAGCGCTTTTTGGTTGGACCGAGGCCGAGATGTTGGGTCAGAAGTGGACCCTCTTTGTGCCGCCGGAACTGCGCGACGAGCTCGACGGGATTGTCGCGATGGTTCAAAACGGTCAGGTGATCACCGGCTTCGAGACTAAACGTTTGCGCAAGGATGGCAGCCGTTTCGATGTAGCGCTGGCGTTTTCGCCAGTGGTTGCGCAGGACAAGATTATTGCGATATCGGCGATCGCCCGGGATATTACAGAGCGCAAAGTCGCCGACGATCAGCGCGATCAACAAGCGCGGCTGCTGGATCTTTCGCTTGACGCGATCATCGTGTGGAGCAGCCCTGATCGTACGATCGAGTACTGGAATCAGGGCGCGGAAAAGCTTTACGGTTATACGGCCGGTGAAGTTTACGGGCGGCCCATTCACGAAGTGCTCAAAACCGTTTTCCCGATCTCGCAGCCCGAGATCGAGGCAAAAATTTATCAGGAAGGCGAGTGGGACGGCCGGTTGCTGCATACCCAAAAAACCGGCGGGCGGGTAGCCGTGCTCAGCCGCATGCAGCGCATCTCTCGGCCCAAGGGCAATGTCGTGCTCGAGGTCAACCGCGATATCACGGTCATTGAGGAAGCGGAGCAGGCCGTGGCCGAAGCGGCGGCGCACCTGAACGCGATCGTCGAGACCGCCGTAGACGGCATCATCACCATCGACGAACGAGGCGTGATCGATTCGTTCAACCCGGCGGCAGAGAAAGTTTTTGGCTACGCCGCAGCCGATATCACCGGTAAAGAAATTACGTTGCTCATGCCGGAATGGGCGCCCAATCGCGGCGCTGACGTAACCGACAACCTGAAAAAAATCGGCCAGCGCGGTAGCGGCCAGGAAACGTATGGCCGGCGCAGTGACGGGAGCCAGTTTCCTGTCGATTTCGGCCTCAGCGAGACGGTCATGGGCGAAGCGCGCTTTTATACGGCCCTGGTGCGCGATGCGACCGCGCGCAAAGAGGCGGAACAAGCTCTCAT
>Ga0075431_100004815_pt1 | contig 13293 bp, 10 predicted proteins | sample RhiMetdeltSRZDD5_FD_75297 | JGI IMG/M metagenome (GOLD analysis project Ga0075431, IMG submission 75297) | Populus rhizosphere microbial communities from Tennessee, USA - Rhizosphere MetaG P. deltoides SRZDD5 | ecosystem: Host-associated > Plants > Roots > Rhizosphere > Soil | place: USA... | reverse complement strand
GGGATCGCCCGTCAGACGGCTCATCAGGAAGATGAGCATGGAGAGGGCGAGAAGCACCAATACGGACTGGAACAAACGCCTGAGAATGTAGCGCTGCATATGTGTCTACCTCTCCTGGCCTCGCTGCAAGCCACGCCCCACTGTATCAGCAGAGCGCACATGAATATATCCCACTAATATTGATTTTGTGCTCTACTGTCCTCTATAGATAGAGGAGGACCGTATGGCAGGACGATTTGAAGGCGTCAGTGATCGAGAGTGGCGCTTGTTCGAGGACATCTTGCCCCCAGCACCCCCGAAGCGCGGCCGGGGGCTGCCCCATGTCCCTTTCCGCAAGATCGTGCATACCTTACTCTCCGTGTTGATCACCGGCTGTCGCGGGTGCGATGTCCCGCGTGGGCCGCCATGGGCGTCGAAGAGCGCGACGCATCGCTGGTGACAACGCTGGCAGGCGGATGGCACGCTGGCCGCCATGCAAGCCCGCATGCTGGGGATTGCAGAAGAACGCGGCATGATGCGCTGGGCGTATGGCGCCGTGGATGGCGCTTGTTCCCCCTGGCAAGGGGGGCGGTGCGGGCGGCGCGGGCGGGGGCAAGGGCCCAGGGATCCTGCTCCACAGTCTCACGGAGGGGGGTGGCATGCCCCTGGCCAACCGCACCACGCCGGCCAAGGGGGACGAGCGGGCCCAAGTGCTGCCGTTGCTGGAGGCCGTGAAGGTCCGCACGGGCACACGGGGGCGTCCTCGCACACGCCTCCAAGTCCTTGCGACGGATAAGGGCTATGAGGCGCAAGCGCTGCGGCAGCAACGCCGGCAACGGGGTATCCGGGCGCAGATCCCGAAGCGGGTCTGGAAGACGCAGCAAAACCGGGGCAGACTAATCAAACAAGTGGTGCCGCGGTTCCAAGCTGAGCGCACGTTTGCCTGGTTCCAGAAGAAATACCGCCGCTTAGTCGTCCGCTGGGAACGCATTGCGGCATGCTTCGAGGCTTTCCTGGCTCTTGCCACCATCCGCATTTGGCTCCATAGATTAATAGTGGGCTAGATTCATAGGAGGACCCAGGGTACCTTCAGAGGATCAGGGTGTCAATTCTCGTGCGAAAATCTCTAGGTATATTGTTGTTTTTCCAAGCTGAATTCAATTGGCAAGTTCGATACGGAAGACAGGGTTCTGGAGGAAACTTGACCAACTGGGGCCAATAACAACGACATCACCGGATGAGTGGCACCGGGTGGAGATGTCTGATAGGATGAACAACTGCATAGGGGATAATATTTGCGCATAAAGTCGAAGGGTAGCTTATGGAGCAAGGGTCTTTTGAACAAGCGCTGCTTGCCCTGATTCGCAGAGTGCCAGAGGAGAAACGGATGGCCATCTTACATACCGTGCAGCTCCTTGTGGGGAGGCATCTGGAGCCCGACTGGGAGGATGGGCAGAGGCCGTATAGCATTGAGCGGCACCGGGAAGTGCGCCGGCTGACTGCGACTATTCGGGGTAGCCTGGCTGCAGCCATTGCTGCGGAGCGGGATGAACGTGGCTGAGGGGGTGACCATCTACTTTCTGGGAGGTGTTTCAGACCTGTTGATTGCATGTCAGACTGGCACCCCAAATTCATACCGATTGATAAACAGCCCAATCACCAAGTCGTGCATGCGTTCCGTCTTGGAAAAGCAGATTGTCCGACGTACCAACCGCTTGATCCGCGTGCGCATGTTGATGTGCTTGCTCTCGATCTTCTGGGTGTTTGCCTTCCCCACTGTGTGCTGCTCGGCCTCCAGATACCGTCCGTAGGCCCCCCAACCATCGGTGAAATAGCGTGTGATACCAAAGGGCTCCAACAAGGCTTTCAGTTCGAGGAAGACCGTATCCTGCCGTCGACCAAAGACATACGCTAACACCGTGCCTGTGTGGTGATCCATGGCGTGCCATAACCAGCGCGGATGCGCTTTGCTCTGCACATAGCTCCACATCTCGTCCAGCTCAGAGCTGAGCCCACGACGCACCTCGAGCGCATCCGCCCGCCATAGCTCCATCTCCACGTACGCAGGATTGAGGTGCGGTAACACCGCCTGATTCACCTGGACAATCTCAGGTTCCTTTTTTTTAATTCTTTCAGCACTGTGGTGGGACTCACATGCAATACGCGTGCAGTATCACGAATGCCACTGGCGTTCATGGCCATATCGACGATCTGTTGCTTAACCGCAGGTGACTGACCAGCATCGCTATACTCCAGGAGAAACGTCCGTCCACGCCCCAGGAGACACTCCCGGCACCGATAGCGTTGCTTTCCTTCAAGGGTCGTGCCATGTCGCACAATATCAATACCTTGGCAATAAGGACAATGCAGCACTTGGGTAATCACGGGACCGCCACACAAAGTTGGTAGCACTCTTCCTGAACAGAGAATACCAGATCAACAGGTCTGAAAAACCTCCCGTCATAGCGTGTGGATGGCAGGGAGGAGAGGGAGAGAGAGGGGGGTGAGGGGGCGCACCCCAACCCTCTCCCCGAGGGAGAGGGAGGCGAGGCCCAGGCCAGGATTATTCCACCGTGACGGACTTGGCGAGATTACGTGGTTGGTCGATGTCACAACCGCGCTCAATAGCGCAGTAATAGGCGAAGAGTTGGAGCGCGACCACGGCAGGGATGGGCTGCAGGAAATCGAGGTTCTGCGGGGTATAAATGACGTCGTCAGCGATCTCGGCAATCTCTTCATCACCCTCAGTGGCGATGGCAATCATCTTCCCGCTGCGACTCTTGATCTCTTGCATATTAGAGATGACCTTGTCATACATCATATCCCTGGTGGCCAGACAGACCGTCGGGAAGCGCTTATCAATCATGGCGATGAAGCCGTGCTTCATCTCGCCGGCAGCGCAACCCTCAGCGTGGATGTAGGAAATCTCTTTGAGCTTCAGGGCGCCCTCCAGGGCCATGGGATAGCTGTACTTACGGCCAATGAAGAGAAAATTGTCGTAATGCGCGTACGTGGCAGCTATGGAGCGAATGGCATCGGCCTGCTTGAGTACCATCTGGATCTGCTCGGGCAGGCGCTCGAGGCCGGCGACGATTTCCATGCCATCGGTCACCGACAGGTGTTTGAAACGCCCGAGGAGCAGGGCAATCATCACCAGAATACAGCACTGACTCGTAAAGATTTTGGTGGAGGCCACACCGATCTCCGGGCCACCATGGTTATAGACCCCAGCCTCCGTGAGGCGGCTCATAGTGGAGCCGACGACGTTCACCAGCCCTAAGAGGAGCGCGCCCTTTCGACCCGCTTCGTGCATCGCCGCAATCGTGTCCGCGGTCTCGCCAGACTGGCTAATCCCCAGCACCACCGTGCCAGGCCGGATGTTGGTCTTGCGATAGCGCATTTCGCTGGCGATCTCGACTTCAACCACGAGGTCGGTCAAGCGCTCGAACACATACCGGGCATACAGACCAGCGTAGTAACTCGTGCCACACGACACAATCACCAGATGCTGCGCATCTTTCAGGCGGTTGAGCACTTTATCCAAGCCACCGAGATGCGCAATGCCCTCGCCACCAATGAGCCGGCCGCGCAGGGCGTTGGTGATGGTTTCGGGCTGTTCAAAAATTTCTTTGAGCATGTAATGCGGAAAGCCATTGAGTTCGACGTCATCGGCTTGCCATTCAATGCGTTCCGTCTCGCGCGCGACCGGCTTGTCGGCAAGCGTGTCAATGACATACGCATTGGCCCGAATAGTCACAATGTCATTGTCTTCCAGATACACTACCCTGTCGGTAAGGCGCAGGAAGGCGGCGACATCGCTCGCCAGGAGCATTTCGTTATCCCCGACACCAAGCACCATCGGCGAGCCACGACGCGCCGCCACCAGCTCGTGCGGATGCTCAGCGTGCATCACCACCAGCCCATAGGTCCCAGTCACCTTACGCAGGGCGCGCTTGACCGCCTGGGTGAGATCGCCGGTGTACTCGTCTTCGATAAGGTGGGCGACCACTTCGGTATCGGTTTCCGAGCTGAAGCGATAGCCCCGGGCGCTCAACTGCTCGCGTAAAATCTGATAGTTCTCAACGATACCATTGTGCACGACCATGACGCTTTCATCGCCATTGGCATGCGGATGGGCATTGGCTTCCGAGGGCTTGCCATGTGTGGCCCAGCGGGTGTGGCCCATACCAATGGTGCTCTCAAAAGGCCGCTCGGCTAGCTGGGCTGCCAGGCTGCTGACTTTGCCTTGCATCCTGACACGACAGAGTTCGCCATCTTCCATAACCGCAATGCCAGCCGAGTCGTAACCCCGGTATTCTAAACGATGGAGTCCTTCGAGCAAAATAGGCACAACCTGTTTATTGCCAACATAGCCTACAATACCGCACATAGGGTACCTCCAGGATAGAAGCTTAATGTACTTTAACTATAAAACTCCAGAAGCATTATTGCCAACTCTATTTCGTAAAGTAGTGAACCACATGAGTCTAATACACAGATAGATAGTCATAGAGGTGGTAGCAAGTGTGACGATTAGGGTGCCTGCCAGACAACGCTCTCTTCCTGGTCAAAAAAGAGCAATGATGGTCCTGGTCGTTTGATGAGTTCTCCGGTGCCTCTGGCGATGACCTCTGTGTACCGCAGGAGGGCCCGATCCTTGCCCTCACGGTCCATCAATTGCAGAAACGGCGAACCATCAGGCCAAGTGGCCAGGGTAGCGCGGGTCTTCCACTGCGTATCCACCAGACGCAGCGCACTCGCACCAGTGCTGTTGGCACTCAGGAGCACACTGCCTTTGCCGTCCTTCCCAAAAAGGCTGATGGATGAGGCGCCATCGCCTTCCACACTTAACACAATACGGCTCTTCTTGCCCTGGTCATAGAACCCTAAACCCCAGGCGCCGTGGGGCAGCAATCCCAACCTGGCCAGTGGGGTACCGTTCCGATCCACCAAGACAAACGCATGCGCCTGGACTTCATTCGGCGCAGAGGTTTCGCCGCTTTTCCCGGCCCCGATGAGGAGAACCAGGCTCAAGGCTCCTATCGCCAGGGTCGTCATGGCTTTCCAGCGGCGGCTGTCTCGTTCCAGACGCTTTAGGCGTCGTTCGATAGTGTCGATTGGCACCTCAGGCTTCCTATGCTCCATGGTCTGCCTCTTCTACATGGCGCGGGTGGCATGTGCAGTCGTCCACCTGCGCTTTCAGTAATCAATGCGCCACAGTATATCGAGGGCTGAATCCCCAGTATTACTGCTACTGCCCTTCACCTTGAGGTGACGGTTAATGCTGTACTCAACGCCGACTTTGGTGCCTTTTTCGTCACCGAGTGGCTGTTCATAGGAGAGAAAGATGTCCTGGGTGATATAGCGTCCAACGCTGACCTTGCTACTCCCCAGCTTATCGCCGGTCTGGATATCCAAGGTATCGAATCCCAGCGGCTTGGCAAGCAGCTGCTCCAATTCGCCCGCCGCGACGTTACCGACAATCTGCTGCGCGCGGCTTGAAAGCCCAGTACGTTCAGATGCCGTCAGACGATCAGTGGTCTTCCCTACAACGAGCAAGGTCACGATGTCTGCTTGCGGCAGGTCTGGGGTACTGCTCAAGCGGAGCTGGGGCGACTTCGCGCGGCCAGAGACGTTGATAGACACTACATAATCCGACACCGCACGCGTGACGATCACATCAAGGACGGGATTGATCTCGGCGGACCCCGTAAAGGTCACCCGCCCCCGTTCAACAGTAAATTTCCCGCTATAAAAACTGGCAAAGCCACGCAAAGTTTCCACCGTGCCGCCCAGCACAAATGGTTCCCCCAACTCTTTCGTGACGGTGAGGGCCCCACTCAGTTCGACTGCTGTCCCAGGACCACGCACCCACACGTTCCCTGGGAGGTCTACCTGCACGTTCACCCGCAGGAACGGCAGGGGGGGCCTCTGGTGCGCCACGAGTGTGGCCGCTTCGGTCGTGGCCTTCTGCGGCCCGGCGCCGTATACCCCGTCCACCGTTAGTTGCCAGGGTTGGACGGTATCCAGACCACCGACGACCTTGCCACTCACCTGCACCCGCGCTGGTGAGACGGTGACTATGCCTGTCACCAGCATCTCGTCTAGCGAGCCGCGCAGCGCGACCGCTGCCGAGACGGCTGCTTCGCGTGTTGGCGTGTAGATGAGCGTGAATTGCTGCATCTGCAGGTCGAGGTTGAGACGCCGCAGCGTCAGCCCAGCGCTCTCGGCCCAGCCGGTGAGATCAAGCGTGCCGTCTCCTGACTGCGCGTGCAACTGGACGACTTCGACGCGATTGCCCGTACAGACCAGTTGCACCTGAATATCTTTGTACCGTACTCCGGTCGTGGTCAACTGCAACGCGCCATCATCAACCCGAAGAGTCCCATACACTTGGGGGCGCTGGAGCGTACCGGCCAGACGGAGATCAAGATGCAACGTGCCAGCACTCTGCGCCACAGCAGGGATGAACGCTTTGAGTCCCTGCACGTCAACGTTGGCAGCCTGGAGCTGTAAAGCCAGTGCCTGACGTGTATCCAGGCTCGCCTCTCCAGACAGATGCAACAGCTCCTGCTTGTGGTCACGCCAGCGTAGGTCCACACCCACGGCTGTGCCCTTGATCAGCACCTGACCGTGCATCTCTCCCACGTCGTGCTGTTGCCATCGGAGGGAGGTAAGGTGCAGTTCACCCTCTCCTTGCAGTTGGGCTAACGTGCCACGCAGACCGAGGTGGAGTGTCCCTTCACCGTCTGCCTCGCCCATATGAGGTGCCATTATCTGCACATGGGGCAAGAGCTGCAGGTGGCTTACGTGTAGCTCGGCGTCGATTCCCCCACCAGGTTTTAGTATACCCCGCGCACTGATCTCCTGCCGACCATTTCGTAATGCCAAGTGTTGCAGACTGAGTTGGCCCTGCGCACTCCGCACGAGTGTCAGAGGGCCAACGTTTTCCCAGGCGAAATCCTTATGGTGCAGGCGGAGACGCGTGAGGGTCAGGCGTTGCTCCTCTGCCAACGTGACGCGCCCCTCAAAGCCGCTTTTTTGGTACGGCCCAGTCGTGACGCGCCCCTGCACGGTTCCTTGGGATGGCGTATAGGTGCCAGCGAGCGTCGCAGCACTCCGGGGCAATGCCGGTCCCTGGACATCAACGACCTGGACGTTTACGGTTGCCTGGGGAGCCGCGGGGAATTGCGACATCGCAAGGTCTGCCTGCACACGCTGGCCTTGCAGTCCACCATAGGCCCACTCGCGGAGCTGGAGCCGACTACGAACCTGGAGGGCCGGCCAGGTCCCCTGCACAGTCCCGGTGAGCTGCCCTCTGGCCTGCACTGGCACACCCACATACCGTTGCAGGGGGGTCAGGTCCCCGAGCGTCACGTCATAAGTGAGAGCAGTGGGGGCTGTTGGAGAGAGGGTCCCACGCGCTACCACAACGACCGGAGCGCTACGCACCTGCACGTCCTCGAATCGTACTGTGCTCTCAGTCAGACTCGCCTGCACCCGTGCGGTCAGGCCAGGAGCCAGGGTCAAACCGCTGGTTTCCAAGTGTAGCGCAGCCTCAGCGCGGCGCTGTGAAGCAGCGAACCCTGTCCCCTGTATCTGCAGCAGGGCGCGCAGGGTGCCCGACTCACCGGCCAGCACGTGTGCCATCTGCAGATGGTCTAGACGGAGCGTGGCACGGTAACGCAGCGCCTCAAGTTGGGCGGTCAGGTCAAGATCGAGTTGCGCCTCAGCGTATTGCAGGTGGGCTTCGACTTGTGGTGTCGACACACTGCCGCGCACGTCAATAACACCCTGCACCAGTCGCGGCAATGGCGCCGGCGGTGTGAAGCCTAGCTCGTCCAGCCGGAGGCGCGGCATCTCGAGACGGAGCTGGACCTGCCGGTGCGGCAGTGTCAGCGCGCCACTGCCGCGGACCTCCGATTGCGGCAGGCGTACCTGCAGGTGCGCCAGATCGAAGCGTTGCGGAGTCAGGCGCCCGGCCAGGCGCACTTCCGTCTGGGGCCATCCTGTGACTCCGATGTGGGCCTGCAAGCGCTCGAGTATGCCATCAAAACCTTCCGGATCCCACTGCCCAGCCGCCTGCACCAGAAGCTCCTGCACCTGCAAGGAGCGCAGTGGCCGGTTTGGTCCTGGCAGTTGGCCTCGCAGGGTCGGCACACGCAGCGTCGCCTGCTGGATACGAGGCAGCAGGCGGTAACGCCAGCCAGCCTGGGCCGTATCCGTGCCAGGAGTCAGCATCCCAACAGTCGCTTGTAGGCTTATGGGAGCGCTCACCTGCTCTATCGTGCCCCGGAGCCCCCACTGCTGCAGGCGCACGTCGGCGTCAAGCTCGAGGTTGGCATACGTGCCCTGCACCTTCAGGTCCCCCTGGAGGGTACCCGTCAGGCTTGGCAGAGCTGATTGCCAGCGCGACAGGGCATCCAGGTCAGGTTGTTGCAGATACACGTGCAGCGCTATGGGGGATGCTAACAAGCGCTGCTCCAGCCCTAGAGGCGCGAGGGCGAGATCGATGGGCAGGCGTGCAGCGATCGTCAACACTTCACGGTTGGCCTGATGCACACGTAGCTCGCTCTGCAGTTGTTGCTGGGCATAGACTAAGGTCGCATGCACCTGATCGAAGGGTCTCTGCTGCTGTGGCTCATCAGGCCGTAGCGTCAATTCCATAGCCAGTTCCGGCATGGCGAGCGTGCCTGACAGGTGCGCTTGCACTGCGGCTCGTCCCTGCACAAAGTCTGGGAGCGGCACCAGGTGCTCTGAGAGCAGCAGGCGCTGCAAAAACGTCATATCGATCTGGGCGGCACGCAGGTGCACGTCCTGGAAGCGTGTCCCATCAAACGCTCCGCTCAGCTCCAGCACCTCGTCTGCATGCGCCAGGTGCAGCTGCGTCAGCCGCAGGCCCTGGCCATCACGCATGATTTCTACGGGGGCTAGCGTCTGCCAGGGATGATCTGCCAGGTGTACCACGAGTTCATCCAGAGTGAACTGCTGACCGGTCGCAGTCCAGCGCACAGACCCGCGCACCTTACCGCTATAGCCAGAGGACTGCGCCACCTCAGCGGTCATCTGGAGCTGCTGGACCGTACTGTCGTACGTGGCGTCTAGCGCCAGGTGCTCAACCGGGACCTTACCCAGGCGCTGCGCCTCCAGATGGGCCGTCACACGCGGTTGCGCCCCTAGCTGGGTACCCTCGTACGTCAACTGCACGGCCTCGACGTACTCATCTCCATAACGCCAGTGTTGCCCGGCAAGGGTGCCCTGCAGGGTGATCGCTGTCAACGCGCCGCTCGCCTGTCCCTGCAATCGCAAGGTACCTTCCAGCACTTCTGGCCCTACAAGAGCGCGCAAGCCGGCCAGGTCAGCAGTGAGGTCGTAGTGGAGGGCTGAGCTCCTGGCGAGATCAAGGAGACCAGCGGCAGTGAGACGGGCAACAGAGGTCTGGAGGTCACACTGGTGCACCTCGAAGCGGTCATGGTGCCTGGTAAGCTGGAGACGCGAGGGGTACAGGGCGATGCTGCCGAGGTGCGAAGTCTGTACGTCCAGACGCACCTCACCGCGCCATGTCCCGGGGGTAAGCCCTGCGCCCTCGATGTGGGCCTGCAGATTCAGATCGCTCTGCAGCGGCGTCTGGTGCAGCAGCGACGCCAGGTTCACGTGGGTCAACTCCAGACTGCTACGGTAGCGCCACGGCGTAGCCCTGGTATTGAGCTGCCCGTGCAGGTCGAGACGGCTGTCCTCGGCACTGAGCTGGGCGCGCACGGCCAGAGCCTCAGGAGGCCCCTGAGCAGTCAGGGTGAGATGCACGGGACCAGCCATATCCTCACGCTGCAGCACGCGCCCCAGCTCTGCCATGTCGAGCGGTTGTAGCTGCAGCGCCAGGCTCGCCGGTTGGCTGCCGCCTGGGAGCGTACCATGAGCGGTCATGAGCGTTTGCGCGGTCTGCAGGCGCAGGTCTGTAAGCCGTACGCTAGCAGCGTTGCCCTCGAGCGTCCCCTGCGCCGTCTGCAGCAGCACCTCGGCGGGTGTGGCACGAACGCTTAGCTGGTGCACCTGGAAGCGGAACTCGTGGCCATCGACCTGTCCCTGCAGGTGGGCCTGCAAGCCTGTGAGATGCTGTACGCCGGGCAACGCCGCAGTATGGAGAGCAACATGGCCGTCTTGAATCTGGACGTGTTCGACCATGAGAGCGATCGGCAACCCCCCACCCACGGTGTGCTCCGGTGCAGGTGGAGGGCCCGCTGGGGACAGTACGCGGCTGAGATTCCACTGCCCTGCAGGGTCTTGCACCAGCGTTGCCTGGGGATGCACGAAGTGGACGTACTGGACGACCAGACGTTTGGTAAACAGCGTCGTGAGATCATACCCAAGCCGTACCTCGTCCAGGTGCGCCACCTCCAGGCCGGCACGATCCCGCAGTACCACGTCGCGCAACACCAGGGAGGACCACAAGGAACCACGCAGAGCGCCAATCTCTAAGGTGCCATTGAGCCTTCGGGACAGCCAAGCGCTGGCAGTATGCCCCAGCACATCACGTACCGCGTCCCGTGCGACATAGGCACAGAGCCCCAGCAAGCCACACACTACAGCCACATAGAGGGCCATACGCCTCAGCTTACGCCGCATGCGCTATCCTCGCTCCTGCAGACAGGATGGCGCGTCCTCTGGCGTGGACCCTCGCGCTAAAACGCCTGTCCAATACTAAACTCAATACGACCAAAATTTTCGCCTTGACGGTGGTCCACAATGAAGCCCACATCGAGGCGTAACGGACCCACCGGGGTATTGTAACGTAGGCCAGGGCCCACTGCATAGCGGAGATCCCCGAGGTGATACGTAAAGGGCGGACTAAACACGTTGCCGAAATCGAGAAACAGGACGGCTCCGAAGTCCCCAAAGAGTGGGAAACGCAACTCAGCGCTACCTTCAATGAGACTTAGCCCTCCGATGGGGTCCCCATCCGCATTCACGGGGCCGAGTCGATTCAGCTGAAAGCCCCGCACACTGCCGGGGCCTCCAGCAAAAAAGCGCACATTGAAAGGGACTTCGGTGCTCGACCCATAGGGCTCGATACCCCCCAGTTTGAGGCGCGTCGCGAAGAGCAAACGCTGCGACAGGGGGAGATAGTGCCGTGCTTCCAGCACGAGCTTCACAAAACTGACGTCGGAGATCAGGGCAGTGGTGGAATGCTCGAGTCTGCCGCGCAAGACCAGCCCACGGGTCGGATTGAGGAGACTATCGCTAGTATTATGCTGCACCTCCACAAATTGCACGAACAGGGTGTTGTCTTGAGCGATCTCTTGCTCAGCAGCCGTCAGAGCCGCCCGATCCACATTGCTAAAATCGTTGCGACTAAAATTCACGCCCACCACACCGCTGAGCCTCTCAGTAAAACGATGTTCAATCCGCGACTCGGTGCCAACGCTGAACAGGTCAAAGGCCGGTTGGGCCTTGCCTGACACACCAAAAAACCCCCCTCCAGGATTGATACCGGCCTCCTTTTCGTTGCGGGCAAACAGGGTTTGGGTGAAGGCGGTGCGTTCAGCGAGAAAATAGGGCAGGCGCAGGCGCACCTCACCCCTTTGCTCAATCGATGAGTACCGTGCCAAGAGGGTGAGTTGCTGCGCCCCTGCAAAAAGATTGCGATGCGTCCATTCCACCTGCGTGCGGAATCCTTCTGTCGAACTATAGCCACCGCTAAACTGCAGGCCGCGCGGTTTGCGCTCGATGACCTCGAACTCGACGTCCAACGGCTCGTCAGCTGCCTCGGGATTGAGCGCTCGCGGGGTCACGGCCTGAAACATCCCCAGGCTGTAGATGGCGTCAGCACTGGCATTGAGGTCTTTAGCGCTAGTGCGTTGCCCCTCGCGAATCGTCAACTGATGGCGGATGGCCTGTTCCTCGACCTGCTGTGCCCCCTCAATGGCAATACGGCCAAACGCCGTCTCAGCCCCAGGGGCGAGCGTGAACGTCACGGTGGCGGTGTGTTGCTCGGAATCGACCTCAGTGCGCGGGATGACCTGGGCACGCGCATAGCCAGCATCCTGGAGGCGGGTGAGCAGCAATGTCTTGCTGCGATCAAAATCTTCTTTGTTGATCGGCTGCTTGGGGCGGAGGGGCAAGGCCTCCAACAGCGCAGCGGCGGAGGGTAAGGCAGGGGGTATGGTGCCCTCGAGCGCTACCGCTGTCACCACGGTGCGTGGCCCTTCATCAATCGCGATCACGATACGGACGGTCTGCTTCTCAGTGTCTTCTTGCAGCTCGTCCACACGCACACTCGTTTCGAGAAAACCGTGATCAAAGTAGTGTTTTTTGAGGCGGAGGAGGTCAGCATCAAGCGTTGGCGGGTTATAGGGTTCCCCGTGTCCCCACGGGGGGAGCAGTGGGCGTTGTTTCGTGGCCATGAGCTTGCGGAGCGTGCTGCTACTGAAGTGGGTATTGCCCTTCAAGGTAATCTGGCGCACCTCTGGAAAAACTTGTGTATCCTCTGCTTTCGGTACTGTCGGCTGGCGCGAGGCACACGCAGCATTCAGGAGGATACACCCAAGGACCAAGACAACTCGCCAGCACTGGAACGTCCGCAGGTCCACCATGGTCGCCGTAGGAATTTGGGTCTGTTTTCGTTCAGCCAGTCAGTCCTGACCCGTGGTCTGCTGTTGCCCGGCAAGACCAATATGTACATGGTCTTAAGACACTGGCCAGCGAGGGACACGCCCGCGAAATGCCTGAATCACAGAGGTCACACACTTTTTTCATCATCAATCACGCTTGCTACTCTTGATTTCTGCCTACATAGGTAGTAGGATACGCACTGCTTCATGCTGCGTCAACCGTCAGTTTATCTGCGTACGGAGCCTGAAGTAAGGTACTATCTGTTTCTGGAACGTGTGGTACAGGATTTGCAATCTCGGGGTAGTATGGAGACGCGCGACTGTTACCTCACGCCCTCCCTTTCCCGCTGTATCTCAGGAAGAGAGGGTAACACGACCTCGCCGGTAGGATATGGCGCAGGGCCATCGGGCATCGCTGATGCTCACAGAGGAAAGGTTCCTTAGAGAGAGAGGAGGGTTCGGTATGGCATTGCGACACGTGTTGCGGTATCTTAGTTTCCTCAGTCTTGTGGTGATGGCAGGGATGTTCATTGCTGGGTGCGTCGTTCAAGAGCCGCGGGCGATCACGGAGATCGGCAGAACGCGGAAGGCTCTGGATGATGCCAGGAGAGCTGGTGCAGCAGAGCGGCAACCGGACAAATTTGCCGCTTTGGAACAACGCTTTCTGCAGGCGCGTGGAGTGTATTACGCCTGTAACGATGCAGAG
>Ga0075431_100004811_pt1 | contig 13295 bp, 6 predicted proteins | sample RhiMetdeltSRZDD5_FD_75297 | JGI IMG/M metagenome (GOLD analysis project Ga0075431, IMG submission 75297) | Populus rhizosphere microbial communities from Tennessee, USA - Rhizosphere MetaG P. deltoides SRZDD5 | ecosystem: Host-associated > Plants > Roots > Rhizosphere > Soil | place: USA... | reverse complement strand
CAGCGAGCAGGGACTGCTCCTCGCGCTCCACGACGACTCACAGACGATCGCGCTCTCCGACTCGAACGGCTCGACCATCCTCACCATGGAGGTGCAGCCGGGGAAGGTCACGCTCAAGGCGGCGACGAAGGTAGTCGTCGAGGCGCCGCTGATCGAGCTCGTCGCCGACTCCACGCATCCGGGCGTGTTCGGCGACAAGCTGATGACCTATCTCAACCAGCTCGTGACGCTGTTCAATGCGCACATGCATCCCGGTCAGATGGCGGGCCCGATCCCCGTTACGCCGGCCCCGCCGACGGCGCCCTTCTCGCCGCCGACCCCGGATCTCATCTCGACGCGGGTGATGCTCGGATGACACTCCGATCCGGCAGGCTCGAGTCCGGCAATGTGCTCACCGCTAACAGCATGGCGCGGTCGATCGAGCGCGCGCTCGAGGATCTGGTGCCGCTCGGCACCAACGAGGATCCGGTCGCACGGCGCAAGCTGGTGCTCGCCATTGCCCGCGGTGTGCTCGAACACCTGCGCGATAACATCGGCTCGCTGCACGTCACGGTGCCTAACACGGGCGGTGGCGTAGGAACGCACCAGCAGTCGCCCACGATTGACGTCGACCTCGGAGGGTGGGCATGACGAAGACCGACTACTTCGACTTTCCCTACCACATCGACGGCCGGGGACGCTCCGCCGAGACGGACGAGGATGACCACATCCGCGACCTGATTCATCAGGTGCTGTTCACGAACCCGGGCGAGCGCGTGAATCGGCCCGACTTCGGATGCGGCGTCGGACAGCTCGTGTTCATGCCCAACTCCGACGCGCTCGCGGCGGCGACGCAGTTCCTCGTACAGGGGTCGCTCACGCGCTGGCTCGACCGCGTGATCGCCGTGCATCGAGTCGAGGTCATCGCGAAGGAGAGCACGCTGACGATCGGCGTGGTGTTCTCGAAGCGGAGCACCGGCGAGGAGCGCGACGTCACCTTCCTTTCGCCGTGGCACGTATGAGCGGAGCCGAGTGATGACCGACACCGTTGTCACGCAGATCCTGGAGACGCTCGGCCCCAACTGCCGGGATGCCGCGCGTCGCGAGCGACTGCTCGCGCAGGCGGTGCTCAACGGCATCGACTTCGTCGAGTTCGACGTGCCCGCGCTCGTCCTGCACGTCCATTTTCTGAACGCGCTCCCCGCGGGCGCATACGGGCTGATCGCGGACCCGTCGCCGATCCACGTGCACGGCGGCACGCGCATCATTGGCATTGCGGTACTGAGCGCGGCGCTCGGTGCGGCATCCAACATTCTCGACGTCACGGTGGACCAGCAGGGCGACTTCTCGCCCTACCTGATCTCGATCGGCTGGGCGCGCGATGGCGCGGGTGTGTGGCGGTACGCATTCGACGACGTGGACCGACTGTTCTCCGTCGCGGCGGTCAACTTCCGGCCCGGCTGCCCCGTCGACTTCGACTGCAAGCCCGGCGATGACTGCGGGCCCGAGACCCTGGTCGAGCCGGCGCTCGACTATCTCGCGCGCGACTATGCGAGCTTCCGGCAGATGTTGCTCGACCTGGTGGCGCAACGGAATCCCAGTTGGACGGAGCGGAGCCCGGCCGACGTGGGGATCGCCCTACTGGAACTGTTCGCGCATGAAGGCGATCACGTCAGCTACTTCCAGGACGCCGTCGCCAACGAGGCATTCCTCGACACGGCGCGCCAGCGGATATCGGCGAAGCGGCATGCGAAGCTCGTCGACTATCGGATGCACGACGGCCGCAACGCGTGGGCGTACGTACATGTGCGTGCGACGAGCACCGGGACGATCCCGGCGAAGACGCAGCTCGTGACGCGGATCAGCGCCGCGATGCGCTTCGACCGGCAGCCGGGCGTGGTGCCAGTGCCGCAGCCTAACGCGCCCCCTCGCGTGCTGCTGAACTTGATCACCGATGACGACTACCGCACCGATCGCGCGCTGGCGCAGGCGCGCGTGTTCGAGACGATCGCGGACCGCACCGTGGATCCGCTGCTCAACGAGCTGCGCCTCCACCCGTGGGGAAACGAGCAGTGCTGCCTCCCTCGTGGCACGACGACGGCCCACGTCTACACGATCGATCCGGCGACCACGAAGGCCGTCCGCCCGCCGATCAAGGTCGGCGACCGGCTTCTGCTCGAAGAAGTGCGCAGCCCCTCGAACGGATCCCGCGCCGACGCCGACCCGACGCACCGATCCGTTGTGCGCGTCGTGAGCATCAACCCCGATCCATCGCTGCCAGGGCCGCCGCCGCCAGACCGGATGCGCGACCGGCTGTTCCGCGACGATATCGACCCCCTCACCGGGATGCCGAAGCCGGTGGTCGGCGTCGTGCCCATCGCGCAGACACTGCCGCTAGTCGAGGTCACCTGGCGTCGCGAGGATGCGCCGGCGTTCTCGCTCTGCCTGTCCGTCAAGCTGAAAGACGGCACGGTCGTGCCCAACATCTCCGTCGCGCGCGGGAACATCGCGCTCGCCGATCACGGCCGCACCACGGCGGAGTCGTTCGACTTCAAGCCGCCGGTCACCGCCGACAGCACGTTCCGCCTGCGCCTGGGCAAGGGGCCGCTCACGATGCGCTGTCCGGCAGACGAACTCGACGCCGACGCGCGAGACGCAGAGCCCTCGGCGTCGGTGGTCGTCACGCACACCAACGGCTCGACGGAGACCTACGTCCCCGTGGACGATCTGCTCGACAGCAGCTCCGTGGGGCAGCACTTCGTCGCGGACGTGGACAACGTCGGTCGCGCCGTGCTCCGCTTCGGAGACGGCGAGTACGGCCAGCGTCTCGTGGACGTGCAATCGATCCGCGTGACGTATCGGATCGGCAACGGCCGCTCCGGTAACGTCGGCGCGGACTCGATCGCCCACATCGTGCGCCCGCAACCGTTCGTCGTCAGCTGGCCGACGATCGAGCTCGTACGCAATCCACTCCCGGCGCTGCGCGGCGAGGATCCCGAGCTCATCGAGCAGGTGCGCAGCTACGCACCTGCCGCGTTCCGCGCGAAGCAGCTTCGCGCCGTCACGGAGGCGGACTACCGGAACATGGCGCTCACCATTCCCGGCGTCGCCGGCGCGGTGGCGAGCTTTCGCTGGACCGGGAGCTGGTACACGGTGTTCGTCGGCATCGACCCGGTCGATCCTGAGTTGGTCATCACCGACGCGCGCGGGCGCACGCGGCTCGAGGAACGATTCAAGCGGCGCGTCCTCGACGGCCTAACGCGGTACCGGCTCGCTGGCTACGACCTCGAGATCCGCTCGGCGCGATACATCCCGCTCGACGTGTCGGTCCAGATATGCGCCAAGCCGGGCTACTTCCGCAGTGACGTCGCCCGCGCGGTCTCGCTCGAGCTGTCGGCGGGCGTTCAGCCAGGCGGAACTCCGGGTCTGTTCAACCCTGCCAACTTCACCTTCGGCCAGCCGGTCTACCTCAGCCGCATCTACGCCGCGGTCGAGAACGTGGACGGTGTGGAGTCGGCCACCGTGACGGTGTTCCACCCGCATGGCCGAGAGCCGGCACAGGAGCTCGCGAACGGAAGCATCCCGATCGGCGCGTGGGAGATCGCGCGGCTCGACAACGATCCGAGCAACATGGAGAACGGCACGCTCACCATCTCGGCCGGAGGCGGATCGTGAGCAACGACTGCGACTGCTGCACGGTCGTCTCGTCCGACGCGGACACGGAGAACCGCCCGTGGCTCTCGGCGATCGCCTACCGAATGGGCACGTTCTCGTCGTTCCGGCGGGCGCTCGTCGACGAGTTGTCGCACACGCCGGAACTGGCGGGCCTAACGGCGCGCGTGAGCGACGACTACACCATCACCGCGATCGAGCTGTGGGCCGCCGTTGCCGACGTGCTCACGTTCTACCAGGAGCGCATCGCCAACGAGTCGTTCCTGCGCACGGCCACGCAGCGCGACTCGGTGCTCCGCCTCGTGCGGCTGATCGACTATCAGCTCGGCTCCGGCGCAGCGGCCACCACGCAGCTCGCGTTCACGCTCGACGCCGGCGCGAGGGCGCTGATTCCCGCGGGGACGCGCGCGCAGAGCATACCGGGCGAGGGAGAGAAGCCGCAGAAGTTCGAGACGCTCGCACCGCTGCTCGGCGACGCGCGGCTCAACCGGCTGCGACTCTTTCCGGCCACGAGCGCCACGTCGCCAACGAGCGCGGGGACCCCGTCGGCGATCGTTGCGCCGGACGCGGAAGCCATCGCCACCGCCGCGCCGCTCGCCGCGGGTGATCGTGTTGTGATCTATGCGCCCACGGCCGTGGAGATACTGACGGTCCGCGCCGTCACGTCGAGCGACGACGTGATGACGGTGCGTTGGGCGACGCCGATCGGCGGGAACGCGTTCGCCGCCGCGTATACCGCGATCGATCCGACGAGACGTGTCTACAAGCTGGGCCGGTCGTTCCACCTCTTCGGGTACGACGCACCCGAGGTCGTCGTGGTGCCAGCGCTCTCGAACGCCTCAGACCCGACCACTACGTATCTGACGCAAGCACGCACGGATTTCACGCTGCACGGCGACGGCACCACGAGCACGCAGGTGTCGCTTGACGCACGCTACGCCGGCCTCAAGCCGGGCTCGATCGTGCTCGCCGTCTCCACGCTCGCTAGCGGCACGCGCGCGATCCCGTTTGCCGTCGGCGCGGCCGGCGAGCGTCTCGTCCAGCGAAAGGCGGCGAGCATCCCGACGCCGCTCAAGCCGCTCGTCGTGACGGTGACCTCGCAGAGCGGCACGGTCACGCAGCTCACGCTCACGCCGCTCGGCAGCCAGTCGCTCACCGATCTGCTGCCTACCGGCGACATCCGCGACGTCGTGATTCACGAGCTCGTTGGGGAGGCGCTCCGGTTCTGGCCGTACTCTTACGCGGGCATCGTCGCGTCGAGCGACGTCTACCTCGCTGGACGCCGCAGCGGCTGGTCGTCGATCGAAGTCGGGCGCACGATCGAGAAGGGAGCGTACAAGCCGGGCACCAGCATCGACGTGGCCGATCTGTCCGTGGGCCGAGCCGTGCTGCTCACCGATGCGAAGGGCGGCGCGCCGGTCGACGCGACGATCGCCGACGCCACACTCTCCGGCCTCGAGATCTCCTTTGCCGCGACGGACACCGACACTGCGACGATCGCCAAGCTCGGGCTCGCGCCGAATCAGGCCACGCCGATCACGGCGCTCGTCTCCGCGCCGCTCGCCGCATCGGTCGCGGTGCCCGCGGGACCGCGCGAGGTCCAGGTCACGATCGGCACTCTGCCGCCGCAGACGATCTCGTTGCCTGCCAGCCTGCCCGCGTCGGCGACGCACGCGCAGGTCGCCGCGGCCATGCAGACCGCGATCCGTGCCGCGCTACCGACGATGCCGTCGTTCTCGCAGGCCTGCGTGTTCGCGATCCCATCGGACGCGATCGCCATTGTCCCGGGTCTGGCGAGTGACCGCGTGCACGTCGCCCCATCCACTGGCGACCCACACACCGTCGTCGCGCTGGGCTTCGACGGCGCTCGCGTGCGGTGGCTGGACGGCGTGATGTCGTCGAAGATCGTCACACCGGCGCCGTCCTTTACCGGATCAATGCGCATCCGCGTGGGCATCGATCCGCCGGTCGATCGCACGCTGACATTCAATCCCGTGTCAGTGGTGAGTCTCGCTCTGGGGATCGCGACCTTCTGGGGCTACGGCGCCGCGGCACGCACCGACGGACGGCTGATCGTCCTGCCTCCCGCGCCGACGCGCGAGGTGCGCTCGTTCGTGCATCTTTCGCTCGGGCTCGACGCCGCCGTGGTGCTCGACGCCGCCAGTGCCGTGCTGCTCGGCAACGTGGCGCCGGCGAGCCATGGCGAGACGGTGCATAACGAGATCGTCGGCGACGGCGACGCGTCGCTCGCGTTCCAGCGCTTCGCGCTCAAGAAGAAGCCGCTCACGTTCGTGCCATCTGCTACGGCGGGCGGGGTCGCGAGCTCGCTGACGCTGCTCATCAATGGCGTGCGGTGGAGCGAAGTGCCGACCCTGTACGGCGCGTTGCCGGAGGACCAGGTGTACACGCTCCGGCGCGCCGACGACGCGACCACCACGGTGCAGTTCGGCGATGGCGTCACGGGCGCGCGCGTTCCCACCGGCCGTCAGAACATCGTCGCGACGTATCGCCAGGGACTCGGCCTCGTCGGTCGGGTCGGCGCTGGCGCGATCACGACGCTGCTCGATCGCGCCACAGGCGTGAAGGGCGTCGTCAATCTCATCGCGTCGGAAGGTGGTGCCGACGCGGAGACGATGGACAAGGCACGCCAGGCCGCACCGGGTACGGTGCGCACATTCGGACGCGCCGTCTCGCTTCACGACTTCGAGGACGCTGCGCTCATGGCCGGTGAGGTCGCAAAGGCGACGGCGACCTGGGTCTGGGCAGGTGAGCGGCGAGCCATCCATCTCACCATCGCCGCACAAGGCGGCGCGACGTTCACCGCCGCGGGGCTCAAACGGATCGCCGCGACGCTGCTCAGCGAGCGCGATCCGAACCACAAGCTGCTCATCGCCAACTACACGCCGGTCGCCGTGCTCGTCGACGCGTCGATCATCGTCGACGACCGATACGTCACCGCCGACGTGCTCGCCGCCGCGCGCGCGGCGCTGCTGCTCGACCTTGCGTTCGACCAGCGCCGCTTCGCTCAGCCGGTGTATCTCAGCGAGATCTTCGCCGTGCTCCAGAACGTCGCGGGCGTGGTCGCCGTGGACGTGAACGCGCTCGACCTCAAGAGCACCGACGCGACGTTCCGTGCCGCCCACGGCATCGACCCCGCTGCTGGGCCGCTGCAGCCCCATCTGCTGATGCTGCCGGCGCGGCCTGCGGGAACGGGGATTGTGCTGCCCGCCGAGCTCGCGCGCGTCGAGGCGCCGGCGCAGGACGTGATTCTCCGCGCCACGGGAGGGCTGTCGCCGTGACCACGATCGGCCGCGACCCGGATCGCCTGTTCAATCTTCTCCCGGCGCTCTACCGCATTGCCGACACGGAGCACGACGGCCAGCTCCGGGCGCTGCTTCAGCGTATCACCGCGCAGGCGGATGCGCTGCGAGACGACACACAGCAGCTCTGGGACGACTTCTTCATCGAGACGTGCCAGCGATGGGTCGTGCCGTACATCGGCGAGATCGTCGGCAACATCCCGCTGCACGACCTGGATCCATCCGCGTCGGCCGCGACGGCGCAGTCGTTGTTCACCGACCTGGCCGGCCCCGATCTCGAGCCGCCCGGTGCGATCCCGCTACGCGCCGACGTTGCGAAAACAATCTACTACCGCCGACGCAAAGGCACGCCGGCGATGCTCGAGGAGCTGGCGCGGGACGTCACCGGATGGAGCGCACACGTCGTCGAGTTCTTCACGCGGCTCGACTGGAATCAGCATCTCGAGCACCTGCGTCCCGAGTGTCAAGGCTGCCCCGATCTCCGCCGCGTCGATGTCGGCGACCGCGTCGGCGGACCGTGGGACACGACGACGAAGACGGTCGATGTGCGCCGCATCAACGCGTGGGACGGGTGGTACAACGTCCCGAACGTCGGGTTCTTCCTCTGGAGGCTCGCCGCATACGAGCTCACGCGGATCACACCGCGCGCGATCGGTGGCACGACGTGGCGGCGCACCTTCAGCCCGCTCGGGCAGGACATCCCGCTCTGGTCCGCGGGCCATCGCGAGGCGGACGAGTCGCTCATGGCCAACGAGCTTACGGTCGAAGCATCGATCCGCGCCGCGGCGTTCTTCGAGGATCTGCGCACGGTGCCGCCGCCTCCCGCCGCGCCGACCATTGCCACCGGCTACTACGGCGACCCTAACGCGACCGACGCCAGCGTCGTCGTGTTCGCGAACGGTGTGGCGCTCACGGCGAACGAGGTGGCGTGCACGGACCTCGACGGGTGGACGCCGTTCGCGCAGCCAGGCGGTACGAAGGTCCTGCTCGACGTGACGCGCGGACGGATTGCGGTGCCGACCGGGCGGCCACCAGGCGAAACGATTACGGTTTCCTACTTCTACGGCTTCAGCTCGGACATGGGCGGCGGCCAGTACGATCGCCGGAAATGGCTCGTGCCGGCTGCCGCGCCGACGCTCATCGGCGGTGGTGGTGGTGCACTCGACGCGGCCATCGCGGCGCGCGCCTTCCTGCCTCCCGCGGCGCCGCGCACCGTCATTCAGATCACCGACAGCGCGACGTACGACATCACGAGCAACATCACGCTCGCGGCGAACGAGTCGCTGGTCATCCAGGCGGCGAACCAGACGCGCCCCCATCTCCGGATGCCGAACGGCTCGATCGCCATCCTCACCGCCGGCGCGAACGCATCGCTCACGCTCGGTGGCCTGCTGGTCGAAGGCGGGCTGCGGATCGAGGGCGACCTCGAGACGTTGCGCGTGCTGCACTGCACGCTCGTGCCCGGCCGATCCGTCGAGCAGGAGCGCGCCCTCCCGCCGACGGGGCCGAGCATCGTCGTGACGCCAACGTCGGGCGGTGCCAACATCAACACGGCGCTGGAGGTAGAGATCGCCTTCAGCATCGTCGGGGCGCTCACGATGCCGTCGCACATGGCCAAACTCTGGCTGCTCGACTCGATCGTCGACGGCGTGCTGGCGGATGGCGGCGCGATCGGCTCGGCGGTCAGCGACGCGGCGTCCACCAGTGGGCCGCCGGCGCACATCGAGCGTTCGACCCTCTTCGGCACATCGCGCTTTCTCAAGCTCGACATGGCGAGCGAATCGATCTTCACGGGCATCGTCACCGTGGATCAACGCCAGCAGGGCTGCGTGCGCTTCTCATTCGTTCGGCGCGGGTCGGCCACGCCGCGGCAATACCGCTGTCAGCCGGCGCTCGAGACGCAGCTCGCGAAGGAGCAGAAGAAACGCGACGCCATCACGAGCGGCATCCCACTGCCGCCGGGATGGGAAGCAGCGGTCGAGGCGGAAGTGGCCATGTGGCTCGAGCCGACCTTCCAGACCGATCGATACGGTCGCCCCGACTTCGCGCAGCTGCGTCGGCGGTGTCCGGTCCAGATCCGAACCGGCGCCGAGGACGGCTCCGAGATGGGTGCGTTTTGCGTGCTCAAGCAGCCGCAGAGAGAAAGCAATCTTCGACTTCGTCTCGACGAGTATCTCCCCGTCGGGCTCGACGCAGGACTCATCTACGTCACCTGAGGTCTCCTGATGGGCGGCGACTACACGCGGTTCACATTCGATCCGGTCAAGGGGTTCAGCGGCGTCCTCAAACAGCAGGGACGCGTGAGCCTCGACTCCGACGCCAACGAACAGCAGGAGATCCTTGACCGTCGCGACCGCGCTGAGATGTACGACACGGTCGGGCCGGCGGTCTACCCGCTCACTACTCCCGACGCATTCAAGATCGGCATCAGCGCCGGCGGCGTGCTGACCATTGGACAGGGCCGCCTTTACGTCGACGGCATTCTGGCCGAGTGCTTCGGCGACATGACGAACCCGGCCAACACGAACTTCGACGAGCACATGAACGGCCTCGTCGGAAAGGATCCTCTGCGCTACGATCAGGAGCCGTTCTTCTATTCCAAGCCGGCTTTCCCGGTACTCTCGCCGACCCCGGGCGCGATCAACCTCGTCTACCTCGACGTGTGGCAGCGCGAGGTGACGGTGTTCGAGGATTACGCGCTTCGCGAGATCGCGCTCAACGGTCCTGACACCGACACGCGCGTGCAGACCGCGTGGCAGGTGAAGGTGATGCAGGCCCCTGCCGACGCGGGGAGCTGTGCCACGCCTCCGGAGGCGTGGAAGGCTCTCGTGGCGCCGTCCACGGCGCGACTCACCGCGTCGGCGACGCCGACCGCTCCCGCGCCCGGCCCGTGCGTCATCAACCCGGTCGGAGGATACACCGGGCTGGAGAACCGGCTCTATCGCGTGGAGGTCCACACCGCGGGTACCGTCGACGGCGCGACGGCGGCGACGTTCAAATGGTCGCGCGACAATGCGTCGCTCGCGGCGCGCGTCATCTCGACCACCAAGATCACGGCCACCGACTGGATCATCACCGTCGCATCGACGGGGCGCGACTCGTGGATGCGCTTCGAGTTCGGCGACCACATCGAGCTGCTCGACGACGACGTCGAGTTCGCGATGCGCGAGAGCGGCAAAGGCGGCATCCTCGCGCGCATAACGAGTGTGAACGAGGCTACCGGCGAGATTCACGTCGACCAGGACCTCACGGGATTCGCGATCGTAGCGGGCCGCCACCCCCGCATTCGCCGATGGGACACGGCGAGCGCGGCCGAACCGCTCACGCGGAACACGAGCAGCGGCGTCGCCATTCCGCTGGAGCATGGCATCAGCGTCACCTTCGGCCCGGCAGCCACCGACACGCTTCACGCTGGTGACTACTGGGTGTTCGCTGCCCGCACGGCCGACGGCAGCATCGACCTCGTCGACCAGGAGCCCCCGCGCAACACACTGCATCACTTCGCCAAGCTCGCCCTCGTCACGTCGGGGACGCCGCCCGCGGTGCTTACCGACTGCCGCACGCCATGGCCTCCGTCGTTCGGGGCGAAGGAGGGATGCTGCACCGAAGTCGTTAGGGTGGGTGAGGACATTCAGAAGGCGATCGACCGGCTCGACGGCATCGGCGGCTGTGTGTGCCTCAAGATGGGCGTGCACGTCATCCCGAGACCGCTCCGCATCAAGCAGTCGAATCTCACGCTGCACGGCGAGGCGTCGCTGGTGACGATCCGGCTGCGCGAGAGTGGGCCGCTGATGCTCGAGATCACGCAGGCCGAGAACGTCAGCGTGGAAGGGATCCGGTTCGAGGTCGCCGACGGAAGGAAGGCGGAGGCCATCATTTCCGTGAACGGCGTGACGGGGGGGCACATCGCGGACTGCGCGCTGCGCATCATCGGTGAGAAGCCGAACCCGGCCTTCCAGGCGATCGGCATAAGGCTCACACGGTCCCGCGACTACGCCATCGAGTCGGTGGAGATGCGTGACCTGCCTAACGGCATCATCGGTATCGAGTGCGAGATCATGCAGGTGCTCGACTGTGTGCTCGCGGGGCCAGGCGGCAAGACGGCCGACGGAACCAGCGTCTCGTTCGGCGCGATGGGCATCGTGTTCGAGCGCCGCCAAGGCGTCTCCGGCATCCTCGTCGAACGGAACCTGCTCAACAACTATGTGCGGGGGATCCAGCTTGGGGACGTGGCCGCGGCCGCGAGCACGCCGGGCGGTGGTGCCGGCTCACCGGTTGATACCAGCGGACCCATCGTCGGATGCCGCATCGTGGCCAATCTCGTCGTGCGCCACGCCGGCGCGCGGCAGAAACCGCCAGCCGTCACGCCAATCGCGTTCGCGATCGCCGCGCATGTCGCGCGCTGCGAGATCGCCGAGAACGCGATGAACATCGAAACCCTCGACCACTACGGGATCCTCGCCGCCGGCGGCAACATGCTCGTGCATCGCAACGAGGTGCGGTCCACGGCCACGTTCGAGCCCAACACGCCACTCGCGCGCATCCCGATCGGCGTTGCCGCCGTCGAGGCGCTCAACGACGCGCTGCTCTGCTCGATCCGTGGAAACCTGTTCACCGGTCTCCAGCAGGCGGTTCATGCCACGGGCGCCGGGAGTGGGGGCGCGCACCGCGTGGACGTGCTCGACAACCGTATCGAAGGTGTGGAGCGGCTGGTGCAGGCCGCGCTCGCGGGGCAGCTGACACCGGGCGGCGGCGCGCCACTCGTCAAGCTGCTCGTTATGCTCGACCGCTTCAGCGCCATAGCCCTCGTGGGTCTGAGCCACTGTCGCGTCGCCGACAACGAGATCACCACGGCGGTCTGCGGCGTGGCCGGCATCATTACCCCGGGCATGAGCATCTCGGCCAACCGCGTGAACGGATCGATCGCCGGCGTGCTGCTGCTGGGCGGCGCGCAGTGCGAGGTGGTGGACAACCTCATCGACGTGGCGCGAGAGGGCGCGCCCACCCTTGGCGTCGGACTATTCCTCGACCGCCGCAGCGTCGTGGGGCGCAACACCCTGACGCGCTGCGCGGAAGGCATCCTCACCGTATTGTGTGCGAACGTCCGCGTGCAGGACAACGACCTGTATTTCACGGGAGCCGGGATTGGCTCGCTGCTCGACGTCGATCTCGAGCTGCGCGGTAATGAAGTCGAGGACGCCGAGCGCACCGGCATCACCGTCTTGTTCGCGCTGCACGAGATCACGCTCGCCAACAACCGCACCTTGCGGTGCGGCTATCGCGCCCCTGGTGGATTCAGCCCGAGCCCGGCGATTGGGATTGAGATCCTCCTCGCGGTCGGTCTGGTGACGGTCGAGAACTGTCACGTGATCGACACCGGCGAGTCGCCGAACGCCCTCGCGCCGGCGTTCACGGCGCCTCGCCACGGCATCCTGGTGCTGTGGGCGATCGGAGCACGCGTGCGCGGGTGCGAGGTGGCGAGCAAACCGCTCGTGCCGCCCGCGACCGGCGGTCAGACGGCGGTCAACAGCGCGTCCCGTGCGCTGCGCATGTGGACGCTCACTCCGGCGGTCGTCGCACAGTTGCTCAATGCCGTCGGCCGTCTCCTGATCCCATTCGCCGACGCCACGGACAACGTGATCGAGCAATCGGTGGACGTGCTCGTCGAGACCGTCGCCTTCGGCGAGATCATGTTCGCCACAAACCGCTGCACCAACTTTGCGGGCAGCAGGCTACCGGCGGTCGTGCTGGTCGGCTCGAGCACCACGATCACAGGCAATCGCGTGCAGGCGAATACCACAATGCCCGCGCTGGCCGCGGTCTTCGACCGCGCGCTCTCCGCGGTGGGCAACATGACGAGCGCGGGCGCGATCATCCTGCCGACGAGCGGCACCGCGGTACAGATGCCCACACCGTACACAGCGTTCAACGTCGCCACCTGAGGAGGCGCCGCCATGGATCTCTCCATCATCGATCGCGTCTTCGCGTTACGGGACGCGGCAAGAAAGGCGGACCTCGGCGCCAACGCACTCGACCTCTCACCTCTGAGCCGCGGCGACAACGCGAGAATGGAGCAGCCGACCGGCCTGCCGGATGACAAGGTCGCCACAAAGCTCATGAGTCACGCGCTCGAGCTGGCCGCGGAGGCGAACGCGAAGACCGTGATCGACCCGCGGGCGAGCGCCTACGTGGCGGACCTGCTGGCTGCCGCATCCGCGCCGCTGCCGATGTTCGACGAATCCGAGCTCGCGAACGTCGACAGGTTACCCGGGCAACCCCCGGCCGTTGTCCCCCCCGAGACTCGCCCACCCGCCGGGCAACCGC
>Ga0075431_100004810_pt1 | contig 13295 bp, 10 predicted proteins | sample RhiMetdeltSRZDD5_FD_75297 | JGI IMG/M metagenome (GOLD analysis project Ga0075431, IMG submission 75297) | Populus rhizosphere microbial communities from Tennessee, USA - Rhizosphere MetaG P. deltoides SRZDD5 | ecosystem: Host-associated > Plants > Roots > Rhizosphere > Soil | place: USA... | reverse complement strand
CGCCTGGAAGTTGACGGTGCCGTCACCCTGGCCTGATGCGCCTGAGGTGATCGTTAGCCACTGTGATTCGCTGGTTGCCGACCAAAGGCATTCGCGTGCCGCATTGACCGAGATGCTGCCATTGCCGCCGTCGGCGGGGATAGTTGACGGGCCGCCCCCAATGGCGATCTGGCAGCGGTCGTTGCTCGGTTGAAGAACGGACGTCGAAGAGGATCCACAGGCGGATGTGCCGATCGCTGCGGTGATTACCGCCGCAATCAGCAGACCGCTGGGCGTCGATGCCTTGGTTTCCACACACCCCCGCGGCGCAGGCAGCGCAGCGGTCTCACGCTATGCATGACATCGGCCAGCAGTCACCGTTGAGGTGAGTACGGCTCAGCGATACAGGCTCCTTCACTTACGCGCCAGGGTGGTCGAACAAGGCTTCGCGGACGAGGACGTCCGCAGACTGGACGAACCGTCGTATCGGTGGAAGCCGCAGCGTCATGGCTGCCGACGGAAGGACTTGAGCGATCACCGACAGGAGCGCCTTCGTGGCGCGTTGGCCCGGGCTCTTGTCGAGCAACCACCACAGGATGACGCCAAGATGCGCGAGGTAGAGCAGCCGAGCGAGAGGCTCGACGAGCGTGGCGGCCGGAGGGTCGGTCGCGCCAGACACGGCGTCGACAAACACCGCTTGCACGCGACGCCGCGAAAACGCGGTGGTCTCTGCGAAGACACCTTCGTCGCCGCGGGCCAGCATCACAGCGGTCAGGGCCGACAGTACGTTTCGATGCGGTGCGAGCACACGAAGGCTGGTCGTCAACGCCTGAAGAAAGCGGTCGCGCCATTTTCCAGGTGGCAAAGGCGTTGCTCGATCCGCGAATTCCGCTGACAGCCGATCGTAGAGCGCGAGCACGATCGCGCGCTTGCTAGGGAAGTAGCGGTAGAGCAGGCCGACGCTGACCCCCGCCCGATCCGCGACGTCACGAAGCGTCGTGTCCTCGTATCCGCGCGCTTCGATGAGCTGTATGGCGGCGTCGAACAGCCGGCGGCTGGCTGCCTCGCCCTGCGGTGTGCGGCCCGGCGGGCGCCCTCGGCCTCGTGGTTTGACATTATCAGTAAACATGTTTACCATAATTAAACCACGAAACTGGGTTGGGGTCTGACCCCACTCGCCGAATTTGTGACGAGTGGGGTCAGACCCCACCCGCAGGATTTGCGACGAGTGGGGTCAGACCCCGATGAAAATTGTGATCCCTGGCGGAACCGGCCAAGTTGGCACCGTGCTCGCTCGCGCCTTTCACGGCTCAGGGCACGAGGTCGTCGTGCTGAGCCGCCGCCCACAGCCGGAGGCGTGGTCTGTGATCGCCTGGGACGGCCGCACCGTCGGTGATTGGGCGAACGCCATCAATGGCGCCGACGTCGTCGTCAACCTGGCCGGCCGTAGCGTCAACTGCCGTTACACACCAGCGAATCGTCGCGAGATCCTCGAGTCGAGAATCCTCTCGACGCAGGTTGTTGGCCATGTCATCGCCGGAGCGGACAAGGCGCCCGCCCTGTGGTTACAAGCGAGCACCGCAACCATCTATGCGCACCGGTACGACGCCGACAATGACGAAGCCTCGGGGATCATTGGTGGAGGAGAGCCCGACGTCCCAGGTGTGTGGGACTTCAGCATCGACGTTGCGCGCGCATGGGAGCGCACGTTCAACGAGGCCGCCACTCCGCGGACTCGCAAGATCGCCCTACGCTCGGCGATGACGATGACGCCGTATCCGGGCGCGAATGGGATTTTCGATACGTTGATGTGGCTTGTGCGGAATGGCCTTGGCGGCAGCGCCGGCGGCGGACAGCAGTTCATGTCCTGGGTTCACCACCGCGACTTCGTCCGCTCGTTACTGTGGTTGATAGAGCGCGACGACATTGAGGGCATCGTCAACATCGCGTCTCCTCATCCGCTGCCAAACGCGGAGTTCATGCGAGTACTTCGCGAGGTGGCTGGCCGGCGGTTCGGACTCCCGGCGACGAAATGGATGCTTGAAGCAGGCGCCGTGTTCCTGCGGACCGAGACGGAGCTCATTCTCAAAAGCCGCCGCGTCGTACCGGGCAGGCTCCTGGCGAGCGGCTTCACGTTCGACTACCCGTACTGGAGCGATGCGGCGCGCGACATCTACGACGACTGGAAGTCCATACGCGCCCGGAGCGCGCATGCGGCCTCCAACTGCATCGCATAGCCCGGTCGCTTGACGGCGCGGCGACGTAGCCGCATGATGGTCCTTGCGATGGTTTTCTTCTTCCTCTCTTAGTTCTGGTTGCGTGCTCACCGTGTCGTCAGCAGCGTCAGACGCGCAGCTGGCTACCTGTACACCAGTTCTAAAGCAGAGGAGGGCATCGTGTCTTCGGCCGAACACCTCGTTCGCCATCACAAGCTTCAAACCGATCGCGCCATCAGTCTGGCGTACGCTCGCCTGAAGGCATCCCCGGGCGAGCAGAGCGTCTTCACTGAACTACTTCGCGCGGCTCGCGACCGGACGCCTCGATTGCTGACGGCGCCGTTGTGCGACGGCCGGCATGCCGGCGTTGAAGCCCTGTTCAATCTTGCGCGGTACGCTGGCGCGCACATCCGCTCGATCGACGCATGGCGCGGATCCGAGGCGTCCTGGCACGCCGCCGTTGGCGCACTGTCGCAGCATCTCGTCAGCAAGTACCGCGTTCCGCAGTTTCTTGCGAGCGCGTGGTACGCCGTGGAGGGCCCGTACTCCGATCCCAAGCGTCGGTGGTTCATCACGCATGCCGCGGGCGTACGGTTTCGATCACTCGATCTCCCCGTGCGCATGACCCGAAAAATGGAAGACATTTTTCTGGCGTCAGACGATCACCTGTCGATCGAGGCGGCAATGCGGCGCGCAGAGCTCCTGGCGCTCGGCGGGTCAGACGACTTCGTGAACGCAGTCCTGAAGACTCGAGCCGGCGCCGATCTCGCGCAGGCCGAGTTCTGGAGGACCGTATGGCAGTTCCTCATCGTGAACGGCGACGCGATCGAGCTGGCGCAGGTCGGGCCGATCGTTGACTGCGTCGATGCGATCAGGCACGAGCCGATCGCGGTGGAAACTCCGGACGGGATCATCATGCGCGGGCCCCTGCAGCCTTCGTTCTCGATAAAGGGCCGAACGCCGCGCTCGATGCTCCGACTGATGCGCGACTGGCATCAGAGCCTGGCGACAAGGGGAGAGTCCGTCTCATGGCAGCCATCGCGGCTTCGGCCGCTCTCGTTCGAAGAGGCAGGCGACGAGCCGGAGGCCACTCTATCGTGGCATTTGACTGAGCTCACGAGCAGTGCTGAACTCCGTGCCGAAGGCGCGGTGCTTCATCATTGTGTCGCCAGCTACAGTCAGCGGTGTGCGCGCGGCATGTCGCAGATTTGGTCGCTGCGAGTAAGGAGCGCGACCCGACTGCGATCCGTGCTGACGGTCGAAGTCGATCCAAGGAGTCGTGCGATCGTGCAGGCGCGCGGGCTTCGCAATTGTCCGGCGTCGGGCAAGGCGCGCCGCCTGCTCGAGGCGTGGGCGGAGCGAGAGCAGCTGTCGCTGGGGATCTGACGTCCGACGCTCTCCACACGCTATGATTTCCAAGTGCATCGGCGCACCATTTTGAAAACCGTGTTGTTGGCGGCCATGCCGCGTGGACTGCGGTTCGCGCCGACTGTCGCAACGGTCATCGGCAACGGTTCGCCTGGATATTCGGACACGCAGGTCAACAACCCGTACGGCGTGACGATTGGCAGGGACGGAGCGCTGTATTTCTGCGATCTGGACAACCAGCGAATACGACGGCTCGATCTGACGTCGCGCCGCACCACCGATGTCGCCGGGAACGGGCAGCGCGCCTACGCCGGCGATGGTGGTCCGGCCACGTCGGGATCGCTCAACATGCCGCACGAGGTCGCGTTCGATCCTCGTGGCCACCTGTATATCGCCGAGCGCGACAATCACGTCGTGCGGAAGGTGGATGCGATGAGCGGCCTGATGTCCACGCTGGCTGGCACCGGCGCGGCGGGCTTTTCGGGTGACGGCGGACCAGCCCGCGAAGCGCAGCTTCGATCGCCGCACAGCATTGCGATTGGTCCCGATGGGCGCTTGCTCATCTGCGACGTGGGTAATCATCGCATTCGCGCCGTTAATCTTTCGACGGGGCTGATTGAAACCATCGGTGGCACAGGCGAGCGGCTGCCCACGCCGGACGGCGCGGCGCTGAAAGGCACGCCGCTCAACGGTCCTCGCACGATGGTGATGGATCGCGACGGGACGATCTATCTCGCGCTCAGGGAAGGCAACGCGCTCTATCGGATTGCTCCAAAGACCGGGACGCTGCATCACCTTGCTGGTACGGGCGAGCAAGGATACTCAGGAGATGGCGGCCTGGCGCGCCTGGCGAAGTTGGCGGGTCCGAAAGGTCTCGCGCTCGCGGGACCGAATCTTTATCTCGCGGACACAGAGAGTCACACCATCCGCCGAATCGATCTCGCGACCGGCATCATTACCACCGTGCTCGGAACCGGGACGCGCGGCGATGGGCCTGACGGCGATCCTCTGCAGTGCAAGCTCGCGCGGCCGCACGGCGTGTTTGCAGCGGCGGACAACACGCTCTACGTTGGCGACAGCGAAGCGCACCGAATCCGAGTGCTCCGGCCGGCTTAATCCGCTTTTAATACTGCACGCCTGATCCGAACGGCGACCGAAAGCCCTGATTACGAGCGACGTAATCCTCTCGCAAAAAACCACGATAGGTCGCACGTTCCGCGTGGTACGCGTTGTGCCTCTCACCTGCACGACGGGGAGGGGCAAGGAGTCATTATGCGAAACGAAGAGCCGGGCGTCGCCGATTACGTCCGCCGGGCCGCACTGGCCGCCGCGTTCGTGGTGGCAGGATGCGGTGGCGGCGGTTACGGCGGCGGAACGCCCACAACGCCAACGCCCGGTGGGGGCAACACCGGAGCCACAACAATTAACATCGTCGGGGACAGAGGAGGCCAGTCGTTCACACCCAACCCGGGAACCTCGGGTCAGGATCAGATGGTCAATTGGCGCAACGGCGACGGCGTCGTGCACCGGATCGTGTTGAACGACGGAACCGCCGACACGGGCAACATCAGCCCAGGAGCCACTTCGACCGCCATCCGCATGCCGGCGGCTGGTGCCAACTATCACTGCACGCTTCATCCCGGGATGATTGGTTCCATTAGGGCCGCGAGCGGCGATCCGCCGCCGCCGTGCACGGGACAGTACTGCTAGCTGCTCATCCGCTGGCCGCGGACCGCTCTCTGCTTTCATCACGACCCGCCGGTGACCTGCGGCAAGTCCACTTGCTGACACAGACCGGCGGGCGCCCTCATCGCTGCCCGATCCCCGCCTGTCCTGCTGGGAACTCCGTTCGGAGTAGAGTAAGCAGTACCGTCACATGACGATTGCCAAGCGTTTGATCGTCCTGCTTACCGTTCCACTGCTCGCGCTCATTGGCCTGGGTGTCTTCACCCGACTCCAGCTCCGGGACATCGAGAGAGACGGCCGGTTCGTGGCTGAGATGCAGATCCCCAGCCTCGCCGGCCTTGGCAACATCTCGCGCGCGATCACTGAACTTCGAGTGGAGCTGCGGAACCACATTCTGGCCACCACCGACGCCGAGCGGAGCAATATCCAGTCAGAGTTCAATCGGAATCGCGCCGAGTTGAACCGCCTGCTGACGGACTACGAGGAGCGTCTGGTTTCGGACGAGCGGGATGGACGCCTCCTGAATGAGTACCGCAGTTTGTCGCGGGAATGGCTTGCGGGGGCGACCGAGGTCATGTCGATCTCGGCCCAGGGTCGTCGCGACGACGCTGGCAAGTTGTTGCTGGACACGTTGATGGCCAACACCGGCAACCAACTCAACGCCGCCTTAGCCGAGTGGATTAAGCACAACGAACAGCTCGCCGAGTCTTCGGGCCAGGCGTTTGTACAGGCTATCGACACGTCCCGCTGGAGACTCCTGGTCGCCAACACGGCCGCCCTTCTACTGACCGCTCTCCTCGGCTTCCTAACATTTCGACGCATCGCCAACCCGATTCAGGCGTTGGATGCGTCGGTCAAGACGATCGCGGCGGGCGAATACGGAAGGAAGGTCCCCTTCGTCGAGGCTACGGACGAAACAGGCGGACTTGCGCGGTCGATTGACGTCCTCAAACAGGGCGCGGCGGCCATGGACGAGCAACGCTGGGTGAAGGCGAATGTCTCCCGCCTCACAGGGGAGCTGCAAGGCGCTGAATCGCTGGACGAGTTCGGCCAGCGGCTGCTGTCCAGTCTCGTGCCTGTGCTGGGCGGTGGCGTGGCGGCGTTCTATGTCTGTGAAGAAGGGTCTCATCAGCTTTACCGGGTTTCCACGTATGGCGTCGCGGATACATCCGGCGCCGCTAGCGTCATCCGCCATGGTGAGGGACTGGTTGGCCAGTGTGCGAAGGAGCAACGTGTCGTCGCGCTGACGAATCTTCCTCCGGAGTACCTGCGCATCGGTTCCGGTCTGGGTCAGGCGGCGCCAGTTCAGGCGGTGGCGATGGCGTGTGTGTCCAAGGACGCGTTGCTCGGGGTCCTGGAGTTGGCGTCCTTCCGTTCGTTTACGACGCGGGAGCAGTCCCTGCTCGACGAGCTGCTGCCGGTCCTGGGCATGAGCCTCGAGATCTTGCAGCGCAACTTGCACACCCACGCGTTGCTCAGCCAGACGCAGCAGCAGGCTCACCAGCTCGAGCAACAGGCGGAGGAGCTCGTCGCTGCAAAACAGAAAGCCGAGGAAGCGACCGAGATGAAGTCCATGTTCCTCGCGAACATGAGCCACGAGATTCGCACGCCGATGAACGCCATCATCGGTCTCTCGCACCTTGCGCTCAAGACCCAACTCTCGCCGAAACAGCGCGACTACGTCGGCAAGATTCACAACGCCGGCACGTCGCTGCTCGCCGTCATCAACGACATCCTGGATTTCTCCAAGATCGAAGCGGGCAAGCTCGATATCGAAGCGACCGACTTCAGGCTCGACGACGTGATCAGTTCGGTGACGATATTGACGGCGCAGAAGGCGCACGAGAAGGGCTTGGAGTTCCTGGCGCACGTTGCACCAGGTATCCCCGAGTACCTGCTCGGTGATCCGGTTCGACTCGGTCAGATCCTCACCAACTTCGTCAACAATGCGGTGAAGTTCACCGAGCGCGGCGAGGTTCGGCTCAGCATCGAGCTCGTCGAGCGGACCGGTGAGAAGGTGCAGCTGAAGTGCTCCGTGCGTGACACCGGCATTGGGATGACGCCCGAGCAATCGGGCAAGTTGTTCCAGCCGTTCACGCAGGCAGACATGTCGACGACGCGAAAACACGGCGGCACCGGCCTCGGTCTGACCATCTGCCGCCGGCTCGTTGAGTTGATGGGCGGGCGCATCTGGCTCGAGAGCGAGCCAGGTGTCGGAACGACGTTCTATTTCACCGTCTGGCTTGGCGTTGGCGTCGCGACGGGCGCGCGGAAAGTGGTTCCCGACCGGTTGTCATCGCTTCGCGTGCTCGTCGTCGACGACAATCCGTCCGCACGCGAGATTCTGCAGGAACCGCTGAGCACGGTGACGGCGCAAGTCGATACCGTTGCGTCAGGCAAAGAAGCGATTGCCGCTATCCGGGAAAAAGACGCTGCCGATCCGTACGACGTCGTGTTCATGGATTGGCGCATGCCAGGGATGGACGGCCTCCAAGCGAGTCGACATATCAAGAGTGACGAGACGTTGCGACATCAGCCGGCCATTGTGCTGGTCACGGCATTTGGGCGCGAAGAAGTGCGCGAGGAGGCAGAACGGCTGCAGCTCGATGGGTTCCTCGTAAAGCCAGTCACCAAGTCCATGATCGTCGACACGCTCGTGAACGTCTTTGCGACGAGCGACGACACCAGGGGCGCGACTGAAGCGCAGCAAACAACTCGGCTGCTGGGCGCTCGGATCCTGCTCGCAGAAGACAACGAGATCAACCAGCAGATCGCGACGGAGCTTCTCGAAGGGGTCGGCGCGAGCGTCAAGGTTGCGGCCACCGGCCGCGAAGCCGTTGACATCCTATGGAGCGGCCCGCATCCACCGCCGTTCGACGTCGTGTTGATGGATCTGCAGATGCCAGAAATGGACGGCTATCAGGCAACTGCAAAGCTGCGCTCGAGCGCGCGGTTCGCCGCGTTGCCAATTGTCGCCATGACGGCTCACGCGACGATCGAGGAGCGCCAGCGTTGCCTTGCGGCCGGCATGAACGATCACATTGCCAAGCCGATCGATCCCGACAACCTGTTCGAGACCCTGGAGCGGTTCTACCGCGGTGGGGTCTCCAGCTCCAGCCGGACGGATGCTGTGCCCGACTCCAGCCGACCCAACGACGATGTGCCATCGATTGCCAATCTGGACTCACGATCGGGCCTCGCTCGGGTTGGCGGGAATCGCGCTCTTTACTTGAAGCTTCTTCGCCAATTCGTCGATCAATTCGCTACTGTGGTGGCGCAAGTGACCGATGCCTTGGCAGCGAACGATGTCGTGCTGGCCGAGCGGTTAGCACACAGCCTCAAAGGAGTAGCCGGGAATATCGGAGCAACCGGCGTGCAATCAGCGGCGGGTGCGCTCGAGAAGTCGATCCGCAATCGCGAGAGCTCGGGAAACATCGGCGCCGCGAAGGAGCAGCTCGCGAACGTCCTGAATCCCCTGGTATTGGAACTCCGAGCGATGCTGGGATGGGCGGAGCCACAACCGGCGTCACAGGCGGCGCCAATGCCGACCGCGACCCCGGCCGAGTCGCGTGCGGCAGCCGAGCGGCTGGCTAGCTTGCTGTCTGAATCCGATCCTGGCGCGGCAGATTTCGTTGAGACTAATCACGCAGCGCTCCGCGCGCTGTTTGATGATGGCGCGTGGGCCGGGTTCGAGAAGGCCGTGCAGGACTATGGTTTTGGCGACGCGCTCACGGAGCTTGAACAAGCGCTGAAGGCGTTCGTCCGTAATCAGGGGGCCCCATCGTGAAGGATCTGTCCGAGAGCCGCGTCCTGATCGTGGACGACGTGAAGTCCAACGTCGATATCCTGGTTCAAGCGCTGCGTGACGAGTACAAGTTGAGCGTCGCCCTCGACGGCGCGGCCGCCCTGCGCAGCGTCGAGAAGAGCCCGCCGGATCTCGTACTGCTCGACATCGTGATGCCGGACCTCGATGGCTACGAGGTCTGCCGCCGGCTGCGGTCGCAGGAGTCGACTCGCGAGCTGCCCGTGATGTTTCTCAGCTCGCTCGAGGATGTCACCAACAAGACCCAGGGCTTCGAAGCTGGCGGCAACGACTACCTGACGAAGCCGTTCGAGATGCTCGAGGTCAAGGCACGCGTCCGGTCGCTGCTCAAAGCCAAGGCGTACGCCGACGCGATCCGCGAAGCGATGGCTCGCGACTTGCGGATTGCTCGCGAGATCCAGATGGGCATCCTGCCCGCCGATCTATCCAGCGCCACCAAAGGCACCGGCTTGGGTGTTCACGCCGTGATCGAACCGGCGCGTGAGGTCGGCGGCGATCTCTACGAGGTCTTGCGGGGCTCGGATGATCGGGTGGTCGTCGCGCTTGGCGATGTGTCCGGCAAGGGTATTCCTGCGGCACTGTTTATGGCCGTAGCCGTCACCGTGCTCCGCACGCTGGCGCGGCAGATAGAGGAACCGGACGAGATCTTGCGACGCCTCAACGACGAGCTCGCGGAGCAGAATCCCCGCGGCATGTTCGTGACGCTGCAGTGTCTGGTGTTCGATTTGAAACGGCGGGTCGTGTCGTGCGCGGGCGCCGGGCATCATCAGCTCGTGGTGATGTCACCAGGCCGCCCTCCGCGGCTCGCGTGCCCCTCGTCGGGGCGTCCCGCCGGCCTCATGCCGGTTAATCCGATCGAGCGCGAGACATTTCCCCTCGAACCGGGAGATACGTTCGTGCTCTTTTCAGACGGCGTCTCAGAAGCGATGAATCAGGCTGATGAATTCTACGGCGACGATCGATTGCTCGCGGTCTTGTCGGCGGCCAATGGATCTGCGCCTACGGAAGTGGTGACGCGCGTGATGACCGACGTGCGCGCGTTCACGGCCGGAGCCAAGCAATCGGACGACATCACCGTGCTGGTTGCGCAGTACGCTCCGCCGAGCGCCTGACTCTCCGTCGCGGAACGCCGCGCGATCGAACTAAGAGGTTCCGCTCATGGCACGGCTTCGCGTTCATGGCTTCACGATCTCCATTGATGGGTACGGTGCGGGACCGAATCAGGATCTCAAGAATCCGCTCGGTGTAGGCGGTATCGGCCTGCACGACTGGCTCGTCCGGACTCGTACGTTCAAACACATGTTTGGCGGCGACGGCGGCACGACCGGGATTGACGACGAGTTTGCCGCTCGTGGAACAGAGAACATCGGTGCGTGGATCCTGGGCCGCAACATGTTTGGGCCCATCCGCGGGGCGTGGCCGGACGACGAGTGGCGTGGCTGGTGGGGCGATGAACCTCCCTATCGCACGCCAGTCTTTGTCCTGACGCATCACGCGCGAGCGCCGCTCGAGATGCCGGGCGGGACGGTGTTTCATTTCGTCACCGACGGCATCCACGCGGCACTCGAGCAAGCGTCGAAGGCTGCCGATGATCACGGCGTGCGCCTGGGCGGCGGCGTGTCGACCATACGCCAGTACCTGCAGGCCGGGCTCATCGACGAGATGCACCTGGCCATCGCACCTGTACTCCTCGGGTCGGGGGAGCACCTTCTCGCGGGTCTGGATCTTCTGTCGCTCGGCTACAACGCCGTCGAGCACGTTGCCAGCGAGTACGCCACGCACGTTGTGGTGAGAAAGGGCCTTTAGCGGCCGTAGCCCTGCCACAGCCACTCGAGTGCAGTCGGAAGCGTCTGCTGCTTCATCGTGCGATCGCAGTGGCCGGAATTGCGGGCGAACACGAACTGGTAGGCGTAGCCCTTGTCGGCGAGGGCCTTGGCCGTCTGCTCGTTGGCCACCACCCAATCGTGCATGTCATCCCGCATCACGTTTGGGTTGAACAGATCGCGATCGCCGACAGCCATCCAGATACGAATCGGCTTGGCCGGGCTCTTCGGAATGAGGCTGCGGTGATATTCCCATGCGCCTCCCGGGGTGTCCGGATTCCACGGCCATTGCTGGTTAACGAACGTTCCCGAATAACTGAGAACGCGGTGATATAAGTCCGTGCGATACCACGCCATGCTCAGCGCCGCCGCGGCGCCGGAACTACAGCCCATCGTCGCGCGTCCGTTGGGATCCTTCGTCAGCGTGACGTTGAACTGCTTCTCGACGAGCGGAAGGACTTCGGTCTCGACGAACTCCGCATAGCGGCCCGACATCGTGTCGTACTCCAGCCCTCGTTGGCTGCCCTGTGCGTCGCCGCTGCCATTGCCAATTGAGATGGCGATCATCACGGGCACGCGTTTCTGATGGATTAAGTTGTCGAGCGCCGTAAACAGGAACTGATCCGGGCCGTCGGCGCCGACGATGAAGGGCGCGGGAGTACCGGGGACGTACTGCTTCGGCACGTAGACGGCGACGCGACGTGTGTACGGCGCCGGATGGCTCGTCGTCACGACCAGCTTGGCCGGGTTCTCGGGATCGGGTGTGCCGAACGTTCCCTGATCGCGGGCGATGCCCGGATACATCTTGCTGTCCGTCGAACTCATCGTGAAGTTGTGAACCGTGCCTTGCGGGACGTTTTCGGTCACCGTTATCTCGGGCGCTGGCGTGTGTGTCGGGCCAATGATGAAGTTGCCGTTCGCGTCGGCGGGCGGCACCGCACCATCTGGCAGCTCCTTCGCCGCGACGTAGCCCGGCGTATGGGGATCGCGCGTCGGGGGCGTCGGCCGCGCCGGAGGCGCTGACGGGGCTGGAGGCTGAGGCGGCGTGGTGGCCGTCGCTTGCGCGGCGGCTGACGGCACGATGGTCAGGAGAACAAACCCGAAGACGGAGAAGATGCGCATCATAAAGTTGGCTTGACGATCAGCGTTACGGCTTTCGAGAGGCGGTCCCACTCGGCGGTTTCAACTTTCAGCACCTTCCGGCCAACCGACGTGAGCTTGTAGTACTTAGCACGACGATTGTTTTCACTGGGAGCCCATTCCGCCTCGATCAATCCCTGCCGTTCGAGTTTGTGAAGGGCGGGGTAGAGGGCGCTCTGGCCGACGCGTAGCTGCTCGTTCGACATCTGTCGAATGCGCTGCGCGATCGCCCATCCGTGCACGGGTTCCAGCGAGATGACGCGAAGAATCAAAAGGTCCAGCGTGCCCTGGAGGAGGTCTGCCGGCCGAGTCATGTGAACCTCTCAGTGACTGAGAGGAGAGTAGCGCCTGTGTCCCGCGGAGCGCAAGAGAAAACAAATTCGCGAAAGGGCAGAGGCGTCAGGCGCTCATCTGCGCTGTTGTGAGCAACGGGAAGACTTCTAGAAAGGCATCGACGACGGCGGGATCGAAGAGTGTGCCTTTGCCGGCGACGATGAGATCGATGGCGGACTGTGATGGCATAGGCTGCCGATAGACGCGCCTCGTCACGAGCGCATCGTATACGTCGACGAGGGCAACCAGCCTGCCAGGAATCGGGATCTGCTCATGAGCCAGTCCTCGCGGATAACCGGTGCCATCCCATCGCTCGTGGTGCGTATACACGATCTCTTTCGCCATCGCGAGGATTGGATCGTTACGGGTGCCGGTGCGGTTCTCGGCTTGAAGGATCACCTCGAGGCCATAGGCGGGATGATTTCGCATCTCGGCGATTTCGTCGGTGGTCAGGGCGCCGGGTTTGTTGAGCAGACGGTCGGGTATCGCCACTTTGCCGATATCGTGAAGAGGCGCGAGGCTGGCAAGCAGGTCGATTCGCTCCGGCGTGAGATAGTCGTGGAACCGCGGGTGCGACGCGAGCCGCTCGGCAAGAAGCCGCGTGTAGAGTTGCGTGCGGCGCGCGTGTTGGCCGGTGTCGGGATCCCGCGCTTCGGTGAGCGACAGCAGGCTCTGCACCATCAGATGCTGAGAGACGAGCGTCTCGTGGTGTGCCCGGTCCGCGCGACGACGTTCGACCAGGAGCTTTCCCGCAGTCATGGCGGGAATTGCGGCGATAAGGGCGAGCGTCGGATACAGCGGCGACACGAACTCGCCTGACGCTGACAAGCGCCAGATCGAACCTCCCCACAAAACACCCATCCAGGCCAGCGTTGTCACGGCCGCCCAGACGAGGCCGATCCGCGCTCCAACAAAGGCCACGATGAC
>Ga0075431_100004809_pt1 | contig 13295 bp, 4 predicted proteins | sample RhiMetdeltSRZDD5_FD_75297 | JGI IMG/M metagenome (GOLD analysis project Ga0075431, IMG submission 75297) | Populus rhizosphere microbial communities from Tennessee, USA - Rhizosphere MetaG P. deltoides SRZDD5 | ecosystem: Host-associated > Plants > Roots > Rhizosphere > Soil | place: USA... | reverse complement strand
CTGCTTCACACCGCGATCCGGACCGAGGCATTCGCCGAGGCGTGCGCGCGGCTCGGCCTGGCCGGCGCGGTGACGGTTCCCTCGGATTACACCGGCGAAGAGGGTGCGCGCGCGACGCGGCGACTGCTCAGCTCCGCGGACCGGCCAACGGCGGTGTTGTACGACAACGACGTCATGGCGATTGCCGGGCTGGGCGTGGCCCAGGAGATGGGGCTGAACGTCCCGGCTGATCTGTCGATCGTGGCCTGGGACGACTCCCCGCTCTGCCCCCTCGTACACCCGCCGCTCACCGCGTTGACGCGCGACATCCCGGCGTACGGCGCACGCGCGGCCCGCCTGTTGCTCGCGGCTCTCGCCGGTGAACGGATCAGCAGCCAACAGGACGACGCCGGACATCTGACGGTCCGGGGCAGTACCGCGGCGCCGCGGATGCGTCCCGCGGTGCTGTGAGGTCTCAAGCGGACGTAGGTAGTCGATCGACGACATGACTTGCGAACGCATTCACTGGCGAACGCAGCGCGTCAATTGGAGGTCTCGCCGCACCACCGATAAGCAGAACGGTGACGTAGACAAAGAGATTGGAATCTCGGATGAAGACAGAGTACGAATCATCGTCGACCACAAAATGCATCTGATCGACTTTTGCTGAGAGACTACCGTCGGTTAATCCGTCGCGAATCTTCGGCCAAGTATCGTACGCCAGCTGTGAACCAACCGTAGATTCGTAGGTAAAAACCGCGACCTCGAGGAACGCCTCAGACTGCGACGCGGAGCCGGCCTGATAATCCTGGCTGCATTTGAGTCCATCCGTCGATTCGAAATTCGTCCCGACGCCCGTGTAACCCTGAGTGGCGTCTCCATGTTTTCCGAGCTGCGGCACCAGCAGGCTGTAATCCAGCGACCCGCAGAAGCCGTCCGGTATCCGGTAACGCATGGCGAGAGCATCGCTCGAAGGTGACGCCGCAGTCGGTGTGGATGCCGCGGCAGGGCCATCACTTGGACTGGCACAGCCGCCTGCGATGACCAGCGCCGCCAAGGTTGGCACAACAACCTTACTCATCAAGGTCATTCGATCTGCCGGTACGGCGATCCGGTGGCAATCCTCCGGTCGACGTCTCACCAGGTGGGACAAGTCTTGGCACCAGCGGGGCGAGGAGTTGATTGAGTTCTTCGTCGGAGAGTGAACCGCCCCAGCCAAAACCTTGCCACTCCTGGGCACGGCTAATCGCCCCGACAGGAATCTGGAACGCCAGAAACAAGCAGTTTGCAAAGCTAAAGAACGTCGCACCTTCACCTAATTCATCGCGTAGCCAGGTTGCAATTTGTGCGACATCCTTGCCTTGAGCGGCTTGTAAACGGAGTTCGCGCACCGTTGCGTCAACATCGTTCATCTCGTAAACACCACACGAACTTGGGTATATTCACCGATAGGCCCGTCGGAGCTCTCGATTGTTACCCTCGTAAAGCCGTGTTGAGCAGCCATCTTTCCGGTGAATGTGTGCATAGCCGCCTCCTCGGGAGACATACCAATCTGAATACCGGCATTGAAGCTGTCCAGATTGTCCCTTAATGTTCCGGTTCCTGAGTACCAGTTACCGCGAACGCCCTGCACGTTGTCGCCGAGAGCATTCATCGCGTCAGAAAACATCTGCCTTCCGGAGGGTGTTCCCGGCCCTGCCATGATTACGGTGTCCAGGATACCGTCAGCGTCGACTGATGCCAAGATCCCACTCTCTCCCGTGGAACCGTAGTTATTCGCGTACTCGAGACATTTGTTGTGAACGAGGATGGGCAATCCCCCGACGAGTACGTGGTACGTGTGGATGCCAGCGATCGTGAGGTTGTAAGCGGTTGCGGAGCGAGCGGAGCCTTTCATCACGCCTCCGACGCGATGCACGGTACCGTCGACGGTCAACACATTGTCGCCAGGCCCGAAGGCCCGAATTTGCTGCCATTTCTTATCCGTCGCGTTCCAGAACGGGTGGTCCTCGGTCGTGGCTACGACCTCGCCCTCTATTACGACGGATATGAGGACGTCCTCGTGGGCCCATAGGCGTGTGACGGTGCGTGCCCCGCGCTCGCCGGTCTCGGGGTCGACGGCGAGGACCTGATCGCCAACCTTAACCTCGTCGATGCGCTTAGTGGAGCCGTCGGCCATTAGCACGTGGGTGTCGCCGCTGAAACTACAGTACTCGTTCAACAAATTATGACCGAGCCGGAGGAACTTTCCGGCCAAGCTGTTGCCTGCGCCTGCAGCTGCGGCACCGAGCATGTGGTTCAGGTTTGCGAAACGCGCGCCGAGCCGAGCAAGGCTAGGTACCTTACCGCCGAAGAACTCGAGAGCGCCGGCGACCGCCATGAGGGCATCGGTGCTGTCGGTCACCAGGTACGGACAGACGTTGCTGCATTTCGAGGTAAGGCCGAACTCTTTCATGCAGGTGGTATTTTGTCCGTCGGTGCACATGAATTGGACCCAGGCCTCGTACGGGTCCTGGCCGCGTTCGACCCGGGTTCGGGCCTGGTTGCACCAACCGACGTTGATACCCAGTGCGGCGCAATTTTCCCTGCTGAAGGTTTCGATGAACTGTTGGCGCGCGCGTTGGTTGATCTCGACGATCTCTTTGTCGGCACCCGCGACGCTGGCCGGTTGGGGGTCGATCGGCTGCTGCGGCGCGGCAGGTTTGCTGGCACAGCGCCCTTCGTCAACGCATTGACCGCCGCCGGGGTCCAGCCCGCCCGGGTCGCTGAGGGTGGTGGGGTTGTTGTTTGCGTAGGTATAGCCGTGGATCTGTTGCGGGTTGGTCAGATCCATGACTGGATCCACGCTGATGAACCGGCCGATGGCAGGGTCGTATTCTCGGGCACCGAGATGGGTTAGTCCGGTGTTGTCTGCGGTGCCTCCGACGAAGCCCTTGTCATGCGGGGCGGGCCAGGTACCGCTGGTACCGCGGATGCTGCCGTAAGGCGTCGAGCGACGAGTAGCAACGGCCTGGGTGGCCGCGGTGATGTCGTGGCTTGCGGTGCCGTGGTGGTCGCTGATGGTCCACGTCAGCCCGGCACTCGTGCGTACCCCGATGGTCATGCCACCGTGGGCGTAGTAGCGGGTGGTGGCTTTGGTGCCGCCACTGGTGGTGTAGCGCAGTTCCTGGCCGGGCAGGTAGAGGGTCTTGCCGGCCGGGTCACGGCGGACGAGCCGGTTCCCGTCGGCGTCATAGACGTAGCTCGTGCTGCCCGTGGAGTCAACAACGGTGTCGAGGTGACCGTCGCTGTCCCAGATCAGGGTCTGGGGACCGACGGTGCCTGGTCGGGTGAGCGTATTGCCGGCCTGGTCGTAGGTGTAGCCACCGATGACTGCACCCGTGGTGTTCTGCAGGGTGTGGGGTTGGGCTGTGCCAGAGGCGGGGTAGTGGTAGTCAGTGGTAAGGCGGTTGTTGCCGGGTGGGTTGTAGGAGGTCTCCGATAGCCGGTTGCCAACCGCGTCGAACGTCCAGGTCGACCAGTACTTGGCAGGTCCTCCGAGGCCGGCGATGGATGGAGCCGGACCGCAGTCGCCGTTGGTGGGTGTCCAGGCCTGCGTGAGGCGCTGCAGGTAGTCGTAGGTGAAGCATTGATGGTCGGCGGCCGCAGTGGTGATGTCGGAGATCTTGCTGAGGTTCCCCGCGGGTTGATAGGTATATGCGATGGCCGCGACGCCCGATGGGCTGGTCACTCGGGAGGTGTTGACCTGATTGAGGCGGCGGGTGCCTTCTTCGTAGTAGCGGCTTTGGTTGACTACCTGGGCACCGCTGGTGACGAGGTTGTACACGGTTGGCTCGCCGTAGCGGGTGTAGACGGTACTGGACGCATAGGTGTTGTTGGCGATGCCGCCGAAATTGGTTTTCAGCTGGTTGGGTTGTCCGAGCGTCGTATAGGTGGTGCTGAGGCGTTCGCTGGGCAGTCCGCCGGCCCCATCGATGTCGGGGAGGGTCGTCGAGGCCGGGGCGCCGTTTGCCGCATAGGTGTACGTGTACGTATAGGTGCCAGCGAGCCCGATCTCCGAGACGGGGACCGTGTAGGTGGTTGCGGTCGGGGTGTAGTCGGCGTTGAAGTCGACTACCTCCGTGCTGTAGGCATTGGCGCCGAGATAGCGGATCGATTTGGTCTGCTGGCCATAGGTCGTGGAGGTGGGAGTGGGGGTGTCGTAGATCCATTCGGCGCGCTTGGGCCCGGTAGGACTCGTATCACGCACGGAGGTCCTACGGCCGAGGGCGTCGTAGGTGTAAGCGACTACCCGGCTACGGGAGTCGGTGACAGTTTCCAGATCTCCGAAGCTGGTGTAGGTCATCGTGGTGCGACCCTTGTCAGGGTCGTCGATTTGGATCTGCCTGCCGAGCAAGTCGAAGGTGTAGTCCCACCGGTTGCCGGCTGGGTCGGTGACGCGAGTTAGCTGATCCTTTCCGTTGTAGGTGTAGCTCGTCTGGTCGTAACTCCCCGCGACGGTGGGCGTGGGGGTCGGGCCGAGATACTGCCACAATCTCACGGGATGGCCGCGGGTGTCGGTGTGAGCAGAGGTAGCGGTACCGCCTTGCGGTGGGGTGACGTCGGTGCGGTCACCGCCGTAGTCGGTCGTAGTGCGCCACTTTTCCGATCCCATGGACAAGAAGATGGTGGCGGTGGCTCGGCCAGCGCCGTCGAACACCGTGCGGTTTACGGCGGGGATGGCGTTCTCGCCGATGGGCAGGAACAGGTTGGTGTCGGGTGGGCCGTCGGTGACGTAGGCGCCCCAGGTCTTGTTGGCGCGGCCAGCGCTGTCGTACCAGGTCTCGGTGATGATGCGTCCGCCGAGAGTACCGGCTTCCGGTGTCTGCGTCTGGCGCGGACGCAGGAGCGAGTCGTACAACGCGTGCGAGGTGACGTAGGCGCCGGCCGGATTGAGGGTCGAGGTGGTTACCACGGTTGGGGCGTTGTTTCGAATCAGGTAGGTGTAGGCAATCGACTCCGTGGCACCCAGATCCTTGTCTCGACCCGGCAGCCAGACCTTGATCAGCCGCCCGAGCCCGTCGTACTGAAGGAATGTCTTGCGCCCGTTCGGATCGACGATCTTCGTCGGGGTTCCCCAAGCTGGCTCGGCCGTGGTGGTAGTGACCCATCCCTGCTGGGTGGTGGTCGTGACAGTGGAAACCTGACCGCCGGCCGTGACTGTGTTGGCAGTTGTGGTCGTGTTGTTGCGGTTGTCGGTCTGTTGGGTCTGCCGGCCGTTGCCGTCGTAGGCCATTGTCGAGTCTGTTCGGTAGCTGGGTGTCTGAGTGCCTGGGTTCCACCCCACTAAGGTTTCGACCCTGGATACGCGGCCTTTGGTGGGCGGGGTTCCCCAGGCGAGGTTGTCGTAGCTGGTGCGGGCGTCGCCGAGCACGTCGGCCTCGGTCAACCCCCCTCCGACCGCGCGGGTGCAATCAACGGTGAACGTGCGGGTGCGGGACGTAGATGACATCAGCCAGGCCGTCGTGTTACGCACATAGGTGGTTAGGGCGCATCTCTCGTCGCCGGCGACAGCGACATCACCGGCATCGTCAACCGCTGTAGGCATGCCGAGGCTGTCGAAGGTCGTACCGACCGACGCGACCCGCGCAGGACGACCAGCATCGAGGGCCGTGCGGGTCCAGGTGCGGGCAACGTCAACGAACCGGGCGTAGACGGTGGTTCCGTTGAGCGTGCGGGAGGCGGTTTCTGTTGACTGCCACGGCTCATTGACCTGGCCGGTGACCTCGAGACCGCCGGGACCGTTGTAGCTGATGGATTCGCGGGCCATGCCGGCGAACACATCCTCGTCGTTGACCGCGGGTGCGCCCCCGGCGGCGGGTAGCACGACGGGACGGGTGCCAGTGGGTTGCTTGTCACCATGCATACCGCGGAAGTAACGGGTCTCGGTCAGTGTCTGCTCGCCAGGGTCGCCAGAACGGACTCGCACGGCTCCGTAGCCCCGCCATACCGACCAGGTCTTGTCTTCCGCGTCGATCAAGCCGTCGTCGTCGGTGTAGTGCCAGGCTGGATCGCCAACGTACTCGTAGCTGGTGATGACTCGAGTGGACTGGCCTTCAGATGGCAAGGCTTGGTCGGACTCGGTGACCTGGGTGACGACATACTTGTGGAAGTAGTCCGTTACTGGGTCGGTAAAGCCTTCCGGGGTCCAGCGCACGGGGTAGCACCGCAGCAGGTTGTTGTGCACGGCAGCTGGCATCCGCACGTCAGGGACGCAGTCACCTGGCGAGTACGACACATTGATCGAGGCACCCGACTCGGTATGAATCTGAGCGATACGCCACCAGTTCATGGCCGGGGCGAAGTCCCCGTCAACAGGGTCGACCCGGTTGGGCATCTGCACCCCAGCGAAGGTAATATCCGGCGTCGTCGTGGTGGTGCCGACGTGTCCCGTGTGGGAAATCCGATCTAGCCATAGGCCGGCCCGGGTACCGTCGCCAGGGTCGGGGAACGAGTGGGTGAGCGTCCACGACTCCACGTTGCTGTAGGTGGTCCCGCTACTGCGCAGCTGGGTCGTCACCGCCGACAAACGGCGGGTCGTCCAGTACGTCGGGCTGGTGATCCAACACGGGGAGCCAGTGCACTCCTGGTCCCATGGTGCGTCCGGCCAATGCGCCGCGTCGTGAATGGTGCAGGAGGAGGTGCACCGGTCGGCGGTGGCGAATACGACGCGCATCGGGGCGGCGTTGTAACCGCTATTGGATCGCTGACCGTAGTCGATGCGCTCCAGGTAGCCGTCCCGGTCGTAGTCGGTGGGCTGGCTCGCGTTGTTCTCCCGAGCGTATCTGTTGGTGGCCTTCTTCCACCACAGCGACATGGCATTGCCGTGTGGGTCGACTACCCAGTCCAGATTCCACCGGTACGCCTGAGTGCATCCGGACGCGGTGAACGTCGCTTGGCGGCAGGGCTCACTGACGTGGTTCCCGTAGACCCTGGTGGTCTGCGTCGAGTTGGTCACCGGCTTGCCCGATGCCCAGCCGGGCAGGCGGTTCAGTCCGAACCAGTACTGGACACCATGGACAGTGGTGACCACCCAGTACTCCCCGTTGTCGTCCCCATTGGACGTTCCGGTCTTCAACTCAACTCGGGAGCCGTCCTCGGTTCTGGCATGCCACTTGCCATCCGGACCTTTGATCAATTCGGTGGAGCGGCCTTCCAGCGACAGCGTGGCGTTGTCGGTCACCCAGCAAAGGTCGCCAGTCGCGGTCGTGTTGTTGTTGCCACTGGTCATGTCGTCGCGGCAGGGCTTGTATTTGCGTTCGACAAACCCTGGTGCGTATTCGAAGCCCTCACCGATCCACGACGGCTGATTATTGGACGCCGCCATCCGCCCATCCACCGACTGCGACGAGTACGCCAAGGCCACCTGTGGGGCCGGGCCGCCCAACGCAGGCGGCATCCGCATCGGATACGACCAGGAGAAGTCGCCGGACGATCCGCCGGCGGTCCACGTCGACGACGATCGCAGCGACGTTGCCGCATAGTCCCCCGCGCCGCCAGACGTCCCAGAGTCCAGCGCCACCAGCACGCCCTGGGACGCGACGGTCTCCACTTGACGCTCAGCTGCCTTCAAGGACGTGGCCGGGCTCGGGAGCGCCGCCAGCTCCACGATGGCCGAGACCGTGCCGGCCGCGGTGTTGTTGCGAGACGGCAACACCGTACGCAGGCAGCCCGCCGGCACCGGCGTAGCCAATGCACACTCGGGAACAGCGAGAAACCGCAGCCGGGTGGCCCAGTCCGCGCCGTACGCGTGACGGAAGCCGCGGTAGTCCACCGTGAGCCTGACCCGCCCACGCGTTTGCCTACCGTCGGCTCGCGCTACTCGCAGCAATACACCGCTGACACCGGCGACCGCGGTAGTCGAGCGATCCATAACCTTCACCCGCACCCGGGTCGGGACCGCGTCCGCGGCTAGACCTTGCATCGGGCTCGCCTGGCCAACGAAGATTGGCAGCGAACTTACCGGCACGGCCGTGTCCCCAACACTGGCGGATGACAGGGCGACCTCGGCAGCATCAGGAGCCGGCCACGCCGGCGCCGGCGGACTGTAAGGCGTGCCCGTGGTCGGACTTCGCTGTTCGGTAGGCCCGGCGCTGCGACCAGGCACCGACGGGTCGACCTGCGGTGCCGGCGGTTCGTACGCCTCCGGCGCGGCCAAGGACGGTGGTGTTCCGACCACTCCGACGAGTAGCACCAACGACATGACGGCCGCGGTCCGGCTAACGATGCGACCGGCCAATCGGCGACGATTGGACAACCCAGCAATCACAGCGAACCCCCGATTCGATTCGTGATGTCAGGTCAGGAAGACTCGAAAAGTTTGCTGATCTCTGACGCCGGCAGGGCGCCGGCGAATACGTGTACGTCATCAATCGAGCCGTTGACAAAGTCGACCAGGCTGCCATTCCACTTCGCCCGGCCAACAATGAGACCGTTGCCGGCCTGCCACGGTGAGGTGTACGTGGCTATTGCCTGCGACTGGCCGTTGACGTACAGGCGTAGCTGTCCAGTGGCAGCGTCGTGGACTCCCGCCAGGTGTGTCCATGTATTGGCTCGAGCCGCGGCCACGGTGCAGGCCCTCGTTGCCGAGGCGCCATCGGTGTCGGAGGCGACGGTGGTTACGCACCACTTGCCGGCGAACTCGCCGAGCCAGAAGCCACTGACTCGGTTGCCATCCTGGCTCACCACCGTGTACACCGAGCTGGTATTGGTCAGCTTCACCCGTGCCGTGACGGTGTATGACTGGTTGGTGCGTAGCGATGGTCCGGTCGCCGACAGCACGCCACTACTGCCATTCAGAACGACAGCACCGTCGAGCTGGCCCACTCCCCACGTCACCCCACCCGTTGCGGTTAGGTCACGGCCCCAGCCGGAATCGTCGAACCCGAAACCGTCCAATGTCCACCAACCCACTTGGCTCGCAGCCATCGGCGCTATCTCCTGCATCGGCACGACTCGGTCCCACACCCGCACGTCGGCGATGTCACCGGCGAAGAAGTTGTTAGCCACCCCATAGCGGGCACGACCGACCAGTAGCGGACCGCCAGCACTCCACGCACTGATGTGCGCCGTCGAGCCGGCCAGCACGCCGTCGACATACAGCCGTAACTGTCCGGCCCCGTCGTCATAGACAGCGACCAGATGAGTCCACGCCGCCTGCCGGGGTGAGACCGTCGAGGACGCCCGCGAGATCGTCGGACCGTCCACATCGGCGGAGTACATGTCCACGACCCATCGGTCCAACGGACTGGCCAGGTACTCCAGCGCGAACCCCGACACCCGCACCCCGTCCTGGGACACCACTGCCCGGTGGACGGTCTTGTTGGTCAATCTCGCCCACGCCGATACGGTGAAGCTGCCTGATGTGTCCAGCACCGGCGCGGCGGAGGCCGCCTGCGTGGTGTTGCCGTTGAACGACACCGCCGTCGGCGCTCCCTGCGCCGGCCCGGACAGCAGCCGACCCGCCACGCCGGCGGTACCAGCGGTCAGCGTCAGGTCCCGGCCGCTGCCCGAACTGTCCACAAGAGACGTTGAACCGGTTGGGTCTGTCATGTCCCAGCGGCCGACCGGGTCGATTCCCGGACCGACCCGCATCTCGTAGATGCGGGTCGGACCCTGCCCGCCGGCGCGGTCGACTGAGCGGACAAACAACTGCAGCAGCCCCGGCTGCGTCGGGAACCCCGGATCCGGCGGCGGTGGCGTCAGCCCGAACGTCACACTCCCACCCACGGTCGCCGTCGCAACCGACGTGGTCGGCGGATCAGCCCAACCCCACAGGTAACCGGCCACATCGGCTATGCCATTTGGCGTGAAGGTGAAGTCTGCAGTGCGGCCGACCCCACCGTGAAAGTCCTCGTCGGTCCCCGGAATGAACTCGAAGTAGACCGGCGAGGACACACCCGGTACCGCATTTGGAGGCGCAATGTCAATCTCGAACTCACACCAGGCCGTCTCCGGCGGAGTGGAGGTGTCGGTACCTGACTGAGCGCCGAACACCCAGGGATCCAATGTTTGCGCTTTGAACCGATACAACTCACCATCCACCAACCCTGAGCCGATCGTCACCTGGCCCGTAGCTCCTTTGGCTAACCCGGTCTGCTGGCCCGAACCCAACGCCGACCACATGCCATCGCTAAAACGCTCCCAGGTGAACTTGGCCACCAGGTCGGTTTCGTTGTCAGGGTCGTCGACCACGGCGCGCAGCGTCGGGGTGGTCGAACCCACGAACGGACGGTTCGAGCCGATAGCGCAAGCCTTCCCAGCAACGCTCAGGCTGCTAGGAAGAGCGGGGTAGGAGTTGAACGTCACCAACAGCTTCGTGCGGTTCTCGTCGAACTTCTTCCACCCCTTCGCCGACGTCGAGCCGGTGGCCGCCAAGCCCAGCACCACCGGCTGGTTCGCCGTCGCCTTGGCATGCACGTGGCTAGTCAGCGCCGACGATCCCCACTCGGTACGGACGTTTGGGGCGTCTGCACAGTTCTGGTTCGCGACCGCGCCCAGAACGGAGCTCCACGACGAAATGTGGTTCGCCCATGTCGTCGAGGCACCGAACGCCGCAGTCGCGTGGACGTTCGTCGTTGGTGTCGTGCAGGAGTTGGTGACCAGATTCCACGAGTGCAGCAGATAACTTTCGAGCTTCGCGTCCAGGACGTGCCTTCCGGCAAAGGAGGACTGGTTGAAGTCGACGATCGACCGGTACTCCATCCCACCGTCATCGGTCGTCCAACCCACTTTCATGTGATCCGCTCGATCGAAGGACCAGTACGCCGTCGTCGTGTGCAGACCGTTGATCATCGACCAGTTCGTACGACTGACCGCTGGATCGATCACGATCGGTAATGCTGTCGTCGGATCCGCCAACAGTTGCGGATCGGGTTCCACTTCCAATGCAGCATCGACAAGCCGCACCGGCATCCGCGCTATCCGGGCTCCCGGCTGCGGTGACCACACGTCGTCGCTTCCGCCGTTAGGCGAATCCCACATTGCCGCCGCTCCGGCCTCGAACCTCACCACACCGGTAGCCGCATCCACCCACGACAGTCCATCGGGCCGAGGTCTGGCCACCAAACCCACGGTCGACATCGCAAACCTGAGTCTGGTCAGAGCCGGGCTGACCGCCGCAGCCCGCGTCTTGACTATCAGTACCTCTGAGAACCCGTCGACGTCCGCGCGCGCCTGAAGATCTACGCCGGGCAGTACCTCGTTGTATCTCGCTGTGTTCCCTTCCAACACCGGGACCGGCAGCGGCGCCGGCCAGAACAACGTCGCCGACGTACCGTCGATACCCACCTTCGCTAGAGCCCGATCACCGCCGCCAGACAGCCGCAGGTCCAACACGGAAGCCACCGGAACGACAGATCCCGTGTCGTCGACGATCAGCGTGGTATCCACCGGGACGAACGAACTGTCGTTTCGGCGCACCCGCTGCGGTTGCGTCGCCACCTCGGCTGTCCGGTAGCCGCCAGGGTCGACAAACACGCGCGTGTCCTCGGTACGCCTTGACCTCGCTTCTACTGGAAACCCGCACGATTCCGCCATGGCCGTAGCCGCCGCCTCATCCGGCGCATCGGCCGTGCACTCCAGCATTTGCAGCCCCGAACCGTCCGTATGTGCGACTGTCGCTTCGCCCAATCCGAGCTGCAACACCGTGACGATGCCCAAAACCACGATCCCCCGTTGATGGTTAGCCACGTGGCTACCATCCTTTCGTGTTCCTCAACTCGGACAAAAGGCCCGAAGTCTGATGCTTTGTGCACCGTGACTTGCGGTGCCCCCCACAACTAGCGGCAAGACGGCACTCTATGTACGAGACCTTGCCGATACCTTGCCGAGGAAGGTTGTAATGATCGACACACGGGGGAGAAGAAGATGGAGTTCCATCTGTTAGGACCAGTGGAAATCAGGGTTGACGGACATCACCGCTCCGCAGGTCCGCCGAAGCAGCGTGCCGTGCTTGCGGCCTTGCTGGTCGACGCACGGACCCCGGTCCTGGTGGACACGCTGATCGACCGAGTATGGGGAGACGGGCCGCCGGCCGTTGTGCGCAACGCGCTGTACAGTCACGTCGCTCGAATCCGCCATCTGCTCGCGAACGCCCGCAGCATTACCGGGATGCGGGTGGGCGTGGAGCGACGCTCGGGCGGATACGTACTCGACGTCGACCGCGACCGGATCGACCTGTTCCGGTGGCGTCGCTTGATCGAGGGTGGTCGGGACGCATGTCGTACGACCGAGGAACGCGCCAGCGACCTACGGAAGGCGCTGGCTCTGTGGCACAGCGCTCCCCTGGCCGGCATAGACGGAGCCTGGGCTGACCAGCTACGCGAGAGTCTCCTACAACAGCGGCTCGCGGTGCTAGTCACTTGGAGTCGCCTTGCGATCGATCTCAGGCAATACGAGCCCGTGATCGAGGAGGTAGGATCCGCCGTCGCGGACAATCCATTGGTCGAACCGCTGATCGCGCTGCACATGCAAGCGTTGACCCTAGCCGGGCGGGGGGCTGAAGCGTTGAATCAGTACGCCGTCGCTCGCCGGCGCTTCGCCGATGACCTTGGCACGGAACCGGGGCCGGAGCTTCGCGCTACGCACGCCGCGATATTGCGAGGTGAGTTCCACCGAGTACAAACCGGACGCAGTGCGGTGCCATCTGCCTGACCCGCCGCCGCCTAGGCTGCCACCGGCATGGTCACCCGACTAGGATCGGGTCCAGAGCGACTGGCGCTGTCAGAGGTGGAACTGACCACCGGGAAGCATCACGTCCGTCACCGCGCGCCTGGGTGCCGGCCGACCCGCGAGGAGTCCGCGACATGCACGAGCCACGCCTGTCCCATCTGCCCGCGTACGACCCCGAGCTCGCCACGCTCATCGAGCACGAGGCCGAACGCCAGCACGACAAGCTGCGCATGATCCCGTCCGAAAACTACGTATCGGCGGCTGTCCTCGAGGCCACCGGCTCGGTCCTCACGAACAAGTACTCCGAGGGGTACGCCGGCAAGCGCTACTACGAGGGCCAGCAGTTCATCGACCCGATCGAGGAGCTCGCGGTACAACGGGCGAAGCAACTGTTCAACGTGGACCACGCCAACGTCCAGCCGTATTCTGGTTCCCCCGCGAACCTCGCTGTCTACCTCGCTTTCGCCGAGCCGGGCGACACGGTCATGGGCATGGCCCTGCCGATGGGCGGTCACCTGACCCACGGCTGGAACGTGTCCGCCACCGGCAAGTGGTTCAACGCGGTGCAATACAACGTGCGAAAAGACACCGGCCGGATCGACTTC
>Ga0075431_100004805_pt1 | contig 13298 bp, 9 predicted proteins | sample RhiMetdeltSRZDD5_FD_75297 | JGI IMG/M metagenome (GOLD analysis project Ga0075431, IMG submission 75297) | Populus rhizosphere microbial communities from Tennessee, USA - Rhizosphere MetaG P. deltoides SRZDD5 | ecosystem: Host-associated > Plants > Roots > Rhizosphere > Soil | place: USA... | reverse complement strand
CTGGCCGCTTCCGGCGGTCGTCGTCGCGCATCACATCACGTTCGACGGGGATCCGGATTCGTACCCGCTGCATATCGCGTCGAAGGTGCTCTCTGACGGTCAGAGCTCGCGCATCTATCGAAAGCTCGTGTACGAGAAGCAGCTCGCGCTGGCAGCGTTCGGTGGGGGCAACATCATCGAGGACCCGAATCTGTTCTTCGCCGTGGCGATCGTCCAGCCGGGCAAGACGCCTGAGCAGGCCACCGCCGCGCTGATCGCGGAACTGGATCGATTGAAAGCCGAGCCGATCTCTGCCGGCGAGCTCCAGCAGGCGAAGAATCAGTTCGCTCGCGATTACATCCTCGGCCGCGAGTCCAACAAGGACAAGGCGCAGACGCTCGGCCACGCGGTGATCATCCACGACGACATCAAAACCGCTGACGGAGAGTTCGACATCTTCATGAACATGACGGCCGCAGACGTGCAGCGCGTCGCGCAGAAATACTTCACTCCGGAGAACCGGCTGGTGCTGACGATCATGCCGAAGTCCCCGGGCGGCGGCCAGGAGTCGTTCCGATGACGCGCGCCCGTCGAATCGCAACAGCAGCTGCGCTCGTGGCCTTTGGCGCCGCGGGTCAGGTGTCGGCGCAAGTGAAGGATTGGCCCTCCGAGCGTCCCCCGCGGCCGCTGCCCGCGCGCGACGTGAAGTTTCCGCCGTACCAGTTCAGGACGCTGGCGAACGGACTGCAGGTCATCGCCGTCTCGCATCACGAGCAGCCGGCGGTCAGCCTGCGGTTGATCGTTCGTGCCGGCGGTACGCAGGATCCCGACGACAAGCCCGGCGTGGCCTCTCTGGCAGCCGCCCTCCTCGATCAGGGAACGACCACGCGCGACGCCGAGCAGATCGCCAGCTCGATTGACTCGATCGGCGGGGCGATTGGGACCGGCGCCGGCAGTGACCTGACCTTCATCAACGCCGTGGTGATGAAAGACAGCCTCTCGTTTGCGCTCGACCTCGTCTCCGACGTGGCGCGCAATCCGCGTTTTGCCGCGGAAGAGATCGATCGCCAGAAGCAGCAGATGCTGTCGGGCCTGAAGGTCAGCTACGAGGATCCCGACTACATCGCGTCGGTAGTGTTCGATCGGCTCGTCTACGGGTTCCATCCTTACGGACGTCCGGATTCCGGAACGCCGAAGAGCATTTACAGCATCACGCGCGAAGACCTCGTGGCGTTCCACAAGGGATATTTCAGCGCGAACAACGCGATCCTGGCGATCGTCGGCGACGTCACGGCAGAGGAGGCCTTTGCCGGCGCCGAACGGGCATTCGGGATGTGGGCAAAGTCGGAGAACATCCCGCAGAAGAAGGTCGATCCGCCGGCGCCGACCAGGCGCGTGGTCGTGGTCGACCGGCCGGGTGCGGTCCAGACCGAGGTGCGCGTCGGCAACATCGGATTGCCCCGCAAGCATCCAGACTTTCTTGCGCTCGACCTCGCGATCAAGATTCTCGGTGGGGAAGGCGGTAACCGCCTTTTCCGTGTGCTCCGTTCTGAGCGCGCGCTCACCTACGGTGCGTCCGCTGACGTCAATGCCTTGAAGGATGCCGGAGACATCGTCGCGGACACCGACACGAGGTCCGAATCGACCGGCGAAGTGCTCCGGCTGATCGTGGATGAGATGTGGCGCCTGCAGCGGCAGCGCGTCAGCGACCGCGAGCTGGCCGATGCGCAATCGTACCTGACAGGCAGTTTCCCGCTGACGATTGAAACCCCGAGCGCCATCGCGCTGCAGGTACTGAACGCCGTGTTCTACGGGCTCGACCTGAACGACCTGCAGACGTATCGCGAACGGGTGAACGCGGTCACGCCTGACGATATTCAGCGGGTGGCGCGCGAATACCTTCGTCCGGATCGCCTGTCGATCGTGCTCGTCGGGGACGCGTCGGTCTTCGCCAAGCAACTGGCGGGCGTCGGATTCGACGAGTTCGAACGCATCCCATTGTCCGAGCTCGATCTTGGTTACGCGCAGTTGAGACGGACGGCGACGCCGGCCGGCAGGCTGCAGCCGATCTCCTATCAGACGTCGTCCGGGCAGGCACCCGCGCCGCCGTCCGCTCGCGACATGATCGATCGTGCGGTCCGCGCCAAGGGCGGGCTCACGCGGCTTCGTGGCGTGCGTACCGTGCACGCGACGACCTCGACGTCGCTGACGACGGAAGCCGGGCGCGTGGACATTCCGACGTCGACGTGGATTCGGTACCCTGACGCCTACCGCGTCGAAGCCACAATGCCTGCCGGCACGGTCACGCAGCTCTTCGTGGCTGGGCAGTTCTGGATAAAGTCACCGAAAGGGTGGGAGGAGGCGCCCTCGGCCGCCCTGGCGGACATAAAGGCGAATATCCAGCGGGATTCGATCCCCCTGTTGATCGCGCTGGCTGACGGGAAGCTGCCCGCCAAGACGACGACGGCGACGGTGGATGGCAAGGAGTTTCCGGCGCTCGAGATCACGCTGCCCGGCCTGGGACCGCTGACCGTCGCGCTCGACCCGAAGACCGCGCTCATCTCGTACATGCGCTATGCGCTTGGCGACAAGACCAGCGCTGAAGAGGCCTTTTCCGACTACCGCAACATCAATGGCCTGCAGGTGGCGTTCAACGCTGAAGTGCGCCGGCCCAGCCTTCCCCCGGTTGTGCGCACGGTCAAGACCTTCGAGTACAACGTCGATCTCGATCCTGCCCTGTTCACGAAGCCGAGCTGAGACGGAGCAGCCCTCGTGCGCGTGATGATTTCGTGCGGGGAGCCGTCCGGCGACCTGTACGCTGGCGCGCTCGCGCGCGAGCTGCGGCGGATTGATCCGAACGTCGAGCTCACGGGCTTCGGCGGCGCTCATCTGCGTCGCGCCGGCGCGTCGCTGAGCGGCGACTTCAGCGGACTGTCGGTCACCGGGCTGCTCGAGGTCGCGCGCGTGCTGCCGCGAACCTACGCCATCTACAAGCGCCTCGTCGCCGATCTGCACGCGAAGCGGCCCGACGTGCTGGTCGCCGTCGATTTTCCGGACTTCAACTTCAGGCTCGCCCACGCGGCGCGCGCGTTGCGCATTCCGGTCGTCTACTACATCAGCCCGCAACTGTGGGCGTGGCGGCCCGGCCGCATGAAGACGATGCGCCGGATTGCCGATCGGGTTCTGGTGATTTTTCCATTCGAGGAGAAACTCTACCGTGACGCGGGAGTGCCGGTGCAGTGGGTCGGCCATCCTCTGCTGGACGTTGCGGATTCGCCGGAGCCGCGGGACAGATTTCTCCAGCATCACGGTCTCGATGCGACGCGCCCCGTCGTCGCCCTATTGCCGGGAAGCCGCCGCAACGAATTGCGCGCCATCCTTCCGGGATTGGCGGCCGCCGCACGGCTCATCGCCACGAAGCTTCCCGGTACGCAGTTCATGCTTGCGCGGGCACCGTATCTTCCGGATGAGCTCTTCGCAAGTCTTACCGAGATGTCCGACCTTCGTGTCGCGATGATCGACGGCGGGGCCGACCATGTGCTGGCTGCCGCCGACGTCGCCCTGGTTGCTTCGGGAACTGTCACGGTCCAGGCGGCCCTTCACGGTTGTCCGATGGTCGTCGTCTATCGCCTGTCCCCGCTGACGTATCGATTGGGCAGGCCATTCGTGCAGGTCGATTCCTTTGCGATGGCCAACCTGGTCGCCGGTCGGAAGATCGTGCCCGAACTCATGCAGGATGATTTCACGCCCGAACGCGTTGCCGCCGAAGCTCTCCCGCTGCTACTCGATCGCGATGCCGCCGCGCGCATGCGACGCGACCTGCAGTTGGTGCGGTCACGGCTGGGCGAGCCGGGCGCGAGCGCTCGCGCTGCCCGCGCCGTGGTCGAAGTGGCCGCGGGTCGAAGCACTTCTTTAGGTTAGACTGCTGATATATGCGTCGATTGCTTCTCTGTCTGACGTGCGTGCTCATTCCTCTCGGCGCCGCGATCAGCGCCACTGTGCTGATCCCCGCGGAGTTCCGTGAGATCGTCGCCGGGTCCGAGATCATCGTCCACGGGCGCGTGGTTGATGTGCGTTCCCAGTGGGTCGATGGCCGGCGGCGAATCGAGAGCGTCGTGACCGTCGAGGTCCTGACGCCGTTCAAGGGAGGCGAACGGCGATCCCTCGAGTTCAAGGTTCCTGGCGGACAAGTCGGACGGTATCGCTCGATGACGGTAGGGGCCCCGACGTTCACCCCTGGCGAAGAAGCGTTTCTCTTCCTCAGCCCGGGAGAGAGCGATGCGCCGCTGGTCTTCGGCTTGAACCAGGGGGTGTTTCGCATTCGCCAGGATCGAGTGTCGGGTCGCCGGATTGTTGTGCCGCCCGCGCTCATGGCCTCGAGTGAATCCCGGGAGGCGGTGATGCGCGGCTCTCCGACGCGCCGCCCACTCGAGCTCGAAGCGTTTGGAGCGCAGGTGCGGTCGGTGATGGCGCAGCAGCGGGGCGTTCGATGAGGCCGCGGGCCAGACTCCTGACTGCGTGCGCACTCGTCATTCTTGCTGCGGCGCCGGTAATCGGATATCTCAAGCTTGGCAGCCGTCTGGGCAGTCAGACGGTGACCCTCCGCTGGCGCAATTTCCCTGTCCGCTACTTCGTCACGGACCGCGGCGTCGACGGCGTCACCGCACAGCAGTTTCAGACGGCAGTGACGCGAGCCATCGGCACGTGGCACGCCGTCGAGACAGCGACGACGTCGTCGCAGTTCGTGGGCTTCACGCAGGCGCAGCCTGGCGGTGACGATGACATGACCGTCATCGGTTATCAGAGCCGGCCCGCGCAGAACCGGACCCTGGCGGCGACGAGCTTCTTCATCGATACGACTGACGGCCGCATCCTCGAGTCCGACATCTTCTTCAACACCGTGTTTCCGTGGTCCACTTCTGAAAGCGGAACCACCGGGCGTTTCGATGTCGAGTCGATCGCCGTGCACGAGCTCGGGCATCTTCTTGGCCTGTCACACTCGGCACTCGGCGAGACCGAGTTGATCTCGGGCGGCCGTCGTGTGCTGGCTGCCGAGTCGGTGATGTTCCCGATCGCGTTTGCCGCCGGCAATATCGACGATCGGTCGCTGAAAGCGGACGACATCGCCGGGATCTCCGACATCTATGGAACCCCCGCCTTCACCAGAGGTTTCGGCAGCATCAGCGGCCGCGTGACCAAGAACGGTCAGGGCGTGATCGGTGCGCATATCGTCGCGTTCAATCCGGCGACCGGGCGAATGGTTGGCGGCTTCTCGCTCAGCGAGGACGGCAGCTTCGTGATCGCCGGACTCGAGCCCGGCCCGCACGTGCTTCGCGCGGAACCGCTGGACGACGGCGACATCGAGAGTTTCTTCGACGACTCGCTCGACGTCGACCTCGATTTCAACGTGAAGTTCTATGAACGGGCCGTTGTCGTTCCGCGCGGTGGCGGAACCCGGAACGTGGAAATCAGGGTGACACCCAAGTGATCGCGCCGACTGCTCGTTCGATGCGCCTCGTGGCGCTATCGGCTTCGTTCGTCCTCCTTGCTGCGGCGTCGGCGTTTGCGCAGGCAGCACGTTTGTCGGGTCAGGCCCCGCGAGCCGGCAGCTGGGAGATCGGTGGCGGCGTCGTCTACATCCAGGGCTTCGACATGGGCGATCAGAGCGCAGATCTGACGCGCCCTGGAAACGATACGCTCGAGCTCTTCACGACGAGCTCGGAGCTGAAGTCTGTTGTCGGATTCCAGGGCCGGCTCGGTTTCTACTTCTCACCGCAGTTGTCGGTCGAAGGCGGGGTCAGGTATGCGAAACCGAAACTGAGCATCCGGATCACGGGCGACTTCGAGAACGCTCCCAACGAAACCGCCGAAGAGACGCTGAGCCAGTACCTCTTCGACGGCTCGGTCCTCTGGCATTTCGGTCAGTCTGCGACGGGTGGCGGCGTGGTTCCGTTCGTCATGGGTGGCGCCGGATACCTCCGCGAGCTCCACGACGCGCAGGAGCTCGTCGAGACCGGCGTCGAGTATCACGCCGGTGCCGGAGTGAAGATCTGGTTCGGAAGTGGCGGCCAGCGGTTCGGTATCCGCGCCGAAGGCGGCATCTCGGTCAGGGACGGTGGCTTCGACTTCGAAGACAAGACCCGCTACACCCCTGTCGCAGCCGGTTCACTGATCTATCTCTTCTAGACGGCCGCTTGCCGGCCGTTCGATTCCGCGTGACATCCGACAAGGTCGATCGTTCGGCTTCGCGTGACGCCCCGGCAGAGATCGAATTTCGTGGCGTGTCGCTGCAGCGCGGCGAGACGCCCGTGCTGCGTGGATTCGATCTGACGGTCGATCGCGGAGAAACCGTTGCACTGGTTGGACGCAGCGGGGCCGGGAAGAGCACCGTCCTCAAGTTGATCAACAGATTGCTGGTGCCGGACGAGGGGCGGGTGCTCGTCACCGGGAAGGCGACGACGGATTGGGATCCGTTCGAGCTACGGCGGAGGCTCGGTTATGTGCTCCAGGAGGTTGGCCTGTTTCCGCACATGTCCGTTGCCCAGAATGTCGCCATCGTGCCACGGCTTCTCGGCTGGTCGGAACCGGATATCGTGAGGCGAACCCGCGAGCTGCTGGAGCTCGTGGGACTGCCGGCCGCGGAGTTCGGGCCGCGAAGTCCGGCACAGCTGTCCGGTGGTCAGCGTCAGCGCGTGGGTGTCGCAAGGGCCCTTGCCGCCGATCCGCCGGTGCTGCTCATGGACGAACCGTTCGGGGCGCTCGATCCGGTCACGCGCAGCGAACTCCACCACGAGTTTCGACGGATTCAGGATCAGGTGCGAAAAACGATCGTGATCGTGACGCATGACATGGCGGAAGCATTTGCGCTGGCGACACGGATAGGCGTCGTGGCCGGGGGGCGTCTCGTGGCGCTCGACGTGCCAGGTGCGATCGCACGCTCCCGCGATGACCGCGTCCGGCCGCTCCTGGCGCCGCTCCTCGAAGCCGGCGCCGCCGTGCGAGACAGCGGATGAGCGTGCTGGAGTTCTGGCGGACGCACAGTGCAGAGCTGGCGGGGTTGCTGTGGCAGCACCTCGTGCTGGTCGCGATCTCGACAGGGGCGGCGATCGTCGCGGGAATCCCGATCGGCGTCTTGGCGGCCAGACATCCGAGAGCCGGCGCGCCGCTCGTCTGGGTGGTCAACATCGCGCAGACCATCCCCAGCCTCGCCATGTTCGGCTTCCTGTTGCCGCTGCCATTCATCGGGGGACTTGGTGGCCGCGTGGCGGTCACTGTTCTGACGCTCTACGCGCTGCTGCCCATCATTCGAACCACGCTGGCCGGCATGCGGTCGATCGACCCTGCGCTGATAGAGGCCGCGACGTCGCTGGGCATGACGCCTGGCCAGCGCCTCGCCCGCGTCGAGCTGCCGCTCGCGCTGCCGTCGATTGTCGCGGGAATTCGTGTCGCGTCCGTGATTGGGGTGGGCACCGCGACGATTGCCGCGGCCGTCGGTGCCGGAGGGCTCGGCGAGTACATTTTCCGCGGCCTTTCGATGCTGGAGCCGACCGTCGTCCTCGCGGGCGCGATTCCGGCCGCCCTCCTGGCGCTGACGTTCGACGGCGGGCTCACGCTCCTGGAGCGGTTCATGAGAGCCGCGCTGGCAAAGGGGCGGATTGGCTCGGTTCTGCGTTACGTCGGCGCGGCTGGCGTCGCCGCCGCTGCCGCCATTGGCGTCACCTTCGCCCTCACTCGTTCAGATCCCGCCACGATCCGCGTCGGCTCCAAGAACTTCACCGAGCAGATCGTCCTTGGCGAGCTCGTGGCCCGGTTGATCGAGACGAAGACCAGCCTGAAGGTTGACCGTCGCCTGAACCTCGGCGGAACGTTCATCTGCGATCGCGCGGTGCGCTCCGGCGACATCGATCTGTACGTCGAATATTCAGGGACCGCACACAGCGCCATCTTTCACGAGGCTCCGAGCACCGATCCACGCCAGGTGTTCGAAACGATCCGGCAGCGGTATGCCAGCGCCGGCGTCACGCTGTTCGAGCCGCTGGGCTTCGAAAACACGTTTGCCATCCTCGTACGGGGCGAGGATGCCCGGCGGCTGAACCTCGCGACCATCGCCGATGCTTCGCCGCATTCACCGGGCTGGCAGGCCGGGTTTGGCTACGAGTTCCTCCAGCGAGCCGACGGGTATCCCGGCCTCGCGAAGGCGTACGGTCTGACGTTCAAGGGCCCGCCGCGGGCGATGGATCTGTCGCTCATCTACCGGGCACTCGCGCAAAAGCAGGTCGACCTGATCGCCGGCGATGCCACCAGCGGATTGATCGAGGGATACGACCTCTTCATGCTCGAGGACAACCTGCGCTACTTTCCACCCTACGACGCCGCCATCGTCGCCCGAAGCGCGACACTGCTCGCGCACCCGGAGCTTCGCGGCCTGCTGCAGTTGCTGAGCGGCCGCATTTCAGCGACCGACATGCGCCGCATGAACCACGCCGTCGACGTCGAGCGTCAGGACCCGGCTGCCGTCGCGTCAGCGTTCCTCACCAGGTCGGGCTTGCGGTGACAGGTGTCCCCCTTACGCTTACCCAGCGCCCATCGCCCATCTCATAACGCACCTTGAACCCCCGGGCATCTGTAAGGGATTATTGAGGGATGGCCACGCAGAATTCGTTCGATACGCGCATCCCGCTCGAGGTCGGGGGCGACACTGTTCATATCTTCAGCCTGCCGAGACTTCAGAAGCGCTACGCGGCCATTGACCGCCTGCCGTACTCCCTGAAAATCCTCCTCGAGAACCTGCTGAGACGCGAGGACCGGCGATTCGTCGATTCCGAGGATATTCACACGCTTGCGTCGTGGGATGTGCGATCGAAGGCGCAGAAAGAGATCGCGTTCACCCCTGCCCGCGTCCTGCTTCAGGATTTCACCGGCGTGCCAGCCGTGGTCGACCTTGCCGCCATGCGCGAAGGCATCGTCAAACTCGGCGGCAATCCACGCAAGGTGAACCCGCTGCAGCCGGTCGAGCTGGTGATTGATCACTCGGTCCAGGTCGACCACTACGTCGAGCGGAACTCGGCCGACCTCAACGCGGCGCTCGAGTTCGCACGGAACCGTGAGCGCTACATGTTCCTGCGCTGGGGGCAGGAGGCATTCCAGAATTTCCGGGTCGTGCCGCCCGACACCGGCATCGTCCACCAGGTCAACCTCGAGTACCTGGCCCGGGTGATCTTCAAGGAGCAGGTCGACGGCCTTACGCTCGCGTATCCCGACACGCTCGTCGGGACCGACTCGCATACGACGATGGTGAATGGGCTTGGGGTGGTGGGTTGGGGCGTGGGCGGCATCGAGGCGGAGGCCGCCATGCTCGGCCAGCCGATCTCCATGCTCATTCCGGAAGTGGTTGGCTTCAGGCTCGTGGATCGGCTCCCTGAAGGGGCGACGGCGACGGACCTGGTTCTGACGATCACCGAGCGGCTGCGAAAGCTGGGGGTCGTCGGGAAGTTCGTGGAGTTCTTCGGTCCTGGGCTCGAGTTCCTGACGATTGCTGACCGTGCCACGCTCGGTAACATGTCGCCCGAATACGGCGCGACGATTGCGATCTGCCCGATCGACGATATGACGCTCGACTACCTGCGCCTCACCGGCCGCGACGCGGCGAACGTCAAGCTGGTCGAGGCGTACGCGAAGGAGCAGGGGCTCTTCCGGACGGCGGCCTCGCCGGAGCCGGTCTACACGGCGACCATCGAGCTCGATCTCTCGACCGTCGAGCCGAGCCTTGCGGGTCCCAAGCGTCCACAGGATCGCGTGTCGCTCCGCCAGGCCCGACAGAAGTTCGAGCAGGCGCTGGAGGTCATGCTCGCCGAGCGAAAGACGAAAGCGGCGCCTGCGGCCAAACCCGCTGAGACCGCCGCTGTAACGGCAAGCGCCGCAACGATCACGGAGACCATCCCGGGCATGGAGGGTCTCGATCACGGCTCGGTGGTCGTAGCGGCCATCACCAGCTGCACGAACACGTCGAATCCCAGCGTGATGATCGGTGCGGGACTCCTGGCGAGAAACGCCGTGAAGAAGGGGCTCAAGGTCAAACCGTGGGTGAAGACGAGCCTGGCGCCAGGGTCGCTGATCGTCACGGAGTACTACAAAGCGTCAGGGCTTCTCGAATACCTCGCCGAGCTGGGGTTCAACCTCGTTGGTTACGGCTGCACGACCTGCATTGGCAACAGCGGGCCGCTGCCGGAGCCGGTCTCGGCCATCGTCAAGGATCGCAATCTCGTCGTAGCCGCGGTGCTCAGCGGCAACCGGAATTTCGAGGGACGCATCCAGTCGCAGGTGCGCGCGAACTACCTGGCTTCGCCTCCGCTCGTCGTCGCCTACGCGCTCGCCGGAAAAATGCAGATCGACCTGACGAGCGAGCCGCTCGGTCACGACTCGAACGGCAAGCCGGTCTTCCTGAAGGAGATCTGGCCATCCGAGCGCGAGATTCAGGAGACGATGCTCAGCGCCGTCAAGTCGGAGATGTTCGTCTCCAAGTATTCGCACGTGTTCGACGGCGACGATCGGTGGAGGAACCTGCCAGTGCCGCTCGGCGAGCGCTTCGAGTGGGACGACTCGTCCACCTACATCCGCAACCCGCCGTTCTTCGAGAACCTGACCGCCGAGCCGGCGCCGGTCACGGCCATCAAGGGCGCGCGCGTCCTCGCAATCCTGGGCGACAGCGTGACGACGGATCACATTTCACCGGCAGGGTCGATTCCTGCCGACAGCCCGGCCGGCAAGTATCTGATTGCACACGGCGTCCCGCCCAAGGACTTCAACTCGTACGGCGCGCGTCGCGGAAACCACGAAGTCATGATGCGCGGGACGTTCGCCAACATCCGCCTTCGCAATCAGCTCGTGCCTGGCACCGAGGGTGGGTGGACGTGCTTGCTGCCGCAGAACGAGACGATGACCATTTACGACGCAGCGATGCGCTACCGGGATGCGGGCGTGCCGCTGATGATCATCGCGGGCAAGGAGTACGGCTCTGGATCCTCACGAGACTGGGCGGCGAAGGGCACGCTCCTGCTGGGAGTCCGGGCAGTCATCGCGGAGAGCTTCGAGCGGATTCACCGCAGCAACCTGGTGAACATGGGCGTGTTGCCGCTCAGCTTCAAAGAAGGCGAGAACGCCGCAACACACGGGCTGACCGGCCGGGAGACCTTCGAAATCGCCGGCATGCAGTCGCTCTCACCGGGCTGCGACGTGATCGTCCGCGCCACGCGAGAGGACGGCACGGTCAAGGAGCTGACCGCCGTTGCGCGCATCGACACGCCGGAGGAAATCGTCGCGTTCCGCCACGGCGGCATTCTCCCGTACGTGATTCGTCAGCTCGCGAAACAGTCCTAGGACGATCACATCGGATCGTCACCGCGAAGATAGCCGGGGCGCGCGCGGACGTCGCCCCGTCGGTTCTTCAGCTTCACCTCGATGGCATGCCAGCCGGTCACGTCGACTCCGGTCGGGGTGTACGTCAACAGGTAGCGGCTGCGAAACTGCGATAGGACACGCAGGAACGCCGCCTCGAGTCCCGCACTGTCGGCCATCGTCAACACTTCACCGCCGGTCGCATCGGACAGCTCGTCGAGGATGGGCCGGAAGTATTCCAGGGGGTTGGCCCTGCGCGGCGGGTGGATGAATCCGTACCGGCGCTCCAGTCTGAACCAGGTCGGGCGTGCGCTCGAGTCCGCGCTGATCGCATAGATGACCGCGTTCGAGCGCCTGGCCAGATCGATCACGACTTCACCCGGAAGCCAGCTGGCGGTGTCCGCGCCGTCGGAGAAGATCAGAATCAGGAGCCGCCTGTCGGGCTGCTGATCGGCGAGCGTGAGCGCGGCGTACGCGGCATCGTGGATCGCCGTCAGCCCCTCTGCGCGAGTCCGCTCCAGCGCTTCCAGAATGCCGGCCTGACGCTCGGTCCAGTCTGCCGCAACGCGGATCTCGTGCGAGAACGTGATCAGCGCGGATCGGTCGTCTTTGCGAAGCGTCGAGATCAACGCGGCCGCCGCTGTCTTCAGGTGGCGCAGAGGCTGCCCCTCGACGCTGACGCTGGTGTCGAGGACCAGCAACGTGTCGATCGGATCGTCGTCTATCGACGCCGTGTGAATCCTCTGAAGCACGCCATTGTCGCGGACTTCGAAGTCCGCGGCCGTCAGGCCCCCGACGGGCGCATTGCGATCCGTCACCAGCACGTCGACGCGGACGCCTTCGACGCCGACACGGAACTGCGGCGCGGAAAGGCTCACGGCGGCCATCAGCGACACGATCGTGTGGAACCGGTAATCAGCCATCGATTCGCTTCACTAGCGGTGACCACAGCGCTTTGACGTCGGGCTCGATGGCAACGGGGTAGTTCTCCCACGGCCCGTATCCGGGTTTCGGTGGCAGCCCCTTCGTCGCATCGAGCAACACACGCCTCGCATCCCGCGTCCGTCCAAGTTGCTGCAGGGCCTGACTCAACGCGACCGCAGCCGGAGAAGTGCCAGGTATCAGCTTGATCGCCTGTTCGTACCACTTCACCGCGTCGGCGGGTCTCTTTCGCTGCTGGAGGAATCCACCTGTAAACAGGGACGCGAGGAACCGTGTTTCCAGGTCACCGGTCGAGGCCGCTCGCTCCAGCGATTCGAGAGCGCGATCGTCGTCGAGCAGCGCAAGCACCCGCCCGAGATGGAGCTGGACCTTCGCGTCGTCCGGCGCCATACGTGCGGCCGAACGGAGGTGGCCCCGAGCGCCTATGAGAAACTGGCGCCGAATCTGGTTCACCTCGCTGACCGCCTGTTCCGGGCGTCTTTGGATCGGCGGCGCGTCGAGCCTGGCGATCTCTTCGTCGACCACGCCGCTGACGAAGAAGAGGTCCGCGGATTCAGGAAGGTCGCGGCGTGCCTGAGCGAGCATGCTGCGGGCTTCCATCTGAAGCTTCGCGCGATGGAACTCGGCCGTCGCCGCGATATACCAGTCCCGACGAAAGTCGACGTCCTCTGCAAGGGTACGCATCCGCAGGGCCTGTTCGGCGACGCCGAAGTGCCAGAGCGCCTCCGGCGAGCCTCGATCCGCTCGAAGGGATTCGACTCCGATCTCGGTATGGATGAGCGCAGCGGCTCGTGTCAGCCTGGGCGTCCATCGCCGGTCGGCGCGAACGCCGTCGAACACGCGGTCGATGTCGCTCAGCGGCCAGTTCTTGAGTTCGGCTCTGGCGGGCCGGTACACCCCGCCCGCGTACCTCTCCAGAATGGCGTCGTACTTCTGCCCGAGCAGACGAGCCTCGTTCGCAGGCCGGCGGGCATCCTGGATGA
>Ga0075431_100004804_pt1 | contig 13300 bp, 10 predicted proteins | sample RhiMetdeltSRZDD5_FD_75297 | JGI IMG/M metagenome (GOLD analysis project Ga0075431, IMG submission 75297) | Populus rhizosphere microbial communities from Tennessee, USA - Rhizosphere MetaG P. deltoides SRZDD5 | ecosystem: Host-associated > Plants > Roots > Rhizosphere > Soil | place: USA... | reverse complement strand
TATTTTTCCATGCGCTCGCTGCCCGCGCCCATCACGCCCCAGACGCCGTATTGACCGTCGTGCTCCGTCTGCGGATGGACTGACAGCGGCATGCCGATTTCCTGCGCCGCGGCGTAGATCGGGTCGAACATGCGATGGCCCAGATTGATACCATAAACATTGGTCGGCAACATCGCCGTGACGATGGCGCGGTGCTGCGCAAGATATTCCAATTCTTTTACTGCCGCCGCTGGATCCTGCACGGGAATCAAGCCGACGCCTTTTAACCGTTTCGGATCCGGGGCGAGATATTCTTCGACCAGCCAGCGATTGACGGCGTGGCAGACCGCGGCCGCCAGCGGTTTGTCGGCCATGCCGTTGACCATCAGCGCGATCGAGGTGCCGAAGATAATCGCCACGTCGATGCCTTCTTCGTCCATATCCGGCAGGCGCTTCAGTGGATCGGTCATGCCGGGACGGCTGCGCTCGATATGCGGGGCAAATACCTGGCCGCGGTCCGCGCCGCCGCCCCAACGGCGCCGCGCCGCGAGCCTGCCTTCGACCATCAGGTGCGAATAGCCGGAACTATCGGTGACGCGATTGGGCGCCAGGTGCGCCAGCTTCTTCGGCATCCATCTCGCGAGGTCGCCGTCCGGTTCGTAGCAGTGGCCGTCGGCATCGATGACTAAATCTCTCCCCATATTCTCCTCCGTAAGCGCTAACGTTTTGTATTCTTCCTAGTCGGCCAACGCGTCAATTGCAACCGGTGAATGACGCAATTACAAATGCAGACAACGCAAACTGAAAGAAATGAACGAATTTAGCGAGCGGGAGGCGCAGGCGGCGCGGCGACCGCGAATTCATCGGCGATCCGAGGCAAACCGAAGCCGCAGCGGGACGATAGAAATCGATCCAGGTCGGTGTCGCTCGCAAATTTGAAGCGAGCGGCTCCTGTTTGTTCCCAGAGATCTTTTGCCGGGACTTCACACTGGTTGCAAAGAATTCCTTTGTCGCAATTTTGCGCGCGGGCGCCCGTAGTAATCAGCGCCGTGGCGCTCATTCTCGGATCGGCGCCGCGCGCGTTGGCGCGGATCGCAACCCCCTTGCCGTGATACTCAACTCCGGGAAACCTGCGGGTGGAGCGATCCGGATTGAGATCGACAGGCGTTTCGGAAAAGACACCGCCTGCAATCTCGTGGCTCAGCGCTTCGAATTCCACTTCCTCGCCGGTCGGCAGGGTTAGGATGTTGCGGCTCTTCCAGTTCACGATCGCCGGTAGAAAGGTTCTCGGAAAAAACAGCAGCAAACTATTCATCAGTTCGCTCAAGCGAAAGACGCGGTCGCGCGAAGGGACCCAGTCCGAGATCATGAGGTGGATGTCCTGGCGCGCGCGATCATCGAAGCGGAATTGAAAATCCCTGGTGAAAAATTGATTCTTAACCGCGTTGCGCTGTGGCGGAAGGATGCGGTTGCCGCCGTGGTTGGAGAATTCAAAGCCAACGATCTGGCCCTGGCGCGTGGTGCGGTACCGCCACGAGCTGTTATGCATCGATTCATTCCGCCTGTTATTGACTTTGGTATTATAATCGATGCCCCTTCCGGCCAGGTCTTTTGCCGGTCCTGCGATCAGCGATTCCGGTAAAAGCCGCGCGATTATTTCCTTCTGGGGTTTGCTGGCTGAAACTGGCGGCGCTTCCGGTGCCTTCGCGGTCTCGGGCGGTATCTCCGCTGGCTCGGTTTTCTGCGTTTCCGGAGGTGCTTCGGGTGCAACCGGAGTTGTACGGCACCCCGGCATGAGTACCGATGCGTAAAGAACCAGTACGCTAGCGGTCAGTAGAAGATGTTTTTCCATCGAGGCTATTGGGCGTGCCAACAACAATGTCATTGTGCCCGCCGCGGTGATTTTTCGCAACGCTTGTGCCGTGAAATCCTGGATCCTTTTTGCAGCGTAATAGGGAAAATTGGGTGCCATTTAGAACAAGCCGGCGGCGCTTTTCGGAGAATAATGCGGACCGCAAAACAAATCGGCGCGTGTTTAACGAGGGGTTTTGATTTTATCGATTTGCTCCGAGAGTTGTCCCGCGGTGATGACCCGACTTGCCGATACGGGAAGACCGGCTGTTTCCAGAGCTTGTCCGACCCAGGTGTTGCACGTGTTCATCAGGCTAAACTTGCGGCCCGAAGGATAAAAGCGGCTGTAGCTGTATAATCCAGGGCTTGCCAAAGCGCGGCCTTTCGAATTGAACCGCAGAAAACTCTGGGACAGAAAGTCGACCAGTCGATCAAAGTTCGCCGGCAACAAGCGCAGTTCAACGATCTCGGCTTTGGGATAGACTCTTCTCAGCTCATCATTCAATCCGACCAGGTGCAGGACGCTGCCGCTCGACCAAAACGCCGCTTTGAGCGCCATGGAAAATCCGGACTCGGGATCGGGAAAATAATCCTTATCGCCCCAGCTGAACTCGACGAAGCGCGCGTCCGAAAAGTCGGCGAGCTCCGGTAGGGTCGCGTTCGAAAGATCATCTTTGCGTACTACGATGGCGGCGTGCCAAGAGTCATGGACGACAAAAGCCGTGCGACAGAACTTTTCGTCCGGACCACAGACCCACTCGTTCGCCGCGCGTGCCGGCCCAGCATGCGCCGTGATGATCAATGTGACTGCAAGGGTGAGACGGAGAAACCGGGAGGCTAGTGACAAGACCATGAACGCTCGGTACCGACGCGGAGTTCGATGAGGCGGACCATGTCTCTTAGGATCGGCTGCCTCGCTCCATCCGCAAGCTGAATCCGTTGCGCGTGAGGTAGACGCGAGTTGCCTGCTTTCGTTTGCTGAGTTGCTCGATCAAGGCCAGCAGCGGGGTCGACGCGGTCGAGTAATCGCCGGGAGCGCCGGCGGCGCGCATCGCCGCAACGGCGTCCGCGCCGGCGAAATAGTGCAGCAGCCGATCATCGTCACTGACGCCGGCGCCGCCGCCGAACTTCTCGCGAAACTCTTTGAGCGACATTTCCGGCGGTTTCAATTTCGCAAGCTCCTTCCCCCGCGTGCTGCTTAACAGGCGATCTTTCAGATTAGGTTCGATCGATTGAGCTTCTTCCTCGCCCCAAAAACCAAGCGCGTAAAGCAACACTTCATCGGTGACTTCTTTGTAACGTTCGCCCACCATCACGTTGATCGCAGCCTGCACGCCGAAAAACTGCGAGTAGGGCGTCACCATGATCGGATAGCCGAACTCGGCGCGGACATGCGACACCTCTTCGAGAACCGCGGGCAATTGGTCGAGCTTGCCGAGGTTGCCGAGCTGAAAACGAAAATTCGAAATCATCCCGCCCGGCACCTGGTGCATTGGATGAAACGCATCGTATTCGAGCGGTTTGCCTATCGGGAAACTTTGCCGCCTGGCGATGGCGGTGAAATGGTCGCGCACCGGCTTGAGAATCTCTTCGTCGATATGGGTTCGGTAGCCGAGCGCGCGCGCGTTCATCGCAACGTTGAATAGGGAAGGATTCGACGAGCCGTCGGCCAGCGGGGGAATCGCGGTGTTGATCGAAGAGATGCCGAGTTGGATCGCTTCGAGGCAACAAAGCGGGCCGAGTCCGGTGTTGCAGTGGGTGTGAAACTCCACCGGCTTGTCTTTCGCTTCGCGCAGGATCAGCGGCACCAGCCGGCGCGTCGCTTCCGGCGTGAGCAGCCCGCCGGGATCTTTGAAGCAAAGGCGCGCAACATCGAGCTGGGCGGCTTCCCTCGCGCGCTCGACGAAATATTCATCGGTGTGCTTCGGAGATATCGAGTAGATGATGTTCAGAATCGTTTTGAGGCCGGCGCGCTTGGCGGTCGCCACGGCTTGGCGCCAATAAGACGGCGTATTCGACGGATCCGAAGTGCGCAGCTCGTCGATACCGTTGGCGGCGAGGCGCTCGAGCCAAAGATCGGCAATCGCCGGCGGCGTGATCTGGAAGGCGAGCATCGAGCGGCTGCGGATCGAACGCAAGGGCGTATGGCGGACGCGTTTTCTCAGCAGGCGAATCCGCTCCCACGGGTCGTCGTGCAAATCGCGCACGCATTTTTTGTAAAATGCCGATGACATGATCTCGATGCCTTCGAAACCGGCACGGTCCAACCGCTCAGCGATCGGCAGCATCATGCCGGTGCGCATGTTGGACGCCCAAAGGCTCAGGTGGCCGTCGCGCAGGGTAGTGTCGACGAAAAAGATGTCGCGGGTTGGCTTACTGTCGGTCATGGTTCGCTCATGGGTTGGGGAATTGGAGTCATGAGTGATGGGTTCGGAAAACGCAGTACTCCAACACTTAGGTACTCCAGTGCAGCGCTCCAACTATGTTCTGACTTTCGCCGGTTCGAGATCCACGTACGCTCTCACCCAATCGTGCGGCGTGGCGGTGTGGCCTTGGCCGGTGGTGTCTTCGGCAAGAAACACGTCGCCCGGATGGAAGGTCATGCGGCTACCGTCTCCGATGCCGATATCGACGCTGCCCGATAGGGTGATCACCCAGCGCCGGTGGGGCGCGCGGTGGTAGTCGACAATATGCGGCGCGAACCCGTTTCTGAAAAGCAGCCCCTTCGCGTCGCGCGTCTTGTTGAAGAACTCCGATGTCTCGCTCGAATCGAGCGCTGCAAAATGCGATTGGCCGTCGTCGCCGGCATAGAGCCTGTAAAATTGCATATCTCCTCCAAGCGAGGCGATGCGAGTCACAAAGGCGTCACACTTGACGGTGGCTTGCGGTGGCGCGTTGCTTGTTCATAGGCGTAAGCGAATTTGATCATGTTGCCATCGTCATACGGCCGGCCCAGGAACGTGATGCCGGCTGGGAGCCGGTCGCGGGTGTAGCCTGCGGGCACGACGATCGACGGCACATAAACCAAGAAAGTGTTGATATGTGGCGCGCCTTTCTGGTCGACAAACGGCGGATTGAGCCCATCCTTGATTAGGGTCGGCTGATGCTCGACCGCTTTATGCACGATGGCATCGAGCTTCTTATCGGCCATGAGTTGCAGGAGATTGGTCATCAGCTCTTCGCGCGCTTTGAGGTATTCATAGTGGGCTTCCTCGGTCGGGGTCTTGAGCCAGCGGTCGCGGGCGCGCCTCTGGACCTTTGGGAATTCCGGCGTGCTCATGGCTTCTTGACGTGAGCGATAGGGCGGCTTCTTGCTGCGGTTAAGCCACAGCATGAACGACTGGTCTTCATCGCTCGCACTCGTAGCGCGTTTTGCGAGAAGGGTTTTGAGGTCGGGAATCGTAACCGGATCGATAATTTCCGCGCCGGCGGTTTTCAAGTCGGCGATCGCTCTGTCGAACATTTCGGTGATCTTGTTGAAATCTTCGGATCCCGGTTCGGCGTCATAACCCATGGATTCGCGCAGGATGCCGATGCGTTTGCCTTTGAGGCCATCTTTGTCGAGAAACGTGGCGAAACTTTCTCGAACCCGGCCTACGCCTCGAGCCGTCACGGGATCGTCAGGATCATAACCCGCCATTACGTCCAAAAGTTTCGCCAGGTCGGTTACCGTCCGCGCCATTGGACCGAGAGAGCCATTGACCGAAGGCCAGCCCGCGTAAACGCCCGAGCGGCTGACTAGTCCCGCCGTCGGGCGCATGCCGGCAACGGAATTCCAAGTCGACGGGCGTCGAATCGAAGCGAATCCTTCCTGGCCGACCGCGACCGTACAGAAGTTCGCTGAGACGCTCGCGCCCGAGCCGCCGGAAGAGCCGCCGGCTGTGCGCTCCAGGTCGTACGGGTTTTTCGTCGAGCCGAAGAGCGAACCATGAGTGTCACCGCCGCCCAGTTCTCCGAGCGTAGCCTTGGCGAGGATGATCGCTCCGGCGCTTTTAAGTTTCTCGACGACGAAGGCGTCGCGATCGGGGTAATAGTTCTTAAACAGCACAGAGCCGAGGGTCGTCGGCATTCCGGCCGCGTCTCCCTGATCCTTCATGATGATCGGGATGCCGTGCAAGGGACCGACAAAACCGGCGGATTTGAACGCGGCATCGAGGCGATCGGCGTCTTTGAGCGCGTCACCGTTAATGCTGATAATCGCATTGATAGCCGGGCCTTTTTTGTCGTAGGCGTCGATGCGATCGAGGTACATTTGCACCAATTGGCGGCAAGTCAGTTCGCCGGACTTATAGGCAGCGTGGATGTCGGCGATGGTAGTTTCGATGAGATTGAAGCTCATAGTGGACGCTCCTTTCGGGCTTTTGTTTTAGTACTTTAGCGATTCGCCCGCGCACATTGCCCAAGAGCGATGTAACACTGGCAGCGAGTTCGCTCATGCTGAGACTTGTATGATGGATGTCGAGCCAGATCGAGAGTCCTCCTGTACAATGGTGGCAGTAAAACCCGTTGAAGCAAGGAGGCACCATAATGAAAGGCCAAACATTCAAGCCCACCGATTACGAAGTGTTTGCTGGATTGGACGTTGACAAGCGGAGCATCTCGGTGACCTTTACCAATCACCAAGGGTTTATCCGCTCCTTGCGCATGCCCTATAGCGTGGAGCATCTTGTGAATCATGTGCGCAAACACTTTGCCGATCAGAAGGTGGCCTTTGCCTATGAGGCTGGACCGACGGGCTACGGATTGTATGATGGGTTGGTGGCAAAAGCCTATCCGTGCTTGATCGCCTCTCCATCGATGATCCCCAAAGCACCAGGACAAAGAGTGAAGACCAACCGGCTCGACAGTCGAGGACTGTCGGAGAATCTTCGTGGGGGACAACTCAAAAGCATCCATGTTCCCTCGGCTTTGTACCGCGAGCTGCGCCACTTGACTCAGTTGCGCGATACCTTTGTGAGCGAGATGGTGGGGATGAAACAGCGCATCAAGTCACTGTTGCTCTTCGAAGGAATCGAGTTTCCCCGGGCTCCCGCCGGCCGACAGTGGTCGTTCGGGGTCAAGGACAAACTGCGCAAGTTTGAATGTTCTCAGACCGTGCGTTTTAAGCTCGATCAGTTGCTCGATAGTCTGGAGTTTTCTGAGAAGCAAGTTCTCAAGGCGACTAGAGAGATTCGCCGCTTCTGCCGAAACGATGCCGAGCTGTCCCAGTGCATTGGATATCTGATGACGATTCCAGGAATCGGCTGGATCGTGGCCAGTCAGCTTGTGGCCCGCATCGGGGATTGGCGAGAGCTTAAAAACATTCGCCAACTGGGGGGATTCCTGGGCTTGGTGCCTACGGAGGACTCTACTGGAGATAGGACCGATCGAGGATCGATCACTCATACCGGAGATGGACGGCTTCGAAGCAAGCTCATCCAAGCCTCCTGGTCGGCGATCCGCCAAGATGGGGAACTCAGGAATTTCTTCCGCTCGGTGTGCCGGACCCATGCGCGCCATCTCGCTTCGAGGGTGGCCATTGTGGCGGTGGCGCGAAAACTTAGTGTGCGCATCTCGGTAGTCTTGATGAAACAAAGACCCTATGAGGTAAGAGAAAAAGTTCAGTCGGCTCCTTTGACCCAAGAGGAGACATCGCCCCAGGGAACGACTCGACGAGTGCCAGAACCGGGAGAGAAAAACTCCTGACGGTTCGGTGCCTGAGACAGAGAGCCCGGGGCTTTGTGCCTTAGAGAGGGGCGCATGCCAAGTCAGTGTGACGGCATACCGCCGTGCCACGCATAGCAGGCAGTCTCTCTTCGGTCGAAGTAGGTTAAAAAACATAGAAGAAAAAACTCTTAAGAGGACTCCTTGTGCCACAGTGACTTGACATCCACATAGCAGGCACTCGAAGCATGCCCGGGACTTTTGGATAATGTTACTTGTTCTCCGTGTCAACCGCGAGATAGCTGCGTTCGATTTTTTGCCAATCATCGAGACCGACGACCCGGTCGCGCTCTTTGAACGTTGTCAGCGCATCGTCGATCGATTCGGTGGTGCCTTCGCGTTTGAGTGTGCTGAGCGCCGTGCGCATTGCATGGATGGCGGCGCGCTGAGTTTCCGACGGATAGATCGCGATGCGGTAGCCCATCGCTTGCAGGCGCTCCACCGGCAGCATCGGCGTTTTGCCGCCTTTAAAAACATTGACGAGCAGCGGGATGTTTGAGAGCCGCCGAGGAATCTCGGCGAGTTCTTCTTCCGATTGCGGCGCTTCGACGAAAAGCGCGTCCACGCCAAGCCCGGCAAATACCCGGCCTCTTTCGATGGCGTCATCGAAGCCGTGGACGCCGCGCGCATCGGTCCGGGCAATGATGCAGAAATCTTTATCCGTCCGGGCTCCAAGCGCCGCCTCCAGTTTCTTTGCCATCTCCGCGATGGATATGACTTCTTTGCCGTCGAGATGGCCGCAGCGCTTGGGCGTTATTTGATCTTCGATATGAATCGCCGCGACACCGACCCGTTCGAATTCCCTGACCGTCCTCACGAGATTGACGGCGTTGCCGTAGCCGGTGTCGGCGTCGGCGATGACCGGGAGCTTAACCGCCGAGACCACTTGCGCCGCGCGCTCGATGGTTTCCGACATCGTGACCAAGCCGATGTCCGGGATGCCCATGCTCCGGGCGACCGCGCCGCCGCTCAAATAAGCGGCCTCGAAACCGGCTTCTGCGACCAGGCGGGCGGAGAGGCCGTCAAAGCAGCCGGGAGCGACCAATAATTTATCGCGTTGAAGAAGCTGTTTGAGCGACTGGCGTGGATTCATAAATCACCTCAGATTATTCCAAGTGAATTTTCGTTGCAGCTCTAGAGTCCCGAGTCTTGAGTTTTCGACAATAGAGCCGAGACTCTAGACTTCCTTGGCGAACATATCGGTGAACTCGTCTACCGGGGTCGCATCGAGGGCGCGCGAGTCGGCGCACAGGCGCAAGATGGACTCGCACTGCTGAGGCGCAAAGCGCGAGGCCAAATTGGCTTCGAATTTTTTCATCAACAGCGGCATACCTTCGGCCCGCCTGCGTCGATGCCCGATGGGATATTCGACCACGACGTTTTCGGTGCTCGATCCGTCTTTGAAGAACACTTGAACGGCATTCGCGATCGAGCGCTTGTCGGGGTCGAGATAGTCCTTGGTGTATTGCGGGTCTTCGACGCAGACCATTTTTGCGCGCAGGTCGTCGATGCGCGGATCGCGGGCGATGGCTTCTTCGTAATGATCCGCGGTGAGCGCACCGAAAATCAAACCGATCGCGGTCATATACTGGATGCAATGATCGCGGTCGGCCGGATTGTGCAAAGGCCCGGATTTGTCGATGATGCGGATCGCCGATTCATGGGTGGTAATGATGATTTTGGTGACTTTACTCAAGCGATTTTTTACTTTCTCGTGGAGCTGTATAGCGCATTCGACGGCGGTTTGCGCGTGGAACTCGGCCGGAAAGGAAATTTTGAAAAGGACGTTTTCCATCACGTAGGAGCCGAATGGCCTCCCGATCGAGAAGGGTTTGCCGCCAAACAACACGTCGTAGTAACCCCACTGCTTGGCTGTGAGCGCCGACGGATATCCCATCTCGCCCTGCATCGCCATGAGCGCTAAACGCACGCCCCGGCTCGTCGCATCGCCGGCAGCCCACGACTTGCGCGGTCCGGTATTGGGGGTATGGCGATAAACCCGTAGAGCGCCGCCGTCCGTCCAGGCGTTGGAGAGCGCGGCAATGATCCGATCATTGTTCCCGCCTAACATCGCCGTGGCAACGGCCGTTGTCGCGACACGAACGAGCAGAACATGATCGAGTCCAACCCGGTTATAGCTATTCTCGAGTGCCAGTATGCCTTGAATCTCGTGCGCCTTGATCATCGCCTGCAAGACATCGTTGACCGTAAAAGATTTTTGCCCGGCGCGAGTCAAGTAGTCGGCGAGAGCGAGAATCCCGCCGAGATTGTCCGACGGATGGCCCCACTCAGCGGCGAGCCAGGTATCGTTGAAATCGAGCCAGCGGATCATCGTGCCGATATTGAAAGCGGCGTGCACCGGCTCGAGCTTCCAATCGGTGCCGGGAATTCGCGCGCCGTTTGGCAATGTCGCACCCGCAACGATCGGCCCCAGGTGTTTAACGCATTCGGAATAACGCAGCGCGAGTAGCCCGCAGCCCAGTGTATCCAGGAGATTATAACGCGCCGTATCGAGGGCTTCGCGGCTGTCCGAAACATAATTTGCCGCGTAATCGGCGATGTCGACAAGGAGACGATCCGGCGCGGGGCGGATGTTGGAAACGGCGCCGCTCATCAACGTTTCTCAATGGACGTAAAAGGCCGTGGATCGGGACCGACGTAATCGGCGTTGGGGCGTATCAGACGATTGTCGGCGCGTTGCTCGATGATATGCGCCGCCCAGCCAGTGATGCGGGAGATGACAAAGAGCGGCGTAAACATCGCCGTCGGGATATCGCAAAAGTGATAGGCGGTGGCGCTGTAAAAATCCAGATTCGGGAACATCTTCTTTTCCCGACGCATGACTTGCTCGAGACGCTCGGAGACCGAAAAAAGGCGTTTATCGTCCTGTGCTTTACTCAAGTTTTTAGACCAGGCCTTGATGACGTCGGAGCGCGGGTCGGAAACTTTGTAAACGCGGTGGCCGAAACCCATGATGAGTTTTCTGGCGACAAGCATGTCCATTAGCCCTTTTTCCGCCTCATCCGCGTTTGCAAACTGCTCGATCAACTCCATGGCAGCTTCGTTGGCGCCGCCGTGCAGCGGTCCGCGCAGCGCGCCGATGCCGCCGGTAACGGCCGAATAAAAATCCGGCAGAGTGGAAACGATGGTCCGCGCGGTGAACGTCGAGGCGTTGAACTCATGTTCGGCGTAAAGAATCAGTGATACGTCGATGGCTCGGCGGTGCAGCTCATCGGGTTTCTTCCCGTGCAGCAAATGAAGAAAATGACCTGCGGTGCTGTCGTCGTCGGTTTCAAGCTCGATGCGGTGGCCTGCTTCATGAAAGTGATGCCAGTAGAGCAACATTGCACTGAAACAGGCGGTTAATCGGTTGGCGACGGCGACTTGGTCGTGGCCGGGGCCTTCGGGCTCGAGCGTGCCGAGCATGGAGCAGCCGGTGCGCATAACATCCATCGGATGGGTGCTGCGTGGAATCAGTTCGAGCACGGTTTTCAATGGGGCAGGCAGGCCCCGCATGGCGCGCAGCTTTACCTTGTATTCAACAAGCTCGGCTTGCTTGGGCAAACGCCCGTAGATCAAGAGATAAGCGACTTCTTCGAACGTGGAATGTTCCGCGAGATCGTGAATGGAATAGCCGCGATAAGTGAGACCTTTGCCTTCTTTGCCTACCGTTGAAATTTCCGTGTGACCGGCGGTTACGCCGGCAAGCCCTGCGCTTGGTTCCGTTGCCATACAGTATTTCCTCCAATCCCTATTTGCACCGAAGATCAAGCCTAATGCAAGTATTCGCTGCTGGTCGCGCTGAACCTAAGGCCTTGAACGATTGAACACATGGCGTCGGTTCAGGATTCAAATGTTCAAAGCTCAAGGGTAATGTGCCGAGTCTAATACGTCCTGCCCTTGACAGTTTGCCTGTAGATTCGGTACCGCTTGAGAGAAGAAATTTATCAGAGATGAGGAGTTCACGTATGGCTTTACCGCAAGCATTTGAAGCGATGGTAGTGTCCGAGACGGCGGAAAAAACTTTTCTGCGCGAGATCCGCGAGCGAGCGCTGAACGATTTGCCCGCGGGCGAACTTATTATCGAAGTCAAGTATTCCTCGTTGAATTACAAAGACGCTCTCTCCGCGAGCGGCAACAAGGGCGTGACGCGGAAATATCCGCATACGCCGGGCATCGACGCTGCCGGAGTAGTGGCGGACTCCACGACAAAGCTTTTTGCCGTCGGCGATCAAGTCACCGTCACGGGCTTCGATCTCGGCATGAACACTTCCGGCGGCTTCGGCCAATACATCAGCGTGCCGGCGCTTTGGGCGACCAAATTGCCGCAAGGTTTATCTTTGAAAGACAGCATGAGCCACGGCACCGCGGGTCTCACGGCGGCGTTGTGCATCATTCGCTTGATGGCGAGCGGATTGACAAAAGATTCGGGCGAAGTGCTGGTTACCGGTGCCACCGGCGGAGTGGGCAGCGTGGCGGTGGGGATCCTCGCAAAGTTAGGCTTTCACGTGGTCGCCGCAACTGGAAAAGCGAACGAGCATGATTTTTTAACTAAGCTTGGCGCCAAGACAATCATTTCGCGCGATGAGGCGAACGATACTTCGGGGCGCCCGCTGCAAAAACCGCGTTGGGCCGGCGTCGTCGACACGGTCGGAGGAAACATTCTCGCAACCGCGCTCAAAACTACCAAATACGGTGGTCTGGTGGCGGCGTGCGGCAACACGATGTCCGCGGATCTCAATCTTAACGTCTACCCGTTTATTTTGCGCGGCGTGAGTCTGCTCGGCGTTGACTCCGTGGAGATTCCGATGCGCGCGCGGCAGATGGCTTGGAACAAGCTCGCCGGGGAGTGGAGCATCGACGTGGGAAGCCTCGTCACCGAAGTTTCGCTCGCGGAGCTCAATCCGAAGATCGACGAGATACTCAAAGGCGGCATTCGCGGCCGCGTGCTCGTTAATCTCGGCAAGTGAATCGCAAGTCATAATCTGATTGTTCTGCCTGGGGTAAATGCCCACATCCTTGCCGAGCGGCGCGAGGGGGAGATCAAGGCGGAAGAAAACCTGAGTGATCGAGGTAAGGCATTGTCTGACATCGACGACAACCAAGATTCCGCTTTAAATCATTTGCGCGTCGTCGAGCTCGGCGACATTCCAGCGTCGTACGCGACGCGGTGGCTGGCCGATCTTGGCGCCGATGTGATCAAAATCGAACCGCCGGGCGGCGATCCGAATCGTTTGCTGCCGCCCTTCGCCGGTAACATCGAGCATCCCGAGCGCAGCCTCACATTTATTCACGCCAATACGAACAAACGCAGCATCGTTCTCGATCTCGAACGCGAAAGTGATCGTGAAACTTTTGCCAAGCTGCTCGCATCGGCGAAACTGTTTCTCGAAGCGACGCCGTTCGGTTATCTGGACAAATTCGGCTTTGACGATAAGCGATTCCGCGAAATGTATCCGTCGCTTGTTATCGTTTCTGTGACTCCCTTCGGCCGCACCGGGCCGTATTGCCATTACAAAGGCAGCGACGCTATCGCTAATGCGACCGGCGGTTTTCTTTTTGGCCAAGGGGACAACGCGAAAGGGCAGTGCACGGCGCCGAGCCATCTGGCTTATCAAATGGCCGGCGCAATGGCGGCGATGTTGGGGCTCGCAGGGATCCGGCACGCGAGAAAAACCGGCGCCGGCCAGCGTATCGACATGTCGCTCCAGGAAGCGCTGACGTTTGCCAACAGCAGCTCCATCGCCCGTTACACCCGGGAAAATCG
>Ga0075431_100004803_pt1 | contig 13301 bp, 8 predicted proteins | sample RhiMetdeltSRZDD5_FD_75297 | JGI IMG/M metagenome (GOLD analysis project Ga0075431, IMG submission 75297) | Populus rhizosphere microbial communities from Tennessee, USA - Rhizosphere MetaG P. deltoides SRZDD5 | ecosystem: Host-associated > Plants > Roots > Rhizosphere > Soil | place: USA... | reverse complement strand
GTGTTCATCTCCGGCATCGGCTGCTCCAGCCGGTTCCCGTACTACATGAACACGTACGGGTTCCACACCATCCACGGCCGCGCGCCCACCATCGCCTCCGGGCTGAAGATCACCCGGCCGGAGCTGCAGATCTGGGTGGTGACCGGTGACGGGGACGGCCTCTCCATCGGCGGCAACCACCTCATCCACGCGCTCCGGCGCAACGTGGACCTCAAGATCCTGCTCTTCAACAACCGGATCTACGGGTTGACCAAGGGTCAGTACTCGCCCACCTCGGAGATGGGCAAGCGCGCCAAGTCCACGCCGTACGGCTCCATCGACGCGCCGTTCAACCCGCTGCACGTGGCGCTGGGCGCGGGGGCGACCTTCGTGGCCCGCGCCATCGACGTGGAGCCGGTCCACCTCCAGCAGGTCGTCCACCGCGCCGCGGCCCACAGGGGCGCCGCGTTCGTGGAGATCCTGCAGAACTGCAACGTCTTCAACGACCTCGCCTGGGAGGGCGTCACCGGCAAGGCGGTGAAGGACGAGATGCAGATCCGGCTGGAGCACGGCAAGCCGGTGCTGTTCGGCAAGGACAAGAAGAAGGGCGTGCGGTTGAACGGGTTCCACCCGGAGATCGTCACCGTGGGTCAGGACGGGGTGGAGGAGAAGGACATCCTGGTCTGGGACGAGAAGGCGGACCCGGCGCTGGCGTTCATGATCGCCCAGCTGGAGCCGCCCACCATGCCCACCCCGGTGGGCGTGCTGCGCGCGGTGGACCGGCCCGTCCACCACGAGCTGGAGGTCAAGCAGCTGGAGGACGTGAAGGCGAAGAAGGGCCAGGGCAGCCTGGAGAAGCTGCTCCACGACGGGGACACCTGGACGGTGTCGTAGGCGTCGCAGGATGGCCTTCACCAGCCCAGGCGCCAGCGGCACCTTCAAGATCGGCGGGGACATGACCGTGCATCGCCTGGGGTTCGGGGCGATGCGGATCACCGGGCCCGGCATCTGGGGGAAGCCCTCCAACCCGGCCGAGGCGCGGCGGACGGTGGCCCGCGCCCGCGAGCTGGGGGTGGACTTCATCGACACCGCGGACAGCTACGGCCCGCACGTCAGCGAGGAGATCCTGGCGGAGGTGCTGGCGCCCTACCCGAAGGGGATGGTGGTGGCCACCAAGGGCGGGCTGACCCGGCACGGGCCGGAGGTGTGGCTCGCGGTGGGGCGGCCGGAGTACCTCAAGCAGTGCGCCATCCTGAGCGCGCGGCGGCTGAAGGTGGACCGGATCGACCTCTGGCAGCTCCACCGGATCGACCCGAGGGTCCCGCGCGAGGAGCAGTTCGACTGCATCGCCCAGATGCAGCGCGAGAGGATCGTCCGGCACGCGGGGCTGTCCGAGGTCTCGGTGGAGGAGATCGAGGCGGCCGGGAAGCACTTCAAGGTCGCCACGGTGCAGAACCTGTACAACCTGGTGAACCGGCAGAGCGAGGACGTGCTGGAGCATTGCCAGAAGCACGGCATCGGCTTCATCCCGTGGTTCCCGCTGGCGGCGGGCTCGCTGGCGCGGCCGGGCGGACCGCTGGACGAGATCGCTCGCGCCAAGGGCGTCACCACCTCCGCGGTGGCGCTGGCGTGGCTGCTCAAGCGCAGCCCGGTGATGCTGCCCATCCCCGGCACCGGCCAGGTGCAGCACCTGGAGGAGAACATGGCCGGGGGCGGGGTGCAGCTCGGCGACCAGGAGTTCCGCGCGCTGGACGAGCAGGGCAAGGCGGCGTGGAAGGAGCAACAGGCCGCGTCGCGGTAAGGTCTCCGCCCATGTGGCGACCATGGATGTTGTTCGCGCTGCCGGCGGCGGCGGCGCTGATCGGGTGTGAGCGCGCGCCCAAGCTCTCGGCGCCGGTGGTGCTGGCGTACGAGGGAGGGGCGGCGCGGATCGAGGGGCGCTGGTTCGGCGCGCCGGGCCCGGGGGCGGAGGTGGTGGCGTCCGGGACGACGATCAACGCGGGCGGGGACGGGGTGATCTGGACGGACGAGCGGATCGACTTCACCCTGCCTCCCGGCGTGCGCTCCGGCGAGCTGGTGGTGCGGACGAAGTCCGGCGAGGTCCACGCGAACCTGGAGGTCTACCGGCTGGAGGAGTGGGACCTGCCGGTCTCCGCCGGGACCAACGCCTCCCCGCTGTCGCTGGCGAGGGACGGGCTGGGGCGGCTGTGGATCAACGAGGAGTTCCACAACCAGCTGAAGACCTTCGACCCGAACGGTGGCGGGCCGCCGGTGGCGATCGACATCCCGCACCCGGCGGACCCGGGCCCGTTCGCCGTCTTCTTCGACGAGCTGTTCGGCCAGCAGAACGTGGACCTGCGGACCCAGACCAGCGTGCTGGGTGAGTCCGTGATCGTGGATCCGCAGGGGTTCGTCTGGTTCTCGGAGGGCGGAGGGTTCTTCTACGAGCTGACGATGGACGGCAAGAAGGTCCACCCCAACCACAGCCGGATCGTCCGCTACGACCCGAACGGCGGCAGCTTCCGCGTGTACAACGTCCCGGGAGATCGGAACGAGGTGATCGGCCTGGCGTGGGACGCGACGCGCGGGCGGATCTGGTTCGCCGAGGGGGGGCGGCAGGGCGGCGGCGCGATCACCAGCTTCGACCCGGAGCGGGCCCCCTGGTACAACACCTTCGATTTCACCAGCTCGCTGGACAGCTACGTGAACATGGCGGACCCGCGTGACGGCTTCCGGCGCTTCGTGGTCCCGGACCGGTCCGAGTACCCGTCCTGGCTGGCGGTCGATGCGGACGGGGGCGTCTGGTACACGGGGTTCCTCGGCAACCGGGTGGGGCGGCTGGATCCCGAGACCGGGACCTTCGTCGAGCTGCCGCTGCCCCGGAGGAAGAGCACGGCGCCGGCGGCGGCGATCTTCGACACCGGCGGGCCCGGGTTGATCGTCGTCGGTCCGGACGGGTCGGTGCTCTTCAACGAGGGCTTCGACCTCACCGTTGACAAGGTGGACGCGCACCGCGTGCGCCGGGGGGATGCGGCGTGCCTGGCGCTGGACGGGAGCGGGAAGAACCCGTGCGTGCAGGAGCTGGCGGTGGCGGACCCGGCGCAGCTCACCTCCAACACGGACCTCATCCACTCCATCGCCTTCGACGCGCAGGGGCGGCTCTGGTACGGGCAGCACGGGCCCAACGGACCCTCGCCGCCGGACACGCTGGGCATCGTGGCGCTCGACCTCTCCTGGACCGCGCGCTTCCCGCCGCTCCGCGCCGCGGGCGACCCGACGCCGGTGGGCGTCACCGGGATCGCCCCCGAGCCCGACCGCGCGGTGATCTGGTTCGAGGAGTACTGGGCGAAGAAGCTGGGGCGGCTGACCCGGCTGGATTAGTGGCCGAAGACCACGTCGATGCCGATGAGGACGAGGTCGAGCGTCTTGCGGGAGAGCTTGCCGACCCGTTCGCTCAGGATCGATCGGTCGAGCGTGACGATCTGCGAGACGTTCACGACGGAGTCCTTGGGCAGGCCACTGATCCGGGCCTGGAGCACCACGTTGCCCGGCGCCTTGGCCCACTTGAGGTTGCTGGTGAGCGGGACGCAGACGACCGTCGCGAGGCGGCTCCGGTTCAGCGCGTCTCCCTGGACGACGACCACGGGGCGCCGGAAACCGGGGCCGGAGCCCACGGGATCGGGAATGTCCGCCCAGCAGATGTCGCCCTGGGCGATCACCATTCAGCGTTCTCGAGGACCCTGCGGGCGGCCGCCGTGACGGACACTTCCGGTCGCGTGTCGAGGTCGCTGATCAGGGCGTCCATGGCGGCGGTGACCGCGTCAGGGTCGTGCCTGGCCACGTACTCCGTCACGGCTTCACGGTAGAGCCTGCTGCGAGACTTCTTGAGGCGGCGGGCCAGCCGGTCGGCTTCTTCGAAGATCTCGTCAGGCAGGGAGACTGCGGTTTTCATACCAAAGGTATAACCATCTTCTGACCTCCTGTCTAGCCGCCCGGAGTAACCTGGCCCGGCAACCGATGCCGGACCGACTCCAGACGGCGCGCGAGATCGCCCAGGTCCAGGTGCGGCTGGCGCGCGCGCTGGCGTCGGAGCTGCGCGCGCACGCGCCCTGGCAGCAGGCGGCGCGCGACGAGGCGTGCGGCGAAGCGAAGAGGCCAGGGTTCCTCCGGTTCCTGCGGACCGGGAAGGCCCGTCCCACGCACGCCGCGCTGGCGGACCAGCTGGCCCGCGTGCAGCGCTGCGCCAGCGAGCTGTCGCTCTGGGCGGACCGCGCCCAGGCCGAGCGCCGCGCCGCCGTCGCGGAGCGGGAGAAGCTGGAGTCCGAGGCCATGCACGCGCTCGAAGCGGCCGCCGCCTCCGCCTCGCGCGCCGGGGAGGAGCGGCGGGCGCTGGAGGCGCTCCACGCCGAGCTGGATGGGCTGCCCACGCGGCTCCACCCCAGGTACGCGGCTCTGGAGGCGCGGGCGCACGCGCTCCAGCAGGCGATCGCCGTGGACGACCTGCGGCGCGACCAGCTGGCGGAGTCGGCACAGCGCGCGCGGGAGGCCGCCGGCGCCGGGCGAGAGCTGGAGCAGGCCCTGGAGCGCGCCGAGCAGACGCTGCGGCGCCTGGAGGGGGTGGCGGCGCAGGCGGTGGAGCAGGTGGACCGGGCGATCGGCGCCCACGCCGCCAGCGCCGGCGCGCAGGGGCTGGCGGAGGCGCTGGCCGCCGCGGTGAAGGACGTGGACCCGGACGCGGTGGAGTCGCTGGCGCAGGAGACCTTGCGCTTCCTCTCCGAGCGCCCCGGCGCCGCGCGACGCCGGTGATCCTCCAGGGTCCCGACGCCGAGGCGCACCTGTGCGCCCTGCGCGCCCTGCTCGCGGTGGCGCGCCCCGGCGCGCAGTACCCCGAGGGGCGCTCGCTCTCGGAGCGGCTCCGCTTCCTCCCCGCGGCCCTGGAGATCGACCCGCGCTCCGGCCTCCCGGCGCTCCGGGCGCTGGGGCAGGTGGACGCGGAGCGGGCGCTGGCGCCGGAGTTCCTGGAGAAGCACGCCGCCGCCCTCCCGGACCGCGCCCCGCGCTTCCGCGCGTTGCTGGAGGCCACGCTGGAGCCGCTCCACCGCGTCCAGGTCCGCCTCATCCACCGCGACGGCGACACCTCCCGCGTCCAGCTGGTGCGCGACCTCGTCGACCCGGCCTCCGGCTGCCTGGTCCGCTTCACCATCGTGGCCCGGCAGCGCGGAGAGGGCCAGGTCTCCTTCGTCCGCGGAGACCTCTCCCGCGCCAGCTCCCAGCTCACCGGCGCCGTCGAGGAGGCGGCGTCCGGCGACGCGGAGATGGCGCTGCTGGCGCTGGCGAAGCTGCCCGGCCTCACCCCGGAGGACGTCGTCCGCGGGCAGCTGGGCCCCCTGTGCACCGCCCGCTTCCCCGGCCCGGCGCTCCTGGCGCCGGCGCTGGCCTGCGCGCCGGACGGGGCGGTGCTCCACCTCTCGCTCGAGCGCGCCGGCACCACCGTGCCTGAAGACCGCTGCCTCGACCCGCTGGCCTCCCTCTACCGCGACGCGCTCTCCCCGGAGGCCAGGGCCCGGGTGGAGGCGCGCCGCGGCCAGCTGGGCTACCGGGTGGTGAAGGAGCGGCGGCTGGTCTGCACGCCGGAGCTGGAGTCGCCGCTGAAGGCCGCCCTGTCCGCCGCTGGCGCCAGGCTGGTGGTGCGGAGCCGGTGACGGCGTCTAACCTCCGGCCACCGTGGACGCGTACCTCGACCTCCTCCGCGACCTGGTCCACCAGTTCTCGGACCCCTTCGCGTTCTACCGGGAGCTGATCCAGAACAGCATCGACGCCGGGTCCGCCCGCATCGAGGTGCGGCTGCGCTTCACGCCGGGCGCCGCCGCCGGGACGGCCACCGCGGTGGTGCAGGACTGGGGCGAGGGGATGAACCGCCAGGTGATCGACCAGTACCTCCTCACCAAGTTCCGCTCCAGCAAGGAGAACGACCTCACCAAGATCGGCAAGTTCGGCATCGGCTTCCTCAGCGTCTTCGCGCCCTCCCCGGACGCGGTGGTGGTGGAGACCGGCAAGGACGGCGAGTCCTGGCGCCTCCTCTTCAGGCCCGACCTCACCTGGGAGCTGCACGACTCCCCGGAGCCGTTCGAGGGCACCACCGTCACCCTCCACAAGTCGATGAGCGCCGCCGACTACGTCGAGCTCGCCGCCCGCTCCGAGGAGTCCGTCCGCTCCTGGTGCCGGCACTCGGAGTCGGACGTGGCGTTCGCCGCCGGCGGCCCCGACGGCGCGCCCCCGCCGGAGCCCGCGCCGGTGCGCGAGCCGCTCGCGGTGGATGCGCCGTTCCAGGTGGAGTACCGGGAGGAGGGGACGCAGATCGTCGCCGGGCCGTCCCGCGCCAACCCGCCCAGGGTGGGCCTCTACAACCGCGGGCTGACGCTGATGGAGCTGGAGGAGAACCTGGTCCCTGGCGTCACCTTCAAGATCCTCTCCCGCTACCTGGAGCACACCCTCACCCGCGACAACGTCCGCCGCGACCGCCACTTCGACCGCGCCGTGGACCTGGTGAAGCGCCTCTCCGAGACCAAGCTGCTGGAACGGCTTCCCGGGGAGCTGAAGGCGGCGGCCGGGGACCCGGCGCGCGCGGCCGATCACCTGGCGCTGCTCTCCTATGCCACCCGCTGCACGTCGCTGCCGCCCGCGGAGCTGTGGTACCGCTCCGTCGGCGGCGCGGCGGCGGACGGCGGCGCGGTGCAACGGACCGCCGCCTGGGCCGGCGCGGTGCTGTGCGCCCGGGAGCCCTCGCCGGTCACCGAGGCCATGGAGGCCGAGGGCCGCGTGGTCCTGCTGGGCGAGCCCACCGACCCGGCCGTCCGGCTGGCGGCCCGCGCCTGCGCCCCGGACGGCGCGATCGCCAGCGCCGCCTCCCGCTACATCGCCGCGCGGGCCGACACCCGCCCCGAGGCGCAGGCGCTGGCGCGCTCGGCCGGCGAGCTGCTGGCGCTGGTGGGCGCCAGGGTGAAGGCGGTGATGGTGGGCCGGGTCTTCGGGGACGTGGAGTCCGAGGCCGCGGTCCGGCTCCAGAGCGCCCGCGGGCCCACGCGCCTGGTCGACGCGCTGGCCTCGCCGTTCAAGGGCGGCGGGGGCGACCTGCTCTGCCTCAACACCGCCGAGCCGTCGGTGGACGCCTCGGTGGCGCTGGCCGCCCGCGCGCCGGACCTGGCGGCGCTGCTCCTGGTCCGCAGGCTGTCCGTCGCGGCCGGCGCGCTGGGAGAGAAGCTGGACCACAAGCTCACCGAGCGGGTCCTCGCCCGCGCCCGCCCCCCCGATGCCCTCTGACCTGGTCGACCAGCTCCGGGGAGGCGCCGCGCCGGTGGACGCCGGGCGCTTCCGGATCGACTCCCAGCGCGCGCTGGAGAAGCTCCGCCTCTTCCGCCTGGCGGACCCGCACCACTACGTGCTGGAGCTGGTCCGGGCCGCGGTCGCCTCCCGCGCCAGCTGGGCCACCGCCCGCACCGACGCCGACGACTTCGAGCTGGGCTTCGACGGCGAGCCCTTCAAGCCCGCCCACCTCAAGGAGCTGCTGGCGCAGGCGCTGCTGGGCGGGGACGATCGGGACGCGCGCCGGGCCCGGCTGCTCTCGCTGGGGGTGGCGGGCGCGCTGGCGCTGGAGCCCAAGTGGGTGCGCGTCCAGAGCGGCGAGTGGCTGGTGGAGCTGGACGGCAGCGCGCGCGCCACCGTCTCCCGCGCCCCGCCGCTCCCCTCGCCGCAGCTCACCCGCATCCACGTGCGGGACCGCCTCTCCTGGCGCGTGGCCCGCGACGCGGTGCTGGGCTCGCGCGAGGCGAAGGCGATCTCCGAGATGTGCCGCGAGCTGCCCATCCCGATGACCCTCAACGACCAGCCGCTGGGTCCGGGGCGGTCCTTCGACGAACCGCTGCTGGCGAAGGTGCAGCACGAGCAGGACGGGATGCGCCTGTGGGCCGCCTTCCCGCGGCGGCCGCTTCCCCACAGCCTGGTCCGCTTCCACCTCCACGGCGTGCAGATCTGCGAGCGCCAGTGGGGGCACCTGGCCCCGCCCATCCTCGCCACCGTCCACGACGACTCCCTCCAGCGCAACGCCTCCGGCTCGGACGTGGTGCAGACGGACGGACGCTACCGGCGAGCGCTGGCCGGGCTGCAGGACCTGTTGGAGCCGCTGCTGGACCAGGTGACCAGGCGGCTGCGCCGCGGCCACGACCCGGTGGCGCGCGAGCTGCTGCTCGACGCCGCCGGCGGCGTCCAGGGCAAGCTCCGCGGCATCATCGAGTCGGCGCCCATCCTGCCCGGCCCCTCCGGCGAGTGGCTCTCCGTGAGCGAGCTGCGCGCCGAGCACGCCGCCGGCAAGCCCATCCGCTTCGCCACCCGGCCGTACCCGGCCGGCTCGTACGCCCGCCCCGCGCTGCTGCTGGATTCGGACGCCCAGCGCATCCTCCCCCTCCTGCCCGGCAAGCCGCGGCTGGATGTGGCGGCCGAGGTGGCGGCGCGGGCGACGGCGCTGGAGCACCGCCGGATCTGGGAGGGCCAGGAGGGCGAGGAGCTGCGGCTGCCCTCCGGCCACTACCTGGTGCGCGCGCAGGTGCGAGGCCGCGGGTTCACCGGCGAGGTGGGGGTGCTGGAGCCGGCCGCCCGGCGCCCGACGGTGCGGGTGCTGATGGAGCGCAAGCTGCTCTTCATCGAGAGCCCGGATTCGCTGCCCCGGGGCACGGTGGCGGTGGTGAACGTGTCGGCGGCGCCGGCGCTGGCCGCCTGGGAGAAGCCGCACGCCGGCGTCACCGTGGGGCGCTTCCAGGCCGCCATCGCGTCGGCGCTGTCCGGCGCGGCGGCCTCCGCGGCGGCCGCGTCGCCGGACCTGCCGGAGGCCCTGCGGAGCCTGGCGCGGTGGTTCGTCGCGCGCGCGCTCCACCGCGCCGAGTCGGAGGAGACCATCGAGCTGCCGGACGCCCTCCGCCGCGCGCCCATCTACGAGCTGGCGGGCGGCGACGGCCACGCCTCGCTGGAGGAGCTCCTCTCCTGGCCTGAAATCCGGTTCGTGGAGCAGCCGTGGAAGCACCCGCTCCTGAGCGGCGAGCCCGCCGTCCACCTCGCGCCGAAGGGCGAGGCGGCGGCGCTGGAGCGGCTGCTGGAGGCCGGCCGGGTCCAGGACGTCACCGCGCTGCTGCGCGCGGAGGCGCGCATCCGGGAGCGCATCGCCAGCGGCCCGGAGCCCGTCCGCCTCCGCGCGCCCATCCTGCTCTCGCTCCCGCTGGAGGAGGGCGAGCTCCGGGGCCGCATCGGTCTCCTCCAGGAGAGCGGCTCCGGGCTGGAGCTGCGCCTCTACGTCCGGGGCATCCTGGTGGAGGAGGTGTCGCTCCCGGCGCGCTACGGGACGACCTCCGCGGCCATCGCCTCGGAGGCGCTCACCCCGGGCGAAGGGTGGACGTCGGTGGTGCGGGACGAGGCCTTCGACCAGGCGGTCACGGTGGCGCGCCGGGGCGAGCGCGAGCTGATGGGCCCACTGCTGGAGAAGCTGGGCGGCACCGAGCTGGGCCTCTGGCCCGCCAGTGCCCGCAGGTACTTCCGCACCTTCGCGCTCCGCGAGCTGGGCGGGCTGCTCTCCCACAAGGCGCTGGACCCGCTGGCCGCCGCCGCCGCGGACGCAGCCGTGTTCCCCACGTCGCGGGGGCTGCGCTCGCTGCGCGCCATCGCCGAGGCGGGCAAGCGGGAAGGGCAGCTGTGGATCCAGGAGGCGCCGCCGGAGGGCGACGTCCCCGGGGACATGCTGATCGCCTACGCGGACCCCACGCTGGGCGCCGCGCTCAAGGAAGCGGCGCGAGTCCCGGGGACGGACCCGGCCCAGGAGCTGAAGCGCCGGCGCGAGCGGGCCGGGTTCCTGAAGCGGGCGCGAGCCGAGCCGAAGGTGGACCAGTCGCTGCAGCTGATCGCCCAGGTGGACACGGAGGATGGCATCCGCGGCGAGGTGGGCGCCCCGTCCCGCCACGTGGGCACGCAGCTGGAGCTGTCGCTGGGCGGGCGCCACCTGGCCTCGCGGTTCCTGGAGACGACGCTGGGGATGGACGCGGCCATCGACCTGCCGGAAGGCTCGATGGATCCGACCGAGCCGGTGCCGCCGCTGCTGGAGCGCGCGCTGCTGGACGCGGTGGAGCAGGCGGAGCTGCAGCTCCTCCAGCTGGGCGCGGAGCGGTGGGACTGGCCGGAGACGCGCGCCCTGGTCTACCGCGCCCTCGGCGCGAACCTGGACGCCAGGTTGCCGCACCCGGGGCGGCAGGCGCTGCTGGACCGGCCGCTGATCCCCACCGGCGGTGGCCAGTGGCTCCCGGTGAGCCGCTTCGACGAGGTCCGGCACGTCGGCTACGTGACCCGCCCCATGGGCGGCGAGCCGCGCGGCGGCCCCACGGTGCTGGTGGATTCGGACGCGGTGGCGGCCGTCCTCCCGCGCTGGTCGGCCACCGACGTCACCCTGCGCGTGGAGGAGGAGCTGCGGGCCCGCGCCCGCCGCGAGTCGCTCCCCCGGCAGGAGCGCTTCGCCTACTCCGGGCCGGCCCTGGCGCGCATCCCGCTGGAGGGGACGCCGGCGCAGGGCGAGGTCGCGCTGGTCGGCGCGCGCACCGGGACGGTGCAGCTGTTCCATCACGGGCGGGCGCTCTGCCTGTTCCGGGAGGAGGCGCTCCCCGAGTGCGCCGCGGTGGTGGTCAACGACGATCGGCTCACCCCGGCGCCGGACGAGTCGGACGTGGTGCGCGACCGCGCCTACCACGCGCTGGTGAGGGAGCTGATCGAACACCTCGATCGCGCCGCGCACGCGCTGGCGGACCGGCTGGAGGCGGCCCCGGACGCCGAGCGCGCGGAGCTCCGGAAGCTGGCCCTGGGCCTGGGCGTCTGGCAGGCGAAGCGGAAGGTGGCGCGGGGGTCCCCGCTGTTCGAGCTGCCGCTGCTGGAGGCGAGCGACGGCGCGCCGCTCCCGCTCTCCTGGTTCCTGGAGGCGAAGGCCGCCGGGAACGCGGTGCCGTGGTCCCAGGTCCCCGGCGCGATGATGGACGCGGAGAAGCGCATCTGGCGCCCGCGCCCGGGAGAACGCGCGCTCCTCAACGAGCTGTCCCTCGAGCTGGAGGACGTGAGCGCGGAGGTGACCGCCGCGGAGGACCGGCGCCGGCGCGCGCGCCAGGAGACCTTCCAGGTCCCGCTCCAGTCCCCCTTCCGCGAGCCGCTGCCGGCGCCGCGCCGCGGGGAGGTGGTCCTCCCGCCGGAGGAGCCGAGCCAGAAGCTCCAGCTCGCCGCCTTCAAGGACGGCCTCCCGCTGGAGACGATGGTGATCGCGCACGAGGTGGGCGCGGTGGTGAAGGTGGACGACCCCGCGCTCACCGCCACCCGGGGCTGGACGAGGGCCGGCCGCAACGCGGCCTTCAAGGCCATGCGCCAGGCGGTGGACCTGGCGGTGGAGCGCGCGGTGGTGAAGCGCCTGGCGTCGCCGGGGCCGGGGAGGCTGGCCTACGCGCGGGCCGCGCTCCGCTGGCGCTCCGGGAGCGCCGGGCCGCTGGCGGAGGCGCTGCCCGCGCTGGAGCTGTTCACCGACGTGCACGGGCGGCCGGTGCGCCTGGGGGAGGTGATGGCGGAGGTCTCCCGGCGGGCCGCCGCGGCGGTGCTGGATCGCGAGCTGGCCGCCTCCGCGCCCGGAGATCGGCTGGTGCTGTCGCGGGACGAGGAGAACCTGGCGCTGCTGCAGGACCTGCAGCTGCGCTCGGACGACCTCACCTCCGACGTGAGGTCGGCGCGGGACCTGGAGTCCTTCCGCGCCGCCCGGCGGCTCCAGTCGCTGGCGTTCTCCGGCCAGGCCCTGGTGCGGCTGGCGGTGGATCGCCCCGGCGGGTTCCGCGGCGAGCTGGCGCTCCCCCTGGACGCCGCCGAGGCCCACGGCGTGGTGCTGGCGCGCGACGGCATCGCCGTGAGCACCCTGCCGCTGGGCGGGCTGGCCGTGGCGGGCACCCTGGAGCACCCGGCGCTCGCGGTGGACGCGGCCTGGCGCCACGCGGAGCTGACCGCCGAGCAGCGGAAGGACCTCCTGGAGGAGGTGGAGGCGCTCTTCCTCAGGCTGGCCGGCGTCTCCCCCGCCTTCGACCCCGCCCAGCGCGCCGCCGCCGCCGTCCACGTGCTCCGCTACCTCCAGGAGGCGGGGATGAAGGACGCCTCCCAGCTCGAGCGGCTGCCGGAGACGGTCCAGCGGGTGGCGGACGCCCCGGTGCTGCGGGCCTCGGAGGGCCGCTGGGTGGGGCTGCGGACCGCGGCGGCGCAGGCGCTGCGGCGGAACGGGCTGGCGGTGCTGGGCGCCAGGGTGGAGGCGCGGGAGCTGGCGCTGGAGGCGGCGGACCTCGAGTCGGAGTGGGTGCTGCTGCTGGGCGCGGTGCTGGGCTGGCCGCGGGTGCACGTGATCCGCGACCTCGACGCCTGGCGCGAGGCGCAGGCGCGCGCCGAGCCGGAGGACGACACGCCGCTGGCGCGCGGCCTGGACCGGCTCCGGCGCGAGGCGGCGCTGCTGCGCGCCGACGCGCTGGGGCGGCTCACCACCACCGAGCTGGGGCAGATCCGCCTGCACCGCCGGGGCGGGAAGGGCGCGCCCATCCGCTACCGGGAGGACCGCCGCGAGGCGACGCTGGACCCGGACGACCCGCTGATCCGCGGCGCGCTGGAGGCCGCGGACGAGCGCCCGGAGGGCCTCTACGTGCTGCTGGCGTCCATCTACGGCGCGGTGAACCGGGCGCTGGAGCGGGTCACGGACGAGGACGAGGCGCGGATGCTGGGCGCGCTGGCGCGGCACCTCGCCGCCAACCCGCAGCTGCTGGAGGCTCAGCGGTAGGAGCGCAGCGACAGCGCCAGCCAGCCGGCCGCCAGCAGCGCGCACAGCGGCGAGTAGAGGGCGCTGTCCCACCGCGCGAAGGGGGTGCCCCGCACCTTCTTGAAGAAGCCCACCAGGCGGAAGTCGCCCAGGGCGCGCGCGCCGAAGGCGACGGCGCCGGCGGCGCCCAGCACGCGCAGCCAGGAGTCGGGGACGTACTGCGGCTGCAGGCAGCGGCCCAGCCCCAGCGCCACCACGCCGCCCAGCGCCAGTCCGGCCGCCACCGCGAAGGTGATCGGCGCGCCGGGGATGAAGGCCGCGGGACCGCCGGGCTCGCGCTGCGGCACCGCCACCGCCAGCCCGCGCCGTCCGCCCAGCGCCCAGTAGACGTGCAGCGACGAGAGCAGGAACAGCACCGCCGCCTGCAGCGTGGCGACCGCCAGCATGAAGACCTCCCGCGCCTGCGCCTGCG
>Ga0075431_100004802_pt1 | contig 13302 bp, 17 predicted proteins | sample RhiMetdeltSRZDD5_FD_75297 | JGI IMG/M metagenome (GOLD analysis project Ga0075431, IMG submission 75297) | Populus rhizosphere microbial communities from Tennessee, USA - Rhizosphere MetaG P. deltoides SRZDD5 | ecosystem: Host-associated > Plants > Roots > Rhizosphere > Soil | place: USA... | reverse complement strand
AGGGGAGGTGCGCGTTCTCCGTCGCCACCCGCGCCAGATCCCGGCCCTCGATCGCGAGTGCACCGGCGTCGGTCCGGGTCGGAGTGAATCGGCCCTGGTCGGCCCATCGGCGTACGGTGTCGTCGCTGACGCCGAGCAGCTCCGCGGCGTCCGCGAGGCGGTAGGCCGTTTCCGCAGATTCGGGTGTCATGCACCCGCAGTCTAGCCGCGCTTGCGGTCGACCTCCTGGGCGCCCGTCGAGTACGTACGGTCGTGTCGGCTCGGCCTCGGTTCGTGGGTCGAGCTCCGGCGCCGTCGGGCGGCCCGCCGCGTCTTGCGGTTGGCCAGCGGTCGCAGCGGCCCGACCAGCCGCGGTCCGGCCAGCCGCGTCTCGAGTCGGCGGGCCTCGCGCTTGAGGGGCTGGGCGACGTACTCCCCAAGGATCACGCCGGAGGCCAGGGCGACTCCGATGCTGGCCGCGCTGAGCAAGGTGAACAGGCCGTAGACGTTGTCCTGGGTGAGCAATTGCAGCAGGCCGTCGTAGATGATGAGGCCGGGCAGCAGTGGCACGATTCCCGACACGACGACGACCAGCGGCGGCACGCGGACCCGGCCGGCGAGGCTGTAGCTGACGACGCCGACGACGAGCGCCGCCGCGCCCGACGACAGCGCCGGGCCGACGTCCCACTGCACGCTGGCCTGGTAGACGAGCTGACCGAGCAGTCCGGTGATGCCGATCGGGATCAACGCGCGGAGTGGCGTGTACGAGCCGTACGCGAACGCGATCGCGACGATCGCGCCGCCGAGCAACGTCGTCGGGAGCTCGGACCACGTGGTCACGGTCGACGAGACGAAGAACTCGACGTCGAGCTTCTGGCCGATGGTGAGTCCGATGGTGATGCCGGCGATGATTCCGCCGGTCAGCAGCAGGACCTCGAACATCCGGGCCGACGCCGTGACGTAGTTGTTCGTCAAGGCGTCCTGGACCGCGCCGACGAGCGCGATGCCGGACAGCAGCATGATGATGCCCGACGCCACGATCAGGTCGGGGTCCACCGGAGCGTCCGCGGCGTGCAGGCTGAGCGCCACTCCGGTCGCGATCAGGGCGCCGAGCACCTGCTGGTAGAACGCGGGGATGCGGCGGCGAGCGAGTTGCCGTATTACGAGGTCTACGCAGATCGTCGTGACGAACGTGATCGCGACGACCAGCGGGCCGCCACCGAGCATCATCGCCGCGCCGGCCGCGAGTAGCCCGCTCGACACGATCACGGCCCAGCGTGGGTACGGCCGGGCGACCGACGTCACCTCGTTGAGTCGCCGGCTCGCCTCCGTACGATCCACCTGCCCGACGGCGAGATCCCGTACGAGATGGTCGACCTCGGTGAGCAGCGCGTAGTCGTAGCCGCGATACTGCACCACCCGCATGTGGGTCTCGGGCGGTGCGTCCGGAGCCGACTGATAGGACACCGAGAGGGTCGTGAAGTTCACTGCGATCGTGCAGCCGCGCAGATCGCAGGCGCTGGTGACGGCGAGCATGGTGGCCGCGACGTCGGAGGCACCGGCGCCGCTGGACATCACGACCTCGCCCACGCGGAGTGCGAGGTCGATCGCCCGATAGACCTCCCGCTGTTCGTCCATCGGTCTAGGTTGACGACAATTGGGCTCGTGAGCCAACCCCAGTCCGACCGGCCGACGCGCTACCGCATGTCCTGGCGCTGGACGGACGTGGTGCGCTCCCTGGTCGTCGTCCTCCTCGTCATCGGGGCGGTCGCGCTCTACCAGAGCCTGCTGACCGACGATCCGGGCGATCCGACGCCGGCGGTCGACTACCAGTCGGCGGTCACGGCCGCCCGCGAAGAGTCGGGCTATCCGGTGCTCGCCCCGGCCGATCTGCCGGACGGTTGGGAAGCCACGAGCGTGCGCTACACGCCCGGAGCGGAGTGGGCTTGGCACCTCGGCGTCCTCACCGCCGACGAGGAGTACGTCGGGCTCGAGCAGGCCCGGATCGATCCGGACTCCCTGATCGAGACCGCCGCCGAGGGCACCGAGCCGACCGGCACGACCGAGATCGACGGCGCCGTCTGGCAGGTGCGTACCGACGAGAGCCGGGGGGAGACGACTCTCGTGCGAGCGCAGCAGGGCGTCACCACCGTGGTGACCGGGTCCGCCTCCCAAGAGACGCTGGAGGACTACGTCCGCAGCCTCTAAGGGTGAGGCGACACCCGTCCTAGGCCACCGCGCAGCTCAGGACGAAGGCGTACGGGTGCGGGTTCCGGCGTTGACCACTCGGTGGATCACGGCGGGTCGGCTCACTCGCCGTCCGGGTCCGCCGTGGGCTCGGTCGCCGTCGCCGCGGCGAGCCGGGCCCGGGCGCCGTCGAGCCAGCGCTGGCAGATCGCGGCCAGCTTCTCGCCGCGCTCCCACAGTGCCAGCGACTCCTCCAGCGACGTGCCGCCCGCCTCGAGCCGGCGAACGACCTCGATCAGCTCGTCGCGGGCCGTCTCGTATGGCAGGTCGTCGGGCGGTTCGGCCCGGTCGGGACCGGCCTGGTCGGGCTCGGTCTGATCCTGCTCAGTCACGCCGTTCCTCACTCTCGTTGGTGACCGTCTCCGCCCGAGCCCGCACCCGGCCGTCGGCCAGGCGGACGTCGACCAGGTCGCCGACCGAGACCGCCTCGGTCGACGATACGACGTGACCGTCCGGTCCTTGGACGACCGCGTAACCGCGGCGCATCGTGGCTAGCGGCGACAGGGCCCGGATCCGAGCCAGTTGGTGGCCGACGTCGTCGGTGGCGCGATCGAGACAGTGCTCGAGGTGCCGGCGGGCCCGGTCGCGCAGGTCGACGACGGCGGCTCGCCGCTGGTCGAGCAACGCGACCGGGGCCGCGAGCGCCGGTCGGCTCCGCAACTGCTCGATCACGTGCTGCTCCCGGTCGACCTCTCCCCGGACGTGCCGCCAGGCTCGCTCCCGCAGGTGCTGGATCCGCTGCCCCTCCTCGGTGACGTCGGGCACGACCCGCTTGGCGGCGTCGGTCGGCGTCGAGGCGCGTACGTCGGCGACGAGATCGAGGATCGGGTTGTCCGGCTCGTGGCCGATCGCGCTGACCACCGGCGTCGTCGTCTTGGCCACCGCCCGGATCAGTGTCTCGTCGGAGAACGGCAGCAGGTCCTCCACGGAGCCGCCGCCGCGGGCGACGATGATGACCTCGACGTCGTCGTCCTCGTCGAGTCCGGTGATCGCCCGCATCACCTCGGCCGCCGCCCGGTTGCCCTGCATCGTCGCGTAACGCATCCGGAACCGGACGCCTGGCCATCGGTGCCGAGCGTTTTGAACCACGTCGCGCTCGGCCGCGGACTCCTGGCCCGTGACGAGCCCGATCGTGTGCGGCAGGAACGGCAGCCGGCGCTTGAGGGCCGGCTCGAACAGTCCCTCTGCCGCCAGCAGGCGCCGCCGCTGCTCCAGCCGGGCCAGCAGCTCGCCGACGCCGACCGGCCGGATCTCGTCGACCCGCAGGCTCAGCGTGCCGCGCTTGTCGTAGAACGTGGGCCTCGCGTGCACGACGACGCGAGCGCCCTCGGTGACCGGCACCGGGCTGGCGTCGATGGCGCGGCGATTGCAGGTGACCTGCAGGGAGATGTCGACGTCGCAGTCGCGCAGGGTCAAGAAGACCATGCCCTGGCGCAGGTTGAGCTGCGAGATCTGGCCCTCGATCCACACCCAGCCGAGCCGGGCGATCCAGCCGCCGAGCAACTGCGAGATGCGGCGGACCGGTGCCGGCGACTCCGGAGAGGTCTGCAGTGCCACGCCTGCACTCTAGGCGCCGTCGCCGACGCCGCTGCGGTTATCCACCGGGCCAGTTCTTACGCTGGATTCAACATGCACTTGTGGTTATATAACTTAACGAGTATGTTCGGAGTCATGACGGCTCCATTCAGCGCCCTCGCCGAGCCGACCCGGCGGCGGATCCTCGACCTGCTTCGAGAGCAGCCGCGTCTGGTCGGCGACCTCACCAGGGAGCTCGGCCTGTCACAGCCCGGCACGTCGAAGCATCTGCGGGTGCTTCGCGAGGCGGGGCTGGTGACGGTGCGGCGCGATGCGCAGCGTCGGTGGTACGAGCTGCGCCCGGAGCCGCTGGCCGAGATGGATGAGTGGCTCATGCCCTACCGCTGGATGTGGGAAGACCGCCTCGACGCGCTCGAGCGCCATCTCGACGCGATGCCGGACGACCCACCGGACTCCGACCAGCCCTCACAGGAGGATGACAATCGATGACAGCTCCACTGGCGACCAAGCAAGTCGACGACGAGGGCCGTACCGTGCTCCGCTTCGAGCGCCGGCTCGCGCACCCACCGGAGAAGGTCTGGCGAGCCGTGACCGAGCCGAGCGAACTGGCCCATTGGTTCCCGGCCAAGATCGACGCGTACGAGATGCGTCCCGGCGCGCCGATGCGGTTCTCCGAGCTCGATCCCGACATCGAGGCGACCACCGGCGAGGTGCTGGAGGCCGATCCGCCCAAGCGGTTCGCGTTCCGCTGGGATCAGGACCTGATGTCCTTCGAGCTCACGCCGGAGGCCGGCGGGTGCCGGCTGGTGTTCACCCACGCCCTGTCGGGGAGCGAGATGTGGGGCGACGAGAGGTTCGCCGCTCAGCACTCGGCCGGTTGGGACACCTGCCTAGAGATGCTGAGCGCCCGGCTGGCCGGGGAGGCTCCGCCCTCCGACTCGATCGACGACTGGTTCGTGCGCAACTTGGAGTACGTCGAGGAGTTCGGCTTGGCCGAGGGCGAGGTCGTCGACGACGCCGAGGGATCGGTGATCCGGTTCGAGCGAATCTTGATCCAGCCGCCGGACGAGGCTTGGCCCGCCTTGACGGCGTCGGCCGAGCCGACGGTCGGCGCGGCCCCGCCGGAGCCCACCACGTCGCCGGCCGTGCCCGCGGGGCCGGTGACCGAGGTCGAGCCTGGCCGGGTGCTGGTCTACGAGTGGCGCCACGCGGGCGAGCCGGCCGGGTGGGTGCGCTGGACGCTCAGCGGCCGCAAGTACGCCTGCCGTCTCGTGCTCACCCAGTCGGTTCCGCCGCAGCTCGCCGACCGCCAGGCGGCGATGCTCGCCGCGTGGCAGGTCCACCTCGAGCGGTTCATCGCCGGGCTGCACGAGGTCGACCGGCCGTGGTCGGACGACCGGGTCGAGCTGCTGCGGAAGACCTACGCCGGACGGCTCTAGGAGCGGCTGATGCTCGGCACCCTGCACACCCGCACCGACGGCCGGTTCGAGTTGCGCTTCGAGCGCCGCCTCGCCCATCCGGTCGAGAAGGTCTGGCGCGCCCTCACCGGTCCGGAGCACCTACGCGTCTGGTTCCCGGCGTCAGTCGACCTGGACCTGACGCCGGGCGCCAAGCTCCGGTTCGAGCTCGTGCCGGAGGCACAGGCGCGACTCGGTATCTCCGACGATGACATGACCTCGTACGGCGAGATGACGACGGTCGATCCGCCGCGGCTGCTCGAGTACACCTGGTCCGGCGAGATCCTGCGGTGGGAGCTGGAGCCGACCGCGGACAGCTGCCGGCTTCGGTTCACCGACGTGTTCGACGACCGGGCGGTCGCCGCGGACGACGGCGCCGGCTGGCACGTCGCCCTCGAGGCCCTCAGCAGCGCCCTCGACGACCGCGACGTCGATCGCCTGGCGTTGTTCGACCGGGCCGACGAGATGAGCAAGACCTACGCCTGCGGCTTCGGTCGCTAGACCTCGAGGACCACCTTGCCGTGGACGTGCCCCTCGCGTACGAGGTCCTGCGCCGCGGCCGCCTCGGCGAGTGGGAAGGTCTGATGCAGATGCACCCGGAGCCGGCCCTGGTCGTACCACTGGGACAGCTGTGCCAGGTCGTCGGCGTCCGGGCGGACGAAGACGTAGCGACCGCCACCGGCCTTGACGCCGGCCGCATTGGTGATCGAGACGACTCGCGACGGGTCGCCCACCAGCGCCCAGGACAGGTCGACCGTCTCGCCGCCGACGAAGTCGAAGGCCGCGTCGACTCCGTCGGGTGCGTGCCGCTTGACGTCGGTGACGAGGTCGGCGCCGTAGGACACTGGCTCCGCGCCCAATGCCGCGACGAACTCGTGACTGCTCGGGCTCGCCGTGCCGAGGACTCGACTGGCGCCGAGGGCCCGGGCGATCTGGATCGCGAGATGACCGACGCCACCGGCCGCGGCGTGGATCAGGACGGTGTCGCCGGTGCCGACCCGGCCGGCGGTCAACGCCTGCAGCGCCGTCAGGCCCGTCAAGGGCAGGCCGCCGGCCTCGGCCCAGGACGCCGCCGCCGGCTTCGCGGCGACCGCCCGTATCGGCGCCGGAGTCAGCTCGGCATAGGTGCCCCGGCGGATCTCGTCGCGCCGGAGGTAGCCGATCACCTCGTCGCCCGCGTCGAACTCGGTCACCGAGGGACCGACCTGCTCGACGACACCGGCCGCGTCCCAGCCCGGCACGACGGGGAAGTAGACGTCGAAGGCGCCGTCGAGATGGCCCTCCCGCGCCTTCCAGTCGACCGGGTTGACACCGGCGGCCTTGACCCGGATCAGCACGGTGTCGGTCCCACCTTCGGATCGGGGAGGTCCATCAGGTCGAGTCGAGAGGAGTCGCCGTACTCCTGGAAGGCAATTGCGCGCATGGGCCCACGTTAGGGGCCGCCCCGGTCAGCGGTCGGCGTGGCCCAGGCTGCGGTCCGGCGCGACGACGTCGCGGACCCGCTGCTTCAGCTCCTTAGGTTCGGGGAAGCCACCCTCGGCCTTGCGGGACCACACCGTCGTGCCGTCGACGCGGACTTCGAAGATGCCGCCGGTGCCGGGGATCAACGCGACCTCGGCGAGCTCGGTCTCGAACGTGGACAGCAACTCCTGGGCCATCCAGGCCGCGCGCAGCAGCCAGCGGCACTGGGTGCAGTATGCGATCTCGATCCGGACGCCGTCGCTCACGCCCCCAGTATGTCCGTGTCGGCGCCCGACTGTTGGCGTGAAGTTGCGCCAACGCTGCTTCGGTGCCGCAGTTTCACGCCAACTCTTGCTGCCGAAACGTCGGTCAGATGTGCTCGGACACGATGACGGCCGTCGTGTCCGGTTCGAGTGCCTCGAAGACGTGCGGCTGGTCGCCGGGGTAGGCGATGTAGTCGCCGGGTGCGAGCTCGACCGGGTCGTCGGTGATGCCCACGCGGGCCCGTCCCGAGCTCACGACGATGTGCTCGATGACGCCGGGCATGTGTGGCTCGGACTCCCGGGGCGTCCCGGGCTGGACGGTGAGGAGGTAGATGTCGCGTCGCGCGTTCGGCGGGCAGGACGCGAGCAGGGTCGCGACGTAGTCGGCTCGCTCCGACGCGACGGCCGGGCCTTCGCCGTAGCGGATCACCTGCACCTGCGGACGTCGCGGCTCGACCAGCCGGGCGAACGGCACGTCGAGGGCGATGCCGAGGGCCCAGAGCGTCTCGATGCTGGGGTTGCCGGTGCCGGACTCCAGTTGCGACAGGGTCGACTTGGCGATTCCGGCCCGGCGGGCGACCTCGGCGAGGGACAGGCCGGCCCGGCGGCGCTCCGCCCGTAGCGAGGCGGCGATGACCGCCAACGGCGCTCCGGTACGCCCCGCATCCTTCGGCATGGGTGTTCGCTCCATTGGTCGATCGTTCGGCTTGACGAACGCCTCTCTATCGTTCAGCATAGAATACGATGCGTTCGATCTGGCGAACACTCGATCGGGATGTCGCTCGCGACATCGCCCTGGTCTGCCTCGCCGACGCGCTCGTCGGAGCGTCGTTCGGCGCTATCGCCGTGAGCGCGGAACTCCCGCTGTGGCTGCCGACGCTGCTGTCGGTCGTGGTGTTCGCCGGCGCCGCACAGTTCATGTTCGTCGGCCTGATCGCCGCCGGCGGCAACCCAGTCGCGGCGGTGGCGGCCAGCCTGCTGATCAACGTCCGGCACGTCCCGTTCGGGTTCACGGTCGGCGACCTGGTCGGTCGCGGCTGGCGGCGGGCCATCGGCAGCCATCTGATGATCGACGAGTCCGTCGCGTTCGCGCTCGCGCAGCGCGATCCGGTGCAACGGCGCGCGGCGTACTGGGCCTGCGGACTCAGCCTGATGATCTGCTGGAACGTCGGCGTCGTGATCGGCGCGGTCGGCGGTGCGATCATCAGCGACACCGACGCGCTGGGTCTCGACGCCGCGTTCCCGGCCGTGTTGCTCGCCCTGGTGGTGCCGTCGCTGCGTACTCCCGCCATCCGCCGGGCAGCGCTCGTCGGCGCCGTGATCGCGCTGGCGTCGACGCCGTTCCTCCCGGCTGGGATGCCGGTGCTGCTCGGCCTACTCGGTGCGGTCGTCGGACTCCGCTCGGGTCGACCCGCCGAACCGGAACGGACCTCGGCATGAGTACGACGACACTGCTGATCGCCGTGCTGGTTCTCGGCGTGGGCACCTATGCCCTCCGGCTGGCCGGTCCACTGCTCGGCGACCGGGTCGCACTCTCGCCCCAGGTCGAGGAGTTCGTCGCCCTGGCGACGGTCGTGCTCCTGGTCGCGTTGGTGGCGACCACAGCGTTCTACGAGTCCAAGGACTTCGCCGGCTACGCACGACCGATCGGCGTCGCCGTCGGCGGCGTCCTCGCCTGGCGCAAGGCGCCGTTCGTCGTCGTGGTCGTGGCGGCGGCCGTGACGGCCGCGGGTTTGCGGCTGCTCGGCGTCCCGTAGTCGCCGGCCGCCTACGAGTGGCCGATCACCCGATGCGGCCGGTAAGGCGCCTCCAGCCGGGCGGTCTCGTCCGCGTCCAGGGTGAGGTCGACCGCCGCGAGGGCGTCTTCGAGGTGCCGCAGCTTGGTCGCGCCGACGATCGGGGCCGTAACGGCAGGCTTCCCGAGCAACCACGCCAAGGCGATCTGTGCCGGTGTCGTCCCGCGTTCGCCGGCCACCTCGCGTACGACGTCGACGACCTCGAAGTCCGCCTCGTCGTACATCCGGTCGGCCAGCGGATCGCTGCCGGCGCGGACTGTGCTTCGCTCGCCGCCGCGCACCCGGCTCCCGGCGAGAAGTCCGCGCGCCAGCGGGCTCCAGGGGATGACGCCGATGCCCTGGTCGAGGCAGAGCGGGATCATCTCGCGCTCCTCCTCGCGATAGACGAGGTTGTAGTGGTTCTGCATCGAGACGAACCGGCTCCCACCGGCCACGGCGGCGAGTTGCTGCGCCTTGGCGAATTGCCAGGCGTACATGCTCGACGCGCCGATGTAACGCGCCTTGCCGGCGCGTACGACGTCGTTCAGCGCCTCCATCGTCTCCTCGATCGGCGTCTCGTCGTCCCACCGATGGATCTGGTAGAGGTCGACGTAGTCGGTGCCGAGGCGAGCCAGCGAGGCGTCGATCGCCGAGAGGATGTGCTTGCGGGACAGCCCGCCGTCGTTCGGGCCTGGGCCCATCGGGAAGTAGACCTTCGTGGCCAGCACGTAGTCGTCGCGACGCGGAAGCAGCTTGCCGAGCAGCCGGCCGGTGATCTCCTCGGTCAGACCGTCGGAATAAGCGTCGGCGGTGTCGAAGAACGTCACGCCGGCGTCGACCGCGCGCCGGACGATCGGTTCGGCCTCGGTCTCGTCCAGGTGCCAGGCCCGTTCGGTCTTCGAGCCGTAGCTCATCATGCCCAGGCAGATCCGGGACACCTGCAGTCCCGAGCCGCCCAGTCGTGCGTACTTCACTCGTCCTCCTGAGGAGCTGGAGCTTCATGGAGCGCCACACCGGCGACGACCACGGCAATCCCGAGCAGTTCGCCGACGGTCGGGAGTTGGCGCAAGACGATCACGCCGATCACGACCGCGAAGACCGGGAGCAGCGCCAGCATCAGGGCGAAGGTCTCGCGCGGCAGCCGGGCCATGGCGAGCTGGTCCGTAACATACGGGATGACCGACGAGCAGATCGCGACGCCGAGACCCGCGAGCAGCAGGATCGGGTCGGCGAGAGCCGGCGTGGCCGCGGTCAGGCCGATCGGAGTCGCGACGACGGCCGCCACGAGCATGGCCGCACCGAGCTGGTCGATGCCGCTCCACCCCCCAGCCTCGGTTCGGGCACTCTGGGCGATCCGGTGACCGAGCATGACGTACGCGACGAACAGCGCGCAGTTGGCGAACGCGAAGGCGAATCCGAGCGGCTCGCTCGCCAACCGGATGTCAGCGAGTACGGCGACACCGACGACCACGAGCCCGAGGGCGACGGTGTTGCGCCCGCTCCGCAGGCCGACGACGGCCAGCCCGATGACGCCGACGAACTCCACCGCGCCAACCGTGGACAGGGGCAGCCGGTCGACGGCGAGATAGAACGAGGCGTTCATCAGCGCGAGGACGACGCCCAGGCCGACGAGACGTCGGCGCTGATCCGACGTGGCCCGGGCCAGCACCCGCCAGGGCCGGCGCCACACGGCGAAGATGGCCGCTGCGCCGACGATCCGGAGCCAGGTGACGCCGAGCGGATCGACGTGGACGAACAGCAGCACCGCAAACGCCGGACCGAGGTAGTGGAAGGTGGCGCTGACCGCGAAGTACGTCGGCGCCGGCACCCGCTCGGCGCGGGTGCGGATCGCCGCCGGGCGACCCGCACCCGGCTCGACGGTCGCGGACTCAATCGACATAGGAGTATCTTCTAAACCTCAAGCTGCAATCTGAAGAGCAATCTCAAGGCAGGAGGCGCGTTTTGACTGTAGAAGCACGCCAGATCGAGCGAGATGCCTACGAATCGTCAAACTCGCTGCTCGACGCGACGAACCGGCGGCTCCTCGCCGCGCTGCACGACGACCCGCGACTGTCGATGGCGGGCCTCGCCCGCCGGGTCGGGATGTCGGCGCCGGCCGTCACCGAGCGGGTGCAGCGACTGCAGCGGGCCGGCGTCATTGCCGGGTTCCGGATGGAGATCGACCCGGTCGCACTCGGCCTCCCGGTGACCGCGATCGTCCGGATCCGGCCCGGACCGGGGCAGCTGCCGAAGATCGCTGAGGCGGCTCGCCAGACGCCCCATGTCGTCGAGTGCTATCGGATCACCGGTGAGGACTGCTTCATCCTCAAGGTCCACGGCCCCTCGATCGCCGAGCTCGAGGAGACGCTCGACCGCTTCCTCGTGTACGGACAAACGACCACGTCGATCGTGGTGTCGACACCCGTACCGCTGCGCCCGCTCCCACTGTGGGATGAGTCACCTGCCGGGGACTGAGCGGCCCGCGTCGATCTCCGTCCGTACGATGGGCGTCATGAGCGCACCGACCACGACGTACCGCCGGGTCCTGCTCGCCGCCCCTCGGGGCTACTGCGCCGGTGTCGACCGGGCCGTCATCACCGTCGAGAAGGCGCTCGACCTCTATGGCGCCCCGGTCTATGTCCGCAAGCAGATCGTGCACAACAAGCACGTCGTACGCGGCCTCGAGGATCGTGGCGCGATCTTCGTCGAGGAGCTCGACGAGGTGCCCGAGGGCGCGACCGTGGTGTTCTCGGCCCACGGGGTGTCGCCTGCGGTTCACTCCCAGGCCGCCGATCGCGAGCTCAAGACGATCGACGCGACCTGCCCGCTGGTCACCAAGGTTCACCACGAGGCGCGCCGCTTCGCCGGCGACGACCACGACATCCTGCTGATCGGCCACGCCGGTCACGAGGAGGTCGAAGGCACAGCGGGCGAAGCGCCGAGCCACATCACGCTGGTGCAGGGACCGGACGACGTCGACGACCTGGAAGTACGCGATCCGTCGAAGGTCTCGTGGCTATCGCAGACCACGCTGAGCGTCGACGAGACGATGGAGACGGTCGACCGGATCCGGGCCAAGTTCCCTGACCTGATCGACCCGCCGAGCGACGACATCTGCTATGCGACGCAGAACCGGCAGCAGGCGGTCAAGGAGATCGCCCGCGAGTCCGAGCTGGTGCTGGTCGTCGGCTCCGGCAACTCCTCCAACTCGGTGCGGCTGGTCGAGGTCGCCCTCGAGGCCGGCGCCACCGCGGCCTATCGGGTCGACGACGCCGATGAGATCCACCCGGCCTGGCTCGACGGCGTCACAACGGTCGGCGTGACGTCCGGCGCCTCGGTGCCGGAGGACCTGGTCGAGGGAGTGCTGGACTGGCTCCAGACGCGAGGCTTCCCCCCGGCCGAGTCGGTGCACACGGCCGAGGAGAGCCTCATCTTCGCGTTGCCCCCCGAGTTGCGTCGCGACCTCCGCGCCGCCGACGCCTAGCGATCATCGGTCACTCGTGGCGCGGTGATCGGTCACTTGTGGCGCGGTGATCGGTCACTTGTGGCGCGGTGATCGGTCACTTGTGGCGCGGTGATCGGTCACTTGTGGCGCGGCATGAGCGTGCCGCCGAGCGTCCGCGCCGCGATGACCAGTCCGGCGGCGATCAGCACGATGTCCTTGAACACGTACTGCGCCTCCAGCGTCGGTCCGTCCGCCGGGAACATGTCGGTGAAGAACAGCACCAGCGGCGACATGATCCCGATCATCGACGCGGCCAGGACCGCGAGGCCCGCCCGCAGCAGCTTCCCGGTGATCAGGGTGATCCCGATGAAGCACTCGGCCAGCGCCGTCATGACGAGTGCGGTCTGGCCGGACACGATCCCGAGTGACAGCGTGTCGAGCGTGCGCTCGACCAGCGCCTGCGCCGGGCTCGCGTCCGGGATGAACTTCAGCACGCCGAACGCCAGGAACACGACGCCGAGGCAGACCCGCAGGATGTCGATGCTGTAGCGCGCGAGCCAGTCGGTGACGCGGTCGACGTACGGCGAGCTCCGCATCGTCGGGCGTGGGTTGTCTGGTCCGGTGAGGGTGGTCGTGGTCGCCATGACGGGCTCCGATCGTCGAGTCGATTGATGACGCGACCAGCCTCGTCGCGATCGGCGGCCGGGTCGTCGGCCCGGAAGCGACACTTGGGCTACCGCATTTCGCGTACGGCTCGGCCGCCAGCTACGTCGGAGCGCGTAGCGCGGAGTACCCGAGCTACCTCGTCTCTGGTCGCGACTGACCGGCTTCGCAACCGACGAGCCGGCCGGGGCGCGACGCGGCCGGTCCGGCTTCCCCTCTGCATGAACCTGTCAGGATGTCCAGGGGACGCCCACGGTCACGTCGGACACGCAGACGGGCGAGTGCCCGGAGACCACCGAGACTCGCAGCTCACCGCCGGCTGCCTGGAGCGGGACGAATGCCTGGCCGATGCCGGGCGGGGCGAAAACCTCGTGGCGAGCGTCGCCGATCTCGATCGCGAGGGTCGTCGAGTCGCCCGTGAGATAGCCGAGGCGGAGGATCGAGCGGCTATCGGTCACCGGATCGAGGTCGACGAT
>Ga0075431_100004798_pt1 | contig 13306 bp, 14 predicted proteins | sample RhiMetdeltSRZDD5_FD_75297 | JGI IMG/M metagenome (GOLD analysis project Ga0075431, IMG submission 75297) | Populus rhizosphere microbial communities from Tennessee, USA - Rhizosphere MetaG P. deltoides SRZDD5 | ecosystem: Host-associated > Plants > Roots > Rhizosphere > Soil | place: USA... | reverse complement strand
CGCCGGTGGTGTCTGTAAGCATGGCGTCGCTCATACGTCCAATGCGGTTGATCATGGCGCGGCGGCGTTTCTCTTTTTCCGGCGCCGTCATGCGGAGCCTGAAGAGGATGTGAACCGCCGCGGCAAACAGCAAGAAAGCCACCGCGGCGAGCAGCGCCAACCGCCCGACTGGGGTCATCATGCCTTGGTATCTGATCTCCGTGAATAACCGGCAATTACCGGCCGGCCGGGGCCAACTCGAACGCTTTGGCGTAATCCTTCAAGAACTGCTCCAGACCGCGGTCGGTGAGCGGGTGATTGAACATCTGGTCGAGCACTTTAAAAGGAAGCGTCCCAATATGAGCTCCGGCCGTGGCCGCCTGCGCCACATGGAGAGGGGAGCGCAGGGAAGCGGCCAGAACCTGCGTCTTGAAGCCGTAGTTGCTATAGATCTTGCAGATTTGCCGGATTAATTCCATACCGTCGGCGGCTATGTCGTCGAAACGGCCTACGAAGGGACTCACGAAATGTGCCCCAGCTTTAGCCGCAAGCAGCGCTTGCGCCGGCGAGAAGCAGAGTGTGACGTTGAAGCGGATGCCTTCTTTGGAGAGCTTGGCGCAGGTTTGAATGCCGTCGCGCGTAAGTGGCACTTTCACCACGATGTTCTTGTGGATCTTGGCTAGTTTGTACGCTTCCTGCACCATCTCTTCGTGCTTGGTGGAGACCACTTCGGCGCTAATTTCGCCGTCGACGATTTCGCAGATCTGAGCGATCCGCTCCTCGATTGGGACACCTTCCTTTGCAATGAGGGAAGGGTTGGTGGTGACGCCGTCGATGATGCCCCAGGAGGCACCTTTGCGCAATTCGTCGAGATTCGCCGTATCGATAAATATTTTCATGCCAAATACTCCAGAAAGGTCTCGCGGAAGGCCGGAACGTCTTCAGTATATCAAGGCACTGCGATTGTCGAGACTTCCGACGGCGGACTCTCGGCGCCGCCCGAGTCCAAAGCGGTCACCTGATAGCGGTAGGAGACGCCTGGCCTTACCTCGCGATCATTGAAGCTGGGAGCGCTCAGCCGCCCGCCGACGCGAACGAACGATCCATCGCCTTCGGCCCGGTAGACCTGGTAGCCGGCAAGACCGGGATCTTCGACCGGATTCCAGCTCAATTGAATCGATGCCGCTCCGGCAATTGCTGAAAGACCAGTGGGAGCGGCGGGAGGGAACGTGTCCTTGGGGGTGATTTCGACTGGGGCCGACATGAGGCTGCCAGTGCTCCGGACGCGGTAAGTGTAGGACTGATTGAACTGCGCGTCCTTGTCGAGGTAGGTTGATTCGTTAACGGGGCCTAGGGACAGTGGGGTTGGGCTGCCGGGGCTGCTTCGCTCAATGATGTACGTCGCGCCGGGTTGGCCATCCCACTCCAACTTCACACCGGAGACAGTCGCAGTCGCGCGAACCACGGGAGCGGGGGCCGGTGCGGCGACGGGGATCGTGACTACGTGAGACCATTCGCTCCAACGCCCGCGGATACCCTGGCTACGGACTTTGAAAGTGACGCTTTTGCCTCCCCAATCCGATACAGGCACGGTTAGCTCTACCGGACCCGGACCGGCGGGGGGGATCGGAATGCGGCCGGTGGCGCCGCCGGGTCCGCCTTGGAGTTCGACATCCTGAAAGCGCCGAATGCCGGCATTATCGGTAGTTAGCGGCGGCAGGGTGAAGCGGATCTCGATTTGACCGGCCTTCTGTTCGGCACGCAAATCGGCGACGGCAACCGGGATGTGCAGTGACGGCGGCATCGGATCGCCGACGTAGCCGCAGGAGGCGAGAATCCAGCATGCGGGGAGAAGCGCCAGGTGCTTCACAGAATATATTTGCTCAGGTCCTGATCTTTGACGATATCGGACAACTGAGCACGCACGTAGGCAGTGTCGATTTTCACTTTGCGCTTTTTCATGTCGGGGGCTTCGAAGCTGATGGTTTCGAGCACCTTCTCCATGATGGTGTGCAGGCGGCGCGCGCCGATGTTCTCGGTGGTCTCGTTCACTTGCGCGGCCATACGCGCGATTTCGACGAGCGAGTCGTCGGTGAAGTGCATATCAAGCCCCTCGGTTTCGAGCAGCGCCGTGTACTGTTTCACGAGAGCGCCCTTGGGCTCTTTCAAGATCCGGATGAAATCTTCCTCGCTGAGGGACTTCAACTCAACGCGAATGGGGAAACGCCCTTGGAGTTCGGGGATCAGATCGCTTGGTTTGGAGACGTGGAACGCACCCGCGGCGATGAAGAGGATATGATCCGTGCGCACGAAACCATAGCGCGTGTTGACCGTTGTTCCTTCGACGATCGGTAGAATGTCGCGCTGCACGCCCTCGCGGCTGACATCGGGTCCCTGGCCGCCTTCGCGGCCGGCGATCTTGTCGACTTCGTCGAGAAAGATCATTCCGTTACGCTCGACGCGCTCGATGGCGATGCGCGTGACCTGGTCCATGTCGACGAGCTTCTGTTCTTCTTCCTGGATGAGATAGTCCATCGCCTCGCCGACACGCATCTTGCGTTTTCGTGAGCGCTGGCCGAAGAAATTGGGCAGCATCTCTTTGAGATTGATGTCCATCTCCTCGACGCCCATGTTTGTGGCGACTTCAAACGTCGGGCCGCGCTCCTTCACGTCCACTTCCACAACCCGGTCGTCGAGCTTGCCCGCGCGCAATCGTTCGCGGAGCTTTTCACGGGTTTTCTCGGCGGGATCGGCCCCCTCGGGCTGGGCCGGCATTAGCAGGTCCAACAATCGCTCTTCGGCATTTCGCTCGGCGCGGTCGGCCACCTCATCTAATTTCTCTTCGCGCACCATGTCGATGGCGATTTCCACAAGATCGCGGATCATCGATTCGACATCGCGGCCCACATAGCCGACTTCGGTGAACTTGCTCGCTTCCACCTTCAGGAACGGCGAATTCGCCAGCCGCGCCAGCCGCCGCGCTAGTTCCGTCTTGCCAACACCGGTGGGGCCGATCATGAGGATGTTCTTCGGCATCACCTCTTCGGCCATTTCAGGTTCGAGTTTCTGGCGGCGGATGCGGTTGCGCAGCGCCACGGCTACGGCGCGTTTGGCCTCGGCCTGTCCGATGACGTATTTGTCGAGTTCGTTTACGATCTCGCGCGGGGTTAGCTCGTCAAGCAGCGGTGCGTTATCGCCGCCCTGGCTTGGCAGATAAATGACCATGCGTTACCTCTTCCCAGCGGGGATTAACCCAGTTCCTCGTATCGCACGTTTTGATTGGTGTAGATGCACAGGTCCCCGGCAATCTTCATCGCTTTTTCGGCGATAGCGCGGGCTTCCAATTCCGTATTCTCAATCAGCGCCCGCGAAGCTGACTTTGCAAAGCCACCACCGGAGCCGATGGCCGCCACCGACTCATCAGGCTCGATGACGTCACCATCGCCGCTTACGATGAAAGTGTTTTGCACATCGGCCACCAGAAGCAGGGCCTCGAGATGGCGCAAGACTTTGTCCGTACGCCAGTCCTTGGCGAGTTCCACAACGCTACGAGGCAGATTTCCGTTGTGCTGTTCGAGTTTCATTTCGAAGCGGGCAAATAAGGAAAATGCGTCGGCCGTGGATCCGGCAAATCCGCCGACGATTTTGTCCTTATACAGGCGGCGAAGCTTGTTGACCGAGGCTTTCAGGACTTCCGAGCCCATGGTCGCCTGCCCATCGCCCGCCATAACTACTTTTCCGTTGCGGCGAACACAGAGGATGGTAGTACCGTGGATGCGCGGTTTCATGTTATTGCACCCAGTGTAGCGCGCCCCTCTAAGGGACCTTGTCTACTTCGACTTTATGTCGATCATGATCAGCTCGATGGGATGATCCACCAGACTCTGCTCGGCATGGACATCGGGCATTCCCCAACGCGGCTCGCCGGCGGCGAAGGTGGCCTCGACCTTTGATCCATCAGCTTTCGTCAGTTGAATCTTCGCGTCAGTGAGAGCGACAGTCACCCGATTGGTTGCGTGCTCGTGCTGCGGAATGGCCCCTTTGGCCGGGATGCGGACGCGCACCACGCGAACCTGGTCGTTGTCGAACTCAAGATGGTAGATTTTCGGGGCGACTGCCAGTGGGTCTTTGGGGGGCCAAGTGACAGGAGATCCGGGCTTGCGCAGTTCGACTTCGACGATCTTGTACGTGGTGCCGCCGACGTTTTCACTGGTGTGCATGCCGCCCGACGGGTCCCAGCGGACGGTGCCAGCGTTGAATTTCACGTCGTTCACCGGCTTTCCCTCGTAGGCCAGCCGCATTGTGCCGGGACTCAAGTGGACCATCACGCGGTTGACGTTGTGTTTGTGAAGACGGCTCTTCTGGCCTGAGGTGTTTTGCGCAACGATCACTTTAACCCATTCATTTTCAATGGGAATAGGTGGGGCTTGGGCAAATATGGGCGCAGTACGGAGGAGAGTCAAAAAGTAGCGCACGACGGGATGATATCAGATCGCCCACGAAGCGGGCTGCTGCGACACGGTTACCTTCGACCTCAAGCTGGAAGAGACGCCGGGGTTCACCATTCTCAAGTAGCTACGCCACTTTTGCGAACGTGTTCCCGCCATACCTTGCCGAAGAGGTGGAAGGCTGTCGCGGAGCTGGGCTTGAAGAGGAATCCCAACAGGCCGACCGCCGCCCAGGCGAGGTAAAGGTAAGTCACATACTCGTGAATGTGGCCGGCAATGAAACCGAGGGTGCCTGGGCCTGGCTCAATGGGTGAGAACGCAAACTGCACCGCCCACAGCAGGAAAAGCGCCGACGCCTCCCACCACACCATCTTCATATTGACGAGGAAGATCATGCCCACGAGCGACTGACCGATGGTCATGAGGATCTCCAGCTCCTGCTGCTCGTCGAAGGGAATGAAGGACAATGAGCCCCGGCTGATCGAATAGACGATCGGGAGCATGGCAGCGAGCAGGGTCCACTGGTTGATATTGCTGGAAACCATGTTCATCAGCGCCATCGGAGCCTTCCTGATCGTGCGCGCCCAGTAGAATGCGCTCACCTTTTCAGGGAACTCGCTGACAAACGGCGCCACCCATTGCACGAAAACGAAACTCGGTACGCCGAGCAGGGCTGAGAGCGCGAGGAGGCTGCCTAGAAACGGCTCCGCGGCGTAGTAGATGAGGGCGCCGCCGGCGGCAAACAAGGCGACGATGGCGAGGTTACGAACGACGGGGGAGGACTTCACCACCGCGCGCGGAATGCGGTCCAAGTCTTCGAGGTCTCCATGTTCCTGGGGCGGCATGTGAGAGAGGATCCACAAATACGCGACGTAGATGAGGATGAGGACGAGCGCATCCCACACGTTGAGCGAAGCCTTCCACCAGATGTAGAACGCGTAGATGAGCGGCACCAGAAGGCCCATCACCTCCACACAATGCTCCTCCTCCAAGTCAATCTGCCGGAGTGGCTTCTTGTATTGAATGCGATGAAACAATGCGGCGGTGAAATAGATCATGGGCCAGCCGAGGCCGGTCAATAGCCGCAGCGCACCGGTTAGATTCGCAAGCAGCAACGGCACCTGCTGCTTCCAGGCGAGTACCGCTTCCACGGCGAATTCGGGGAGCGTCTGCAGCCACGCAAGAATCGCCAGAGCGAAGCCCTGTGCCACATAATACTGAGCTGATTCGGCGGCCCACGCAATCATCATGGCGGCCAATAAAATGGCGGGAGCGGCCCACAGCGCGGTTGAAGGCGGAACCTGCACGATCTCCAACGTTGCGAGGAGGAAAAAAGCGAACGTGGGTGCGTAGATGACGGCGGCGCGCTGATTAACGGAACGAGACATTCATGCTGTCCTTGGTAATAGAGGAGTGTAACTGGAATTCCGGTCTGGATTGAGGAAAGTCACTGCGGTAGTGGCCACCGCGGCTTTCCTGGCGCGCCAGGGCGCAACGGGCGATGATTTGGGCAACTGTGTGTAAGTTGCGCAGCTCATGGTCTGCGCGGGAGGGCGACGGAGCTTGGTGCATGGCGAGGCGGTCGAGCCGGCGAATAGTGGCCTGCAATTCCGTGCCCGTGCGAACGATTCCGCAATTATCCCAAGTGAGCTCGCGCAAATCCGATTCACCGATGTGCGGGATGCAGAGTGGTGGGTTCGGTTGGGCCTGAAGAAATGGAGCGGCGGCGTGCTCGAGCATAGCCACTCCGGCTCGCGCACCGAAGACGATCCCTTCAAGAAGGGAATTGCTGGCAAGACGATTCGCTCCATGCACACCCGTGCATGCCGCTTCGCCCGCGGCATACAGCCGGGGGCGGGTGGTGAGACCAAACAGATCCGTGCGCACACCGCCCATCGCGTAGTGCACGGCGGGCAGGACAGGCGCCGGCTGACGTTCCAGGTCGATCCCGTAACGAAGGCATGTCTCGTAAATTCGCGGAAAACGTTTGGCGACGAAGCCGGGCTCGCGGTGGCTCAAATCAAGGTAGACATGCGGTTCTCCCGTGCGTCTTAGTTCGGCGACAATGCCGCGGCTCACGACGTCGCGCGGCGCAAGCTCGGCCATCGGATGATACGCCTCCATGAAGCGTTCACGGCCGCCATTGAGGAGCACCGCGCCTTCTCCGCGCAATGCCTCGCTCAATAAGAAAGAAGGCGCGCCCTCGACGTGCAGGGCAGTAGGATGGAACTGGACAAATTCCAGGTCACTGATTTCGGCACCAATGCGGTAGGCCATGGCGACGCCATCGCCGGTGGCGACATCGGGATTGGTGGTAACGCGATACACGCGGCCCAGGCCGCCGGTGGCGAGCAGCACGGCGCGCGCCCGGATCGCTATGTTGCGCCCCGTCTTCTCCTCGAATGCCACCGCGCCGCATACGGATAGGCCATCGGTCAGCAAATCAGTGATTGCCGAGAAGCTGTGGATCCGCACGTTGGCGAGCGAGGCAGCCTTCTGGTAGAGCGTGCGGGATATTTCGCGGCCCGTGGAGTCTCCATGGGCATGCAGCACTCGGCTGCGCGAATGCGCGCCTTCGCGGGCGAACAAAAGCTTGGAGCCTTCGCGGTCAAACTCGGCTCCCCAGGCAATCAGCTCTTCGATTACCCGCGGACCCTCTTCCACAAGGGTGCGGACGGCGAGTGGGTCGCAAAGCCCGTCGCCTGCCTTCAGGGTGTCCTGCTCGTGCAGCGAGACCTCATCGTCGTCGCTCAGCGCCGCGGCAATTCCACCCTGTGCGTACTCTGATGAGGATTCATGGAGGCTATCTTTGGCCAGTACGAGCACGCCTCCGGCTCGGGCGAGTTCAATGGCAGCACGTAATCCAGCCACGCCCGCGCCCACAACGAGGAAATCTGTTTGAAGTGATTCTTCGGTCTGCGGCGTGATGTCCTAATGGTACAACGAGAGTATGCCGACCTTTGTTGTCGAGACGCCGCGGGAACGTTATCCCGTGGACGTTTCGCGGGGAGCCCTGTCCGCACTCTCCGATCACATCCCAGCCAAGGCAGGGAAGCTTTTTGTAGTCACTACGCGTGATGTATGGAACCTGCATAGCGACCGCATGAAGTCCGCACTGGGCGGCAAGTCTTTTGAGGTGTTGTTCTTTCCCGGCGGAGAAGAACGTAAGCGCATGGCTTCGCTGGAAGAACTCGCCGAACAGATGTTGCAAGCCGGGGCTGACCGGACGAGTATCGTCATCGCTTTCGGCGGGGGGATCGTCGGCGATCTAGGCGGGTTTCTGGCCGCCATCTTCATGCGCGGCATTCCTGTGATTCAAGCGCCCACAACCTTGTTGGCCCAGGTGGATGCCGCAGTTGGTGGCAAAACGGGCGCCAACCTCGTCGGTGGGAAGAACTTGATCGGTTCGTTTCATCAACCTCTGGCCGTGCTGATCGACCCTGACGTGCTCACCACGCTCCCTGCCCGCGAATACCGGGCTGGTCTTTACGAAGTGCTCAAGTGCGGCATTATACGCAGTCCCGGGCTGTTTGAACGCATGTCGGGTGATGCCGCCAAAGTGCTCGCAATGGATCCAGCCATCGTCGAGGAGATCATTGCCGAAAGCGTGCGCATCAAGGCCGAGGTTGTTTCGGCCGACGAGAAGGAAGGCGGCCTCCGCCGCATTCTGAACTACGGCCACACGATCGGGCACGCGCTCGAGGCGGAGACCCAGTACAAGCGGCTGCTTCATGGCGAGGCGGTGGCGTTTGGCATGCGCGCCGTGAGCCACTTGGGCCGTCTGACCGGAACTTGCAGTGAGGCCGACGCCCGGCTGATGAACGATTCCATCTCGGCGTACGGAGCGCTCCCTGCGCTGGATGGCGTTACGGTGGATTCGCTCGTCTCCCGGCTCGGCAGCGACAAGAAGACGATTCAAGGCCGTGTTCATTTCGTTCTCGCCGAGAGCATTGGAAGCGTTGTGGTGCGTTCCGGCATCGAGGAGTCGCTGATTCGCGAAGCTACGCGTTGCGCGCTTAAGGAGTTAGCCGCTGCGTGAACGAGGTGATCCATAGTCCTTCGGAGGGTTCCCGGCCTCATGGTGTCGAGGGCGAACAGCAGGTGGCTCGCTGGGTGCGGCGCATGTTCGATGGCGTCGCTCCGCGTTATGACCTGTTGAACCATGTGCTCTCGGGCAACATGGACCGGCTGTGGCGCGCACGCACGGTAAAGCGGCTGTCGCGCGAGATTGCGGCTCTGGACGCCGTAGTGATCGACCTATGCTGCGGTAGCGGCGATCTGATGCTGTCGCTGGCCAAGCGGCGCGGAGCCACGGTGTTCGGCTCCGACTTCTGCCATCCGATGCTGATTGAGGCTTCGCGCAAGGCGGCGACGCACAAGGCCGTGACGCCTTTGTTTGAAGCTGACGCGATGAATCTTCCACTCGCTTCGTCTTCAACCGACGTCCTCACCGTGGCCTTCGGCTTTCGCAATCTGGCCAACTATGAGAAAGGCTTGCGCGAAATGTACCGCGTGCTCAAACCCGGCGGCACGGCGGCCATCCTCGAGTTCTCGACTCCACCAAACCGTGCTTTCCGCAGAGTGTACGACTTCTATTCGCTCCGTGTGCTCCCGCGTATCGGTGCGATGCTCTCCGGAAGGGGCGCCGCCGACGCTTATCGCTACTTGCCCGAAAGCGTCCGCCGGTTCCCTGACGCAGATAGGCTCGCACTGTTGATGAGCCATTCGGGATTTCAGAATGTGCATTTTGATCGAATGACTTTCGGAATTGTGGCTTTGCACATTGGTGTCAAATAACCGTAGATCAGATTGAGCCGTGCCATACTGATCTGCGGCATGAACCGTGCGGATTTCGCTGACGAGTTTCCTGGCCGACTTGTACGAACGTCGGTGATCGAACAGCTGTCGTCTGGCCCTGAAACAACGGAATGCGACGCATACATACCCGCCTCGCTTCCACCGCTCTTCTCGATTACACCGCAGATCGTGCGAAAGCTCTCGGCTGCCGATCGTGCGTTAGGTGAGCTTTCGGGCCTTACGAAAACTATTCAAAATCCGCTCCTTCTGATCCAACCGTTCTTGAGGCGCGAGGCGGTCCTGTCATCAAGGATCGAGGGTACGCGTACGACTCTCGAGGAACTCTATGCTTTTGAGGAACAGATTCCGTTGTTTCAGGAGGATGATGATCGGTCGCGCCAGGACGCCCAGGAAGTACTCAACTATGTCCGTGCCCTCCAATTCGGGCGAAGAGTGGCACACACTCAGCCACTCGGCTTGCCTGTCATGCGTGAACTGCACAAGACCCTCCTACGCGGCGTAAGAGGCGAATCGGCGGTACCCGGGGAGTTCAGGACCATCCAGAACTACATAGGCGAGCCTGGGTCAAGAATTGTAGACGCGCGCTTTGTTCCTCCACCCCCACTTGAGGTAGAACCGTTACTTAGAGATCTTCATGCATACATCAGCAAGACTGATGACGACTGGCCGCCGCTGGCGCGATTGGCTTGGATTCACTACCATTTCGAGGCGATCCATCCGTTCCGAGATGGCAATGGCAGAATCGGGCGACTGCTGGTTGTGCTTCTGCTCGAATCCTGGGGCCTATTGCCCGAACCACTCCTTTACCTTAGTGCCTACTTCGAACGCAAGAAGCAGGAATACTACAATCATCTCCTAGCCGTGAGTCTGCGGGGCTCGTGGCACGAGTGGTTGTCGTTCTTTCTTGATGCGGTCGAAACCCAGGCCCTGGATGCCATTCAGCGTGGAAAGCAACTCCAAATGTTGCGGCAGGAGTGGGAGAATCAATTGAAAGCGAATCGAGCTTCAGCGTCTGCGGTACGGTTAATGGCTGAGCTTTTCGTGACTCCTGTTCTAACCGTGACGCGGGCCCAGCAAGCAGCCGGGCTCGATAGCTACCGTGGTGCCCGTATTACGCTTGATCGTCTGCTTAAGCTCGGATTGGTCCGCGAAGGTGGGCGGCAGAAGCGGCCCAAGGTCTATGTTGCACAAAAGATATTGGATATTTGCTCGGGACCGTGAGATCCGATACTGCGGTATCATTCATAGGTGCGAATTATACTTTTTGATATAAAAGTATAATTGAAGTAAGCCATGCTCTTTCTGTACCATCCCTCCCCCGTTGGCGAGCTTCTGCTGGCAGGCGAAGGGTCCTCGCTAAGCATGATTGGATTCCCCGCAGGTAAGGGACGGCGCGATCCACATCAGGATTGGACCGAGGACCGGTCTGCTTTTAGCGCGGCACGCCGGCAACTGGACGAGTACTTCGAAGGGAGGCTGCGGCAGTTTGATATCCCGCTTGCCCCTCGAGGAACTGAATTTCAACTTGCAGTTTGGGAGGCGTTGACGCGCATTCCTTTTGGACAGACGATCGCTTACCGTGATTTGGCGATCCGGATCGGAAACCCTAGCGCTGTACGGGCTGTGGGCGCCGCCAATGGCGCCAATCCCATTCCGATCGTCGTTCCGTGCCACCGCGTGATCGGCGCCGATGGGAGTCTCACCGGTTTCGGCGGCGGCCTCGACACAAAGCGGTGGCTGCTGCGTCACGAAGGGGCGGTTGGGCACACCGAGCGGGCGGAACAGGGCGCACTTCCGTTTGCGGAGGGATTGCAGTAACTTTCAGCGGCTGCGTTCGAGGCGGCGCCTGCGGCGGGCCGATTCCAGCGCGTCTCCCGCGGGCGCGCGGCGGCGTTCGGCGTTGCGCACTTGCAACTCATCCATCCCGAAATAATGGGCCACTTCGTGCCACACGGTATCGCCAACGACGCGTTCGAGCTCCGTGTCGTCGCGCGCCATGCGCTCGTGCGGACCCTGATAGATGGTGATCGTATCGGGCATGGCGAAGGGTTCGCTGACGCTGCGCATGGGAAGAGGGCGGCCATGGTAGAGACCGAGCAGTCCGGGCCGGGGGGGTTCGGGCTCGACGATAATCGCAAGATTCGCCATCCGCTGGCGGAACCTTGGCGGAATGGCTGCAATGGCGCTTTCCACCAGTTGGTCAAAGTCGCGGCTTCGCATCCACTTCCATTATCCTGAAGAGAAGCCCGCCACGGCTGCGGAGGCGGCGCCTCCGACACACTCATGGAACAAAACAGCAACGCGGAGAAGCTGCGCACGGTCGCGCACAATGTCGGAATCGGCCACATCGGACGCCATATTTTTCTGTGCGCCGATCAGACAAAACCCAAGTGTTGTGACAAGGAGGCGGGAATTGAAGCCTGGGAATACCTGAAGAAACGCTTGGGCGAGTTGGGGCTTATGCAGGCCGAGCCGTGTGTGTATCGCACCAAGGTTAATTGCCTACGCATATGCGAGCAGGGACCGATAGCGCTCGTTTACCCGGAGGGAATCTGGTATCACTCAGCGACGCCTGAGGTGCTTGAGCGCATCATTCAGGAGCATCTTATCGGCGGCAATGTAGTAAGCGAGTACGCATTCGCGGGGAACCCATTGCCGGAGCCGGGGCAATGAGCGCGAAGCGAATTGTCGTGGCCATCGACGGTCCGGCCGGCGCGGGTAAAAGCACCATCGCACGCCGTATCGCCTCCCGGATGGGATTTCTCTATATCGATACGGGAGCTATGTACCGCGCCGTGGCACTGTGGGCGCAACGTGCCGGCGTCGGCCTCGAGGATCATCTGAATCTGGAACAGTTGGCGAGAGCGGCGGAGATTGAACTGCGCTCGAATCCATCGGGCGTTCTATTGAACGGTGAGGACATTACGGAATTGATTCGCAATGCGGAGATCTCACAGGCCGCTTCGAAGGCGTCGGCCATTCCTGGCGTGCGCCGCGCACTGGTGGAGAAGCAGCGCGCCATGGGTGAGGTGACCTCGATCGTCATGGAGGGCCGCGACATCGGGACGGTAGTGTTTCCTGATGCGGAGGTGAAGATCTTCCTCGACGCCGCGCCGGAAATTCGTGCACAGCGGCGCCTGGACGAACTGAAGGCCAAGGGGCCAACCGACCAGACGTTCGATTCCGTGTTGAAGGACATCACCGAGCGCGACACGCGCGACCGCAGCCGCAGTGAAGCGCCGCTGATGCAGGCGCCCGACGCCGAATATGTGGATTCGACGCGGCACTCGATCGAGCAAGTGGAAGAGCGGATTCTCGCCCTGGTGCGGGCGCGATTTTCCAACGGGAAGGAACTGAAGAAGTGAGCGAGTTTACCCAGCGGGGGCTGGTGGTGATGAAGTTCGGCGGTACGAGCATGGGCTCGGCGGACCGGATTCAAGTGGCGGCGGAGCTGAGTGCCAAGGAACAAAAGAGCAGGCCCGTGGTGGCCGTGGTCTCCGCGATGTCAAAGGTTACGGACCTGTTGCTCGACACACTACGTCATGCCGAAGGTGGCGACCGCGACGGCATGGAGTCCAACATTGCCGCCCTCGCCAGGCGCCACTATGAGACATGCGATCAACTGCTGCCCGCCGCTTCGCGGGAGGAGGTACGCACGGGCATCGATGAATTGGTGACCGAGTTCAAGCGCATCGCGAGCGGAGTGCTCATGCTGGGCGAGCGGCCTGCGCGCAGTGTCGACGAAGCCGTGGCTACGGGCGAGCGATTGTCGGCGCTGCTCATGTCCAGTTACCTGCAGTCGCAGAACGTTCCTTCGGTTGCGGTGAACGCGCGAGAGGTGATCATCACCGACGCCGTGTTTGGTAATGCAACGCCGCTGATGAGGCCGACGCGAGAGAAGGCCACGGCCGTGTTGCTGCCGTTACTGGCGAAAGGCACGCTGCCGGTAGTCACGGGATTCAATGGCGCAACGGCCGACGGGCGCGCGACCACGCTAGGCCGCGGAGGCTCGGATTTTTCAGCATCCATTCTTGCCGCGTCGCTCGATGCGGCCGAGCTCT
>Ga0075431_100004796_pt1 | contig 13306 bp, 14 predicted proteins | sample RhiMetdeltSRZDD5_FD_75297 | JGI IMG/M metagenome (GOLD analysis project Ga0075431, IMG submission 75297) | Populus rhizosphere microbial communities from Tennessee, USA - Rhizosphere MetaG P. deltoides SRZDD5 | ecosystem: Host-associated > Plants > Roots > Rhizosphere > Soil | place: USA... | reverse complement strand
GGCGCCACGATCACCATCCAGCCGACGCCGAAGCGGTCCGAAACCGAGCCGAAGCGCTTGGCGAAGAAGGTCTTGCCGAGCGGCATTTCCACCTTGCCGCCGTCGGCGAGCGCCGCGAACATGCGGTCGGCCTCGGCCTCGTCCTTGGCGTTGACCGAGAGCGAGAAGCCCTGGAACTTCGGCTTGCCCTCTTGCGCGCAGCCGTCGGACGCCATCACCGAGCTGCCGTTGATGCGCAGGCACGCGTGCATGACCTTGTTCTCGCTGCCCGGCGGAATCATGCCGGGCGGCGGCTGCTCCGGGGCTTCCTTGAAGCGCATCATCATCTCGACCTCGGCGCCGAGCGCCTTCTTGTAGAAGGCGATCGCCTCCTCGCAGCGGCCATCGAAGAACAGATACGGCACTGGCATGGTCTCTCTCCTTTTCCAATCCGACGTTGTGGCGATGGTAGTTGCCTGAAGCTTATTTCGCTGAAGTGAGATCAGGTCGCAAGCTCTCCTGTCATTCCGGGGCCACCGAGCTCCGGTTTACCCGAGATCGGCACTTATGAGTGCCCAATTCGGCTAAAGCCGACTTGGGTGCGTAGCGAGGGAGCCCGAATCCATAATCACCGCTGTGGTTATGGATTCCGGGCTCGCGCCTTCGGCGCGCCCCGGAATGACAGCGCTCTGGTCTCACGCCGCTTGCGCCTGCTTGAGCGCGGCAATGTCGATCTTGCCCATCTGCAGCATCGACTTCATGGCCCGCTGCGCCGTTGCGGGATCGTCGTCCATCAGCATCTGCGGCAGCGCCCGCGGGATCACTTGCCAGGAGAGCCCGAACTTGTCCTTGAGCCAGCCGCAGCGGCTCTCCTGACCGCCCTCGGCGAGCTTGCTCCAGAAGTAATCGATCTCCTGCTGATTCTCGCAGTGCACCTGGAACGACACCGCCTCGTTGAACTTGAAGTGCGGGCCGCCGTTCAGGGCGACGAATTTTTGCCCTTCGATCTCGAACTCCGCGGTCATGACCGATCCGGCCTTCTTGCCGTGGATCTCGAATCCTTCCTTACCGTAGCGGCTGACCTTTCCGACCTTCGAATTCTTGAACACGGAGGCGTAGAATTTCGCCGCCTCCTCGGCCTGGCTATCGAACCACAGGCATGGCGTGATCTTCTGTGCCGTCAGCTGCATGAGCTCCTCCCTTCACGTTCGTGGATCGGTTGGCTGTGCGCGTGCAGAAATCGGCGGCCGGTGCCGCAGGCGTCCGCGCTTGCGGTAACAATCAGGATTGCGCTGCAGCGTTCCGCGTCGCGCCGGTTCCACCCTCCCCGTCCGCCGCCTGGGTTCCCGCAAATTTCACGCTTGACGTGATAAGTTGATATCAACATAATTATGGCATGTCAAAGGCGGCCGAGATTCCCTTCGAGACCACGCGTCTCGTGCGGGACACCTGCCTGTGCCTCCATCTGCAGCGCGCGGCGCGGGCGTTGGCGCGGCGTTTCGACGACGCGCTCCGCCCGCTCGGCCTGACCAGCGGGCAGTACTCGATGATGATGTCGCTGAACCGGCCGGAACCGCCCAGCATAGGCTCGGTCGCCTCGCTGCTGGCGATGGACCGCACGACGCTCACCGCCGCGCTCAAGCCGCTGGCGCGCCGCGGCCTGGTCGCGGTGGCGATCGACGCCGACGACCGGCGCAGCCGCAGGCTCACGCTTACGCCTTCGGGGCGGGCGCTGCTGGCGCGCGCGGTGCCGGTGTGGCGGCGCACGCATGCCGACATCGACCGGCTGCTGCCGCGCGGACGGCCCGACCGCCTGCGGCGCGACCTGCACGCGCTGAGCTGAACCATGTGGCACCTCCGCTGTACCGCGCTCGCCGTAGTCGCCAAGGCCGACGCTGACCTGGCCGCGAGGGCGGCGTCCGTTATCGCGCCCTCTCCCAACCAACCCCGGCCTGCCGGGGTTGGTCCACTTAAAGACGCCGGAAGCGGGCAAGCCCGCAGCCGGCTGGGAGAGGGCAACTCGTTATTGCAGCATCCACGGATGGGTGAGGGGTTCGCTTCGAAAAACAGAATTCTTTCGACAAAACCCCTCACCCATCATCGTCTGTTGCGTCACCGAGCCGCCCTCTCCCTCAAGGGGAGAGGGCGCAACAGCGACCGTCCGCCCGCGGAACGCTCTCACCCATCAGCGCCGGCCGGCGACCCTGACCTCGGGCGGTGCCGCGACGTCGCGGCCGCTCGCCTCGAGAATCGCTGCCAGCCGATCGAGCATCTCGATCCAGCAGCGCCGCACCCGCGGGGCGAGCTCCGTCCTGGTCTCCTGCGTCAGCTCGAGCTCGCATCCGGCGCCGAGCGGCGCCAGCACGACGGTCACCCGCTCGAACTGCAGGGAGTATTTCTCCGCGAACAGCGTGAACACGAGCCGGCGCGGCCGCACGAGCTCGATGTATTCGCCGACATGGTCGACGGTCTCGTTGTCGCGCCGCTCCACGATGTAGAACCAACCGCCCGCGCGCGCGTCGATCTCCACGCACTCGCTGCGGCCGCTCGCCGTCGCAAACAGCCATTTGCCCGCCGTCTTGGCATCGAGCCAGGCGTCGAAGACGCGCTGCGGCGCTGCGGCAAAGCGGCGCGTGACGCGCACCGTCATGCGCTCACCGGTATCCATCGCAATGATCACTTTCGCCCTCCTCCGGCACCACCCGCCGGATCTGTTCGCTGGAACGTGACGAGCGCCACGGGCTTTCGTCACAAATCGGACATGATTCGACACGCGATCTCGCATGCTCGCTCGTCCGTCATTGTGGCGGACCCTATGCGACATTCCGCGACGCTGCTTGTCGCGCTTTGCTGCTTTTGCTCGATCTTGCGAAATGGGGGCCTGACGTGAGCGGCTTCGGCAATTCGACGACGCAGATTCCGCATTTTGCGGTCGATCCTCCCGCCATCGCCCGGCGCCAGAGGTCCGATTGGGGCTTCGTGCAGGCGGAGCAGATCGAGGTCATCCGGCACGAATCGTTCGACTACGAGTTCAACGGCACCCGCCACCTGCTGATCGCATCCGATCGCGCCGAGCGCTACGACGGCGAAACGCTGCTCGACGGCCTGCCGCGGTCGAACCGGCGCGCCTGGAGCGGGAAGATGACCTTCATTCCGGCGGGCTGCCGGTTCTACGGCTGGCAGAAGCCGCGCGCGCTCACCCGCTGCACCAACCTGTTCATCGACCCGCAGGGTCCGGCGCTCTGCCCCGAGCTGCGCTTCGCGGACATCGCGTTCCGGCCGCGCCTGTTCTTCTTCGACGGCGATCTCTGGGCGACCGTCGTCAAGCTCAAGGCCCAGCTCTATCCGTGCCGGTCGCAGCGCCCCTACGTCGAGGCGCTCGGCATCGCGCTCGCGCACGAGCTCGCGCGCTTGAACGACGGCGGCGCATCGCCGGCCGAGGACCTGCGCGGCGGGCTCCCCGGCTGGCAGCAGAACAAGCTGATGCAGTACGTCGAGGAGCATCTCGCCGAGGAGGTCTCGCTGGCGTCGCTGGCGGGGCTGGTGCAGCTCAGCCCGTACCATTTCTCCCGGGCCTTCAAGCAATCGTTCGGCGTCCCGCCGCACCGCTACCTGACCGAGCGGCGCATCGAGCGCGCCAAGAGCCTGCTGGCGCAACGAGCGCTGTCGGTGACGGAGATCGCGCTCGACGTCGGGTTCAGCGAGGCCAGCTCGTTCACCGCCGCCTTCCGCAAATCGACCGGCGAGACCCCGACCGACTACCGCCGCAGCCTGGCCTGACCGGCGCTCGCCGCTTCGCGCCGCGGCCATGTAGAGCACGTTGCGCCCGGGCGCGCGACCACCCCCAAATGCGCCGCATCCCTTGAGCTTCCCGCTGTCGAAGTCGTAGGGCCGCAACCCACGAGGAGCCGATTTCTCACGGCTTCAGCGGCTGCTTATTGCTCGAAGCTTGCTGCTAAAATTGCTCGCGCATATGTTTTCGGGCCGAGTCTGTTTTGCTGATGAGGGCATGATGACCAAACGGATGCTGATCACCGGTGGCGCTGGATTCATCGGCAGCAATGCCACGCATTTCTTCGCGGCGCGAAATTGGAATATCACAGTGCTTGACAATCTTTCCAGATCAGGCGCGGATAAAAATCTCCAGTGGCTGCGGGATGAGACGACGACATTTGAGTTCGCGCAGGTCGACATACGTGATCGGCTGGCCGTAGATCGTGTCGTTGCTGGCGGCCGGTTTGATGCGGTGATTCATCTCGCCGCGCAGGTCGCAGTCACGACATCGGTCGCCGACCCGCGTACCGATTTTTCCGTGAATGCCCTCGGCACATTCAATGTGCTTGATGCAGTCCGGCTCTATTGTCCAGAAGCCGTATTCATATTCGCTTCGACCAACAAGGTTTACGGAAATATTGTCACCGCGGCGTGCGAGCTGAATGGCACTCGGTACGCATACGCCAACCGACCCTACGGTATTGGCGAAAACGAGTCGCTCGACTTTCTTTCGCCTTACGGCTGCTCAAAGGGCGCCGCCGACCAATATGCTCTTGATTTTGCGAGAATCTATAAAATCCCTGCCACCTCGTTTCGGCAGTCGTGCATCTATGGACCGCGCCAATTCGGCATCGAAGACCAAGGTTGGGTTGCTTGGTTTGTGATCGCTGCAATGCTCGGCCGCGACATCACTATCTTTGGGGACGGCAAACAAGTACGAGACGTTTTGCATGTTGACGATCTCCTGCGCGCCTACGAGGCAGCGATTCGCGCACCGGAAAAGGTGGCCAGAGAAGCATTTAATATCGGGGGTGGCCCTCATCAGATTATTTCTTTGATCGATCTCATCGGCAGGCTTGAGAACCGGCTTGACCGTAACATCCCCCTGCGATGGGCCGATTGGCGCCCCGGGGATCAGCACGTCTATGTCAGCGACATTCGGAAAATTCAGAATACATTGGATTGGAAGCCTGAAATCGGGGTTACAGCAGGCATCAGCCAACTCATCGACTGGGTGGGCAGAAATCGCAGCGCCTTCTAACGAAGCTGTCCCTTGCAGACTTGCCGCCGTGACCTCCTCCAAATTCATCCAGGCGATCGTTGGGTCGTTCGCGCGACGGCCGGAGGTTGGGCAGGGATGAAGCGATGACCTTCGTAGCAAATACGGCGAATGAGTCGGTGCCCGCATGTCCTGCGGTATTGGACGCCACGGACCGCTGCCTAACGGCGAAAGTGAGGATGTGGAATGAGGATACTCGTAACCGGCGGGGCCGGGTTCATTGGTTCCCACTTGACCCGCCGATTGCTGGCGGAGGGACACGCCGTCTCAGTGGTGGACAACGAGTCCAACGGCCGCCGCGAGAACGTGCCGCCCGGCGCTCAATATGCTTATGCAGACGTCACTCGGCTGGCCGAGGTCGAGCAGACATTCGTGCGAGGTCTGGACGCGGTCTGCCATGTTGCCGGCCAGGTATCGATCCTCCGATCCTTCTCCGATCCAATCGCGGACCTGCGCACCAACGTCGAAGGCACCTGAATATCCTCCAGTTGTGCCTGAGGTACGAGGTGCCCAGGCTGCTGTACGCCAGTTCGATGACCGCATATGGAGACTGTCGGAACGTCCCGATATCCGAGATCGAGCCGTGTCGTCCGGACTCGTACTACGGGATCACCAAACACGCGGCCGAGAGCTACGTCCACGCGACCGCAGAGCGCACGGACTTGGGGTTCGAGTTTCGCGTGACCTCGCTGCGGATGTTCAGCGTGTACGGTCCGGGCCAATCCTTCAACAACCCCTATCAGGGGGTACTCGGCATATTCTCGGGAAACCTGCTCCGCGGCGAGCCACTCACCATCTATGGCGACGGGGAACAGACACGCGACTTCGTTTACATCGACGACGTCGTGGACGGGTGGGTTCGGGCGCTGGACAACCCGGCGTCAGCAGGGAGCGTCTTCAACCTCGGCAGTGGTCGGTCCCTGTCGATCAACCAACTCGCCGAGGCCGCCGTCGCTGCATTCGGCCATCCGCCCCGCGGGTACGAGGTCATTCGCGCCCCGGCGCGGCCCGGGGAGCAGCGGACGGTACAGGCCGACATAGGCCGGGCGCGGTCGCTCCTCGGCTGGCAGCCGCGGACGACTTTTGAAACCGGGCTCGCGAAAACCATCCGCTGGGCTCGGGACGAGTTCGCTCGGGCGATGGCCCCGGCCCCGGCAGGAGCTGCGCTATGAACCTCCTGCTCGTGACCTCGGTAGATCCGTGGGTGCGCAGTGTGTCCACCGTCCACCGATGGGTCGCGGCAGGCCGCGCGCTGGGGCACGAGATGGCAGTCTACGGCATCCCCCACCCCGAGCTGCCCTCGTTGCCATTCACCACCGACCTGAGTCGGGTGGACCTCGCTCTGTTCATCGTGCAGGTGTCCTGGGACTTCCCGGACATGCCGTACCTTGCGCGATTACTCGACGGCATTCCCCGCGAGCGACGCGTGGTGGTGGATCTCTGGGGCCGATACAATGAGACGATCCGGCTGGACCACGACTTCAACCACCTGGAGAAGCTCGACGGCCACCTGGGGTGGGAGTGGGAGGAGGCCATTCAGGCGGTCTCGGGCACGATCCTCCAGCCGTCGCTTGCTCCGCTCCGCCCCGACGTTCGTTCCTTCCTGTTCCATGGCTACGACGCTGGTTCGGTCGTCAAGCGGTACGAGACTGCCCGCGAGGCTGCAGCCGCGTGGAGCGCGGCCGGGCCTGCCGAGAGGCCGTATGGGTTGATGTACGTCGGAAGCAACTGGCAGCGGTGGGACCAGGTCCGGCGACTCCTCGAACAGTACCGCTCGGCCCACGTCGAGATCGGGCGGGCCTGTCTGGTCGGCTGGGACTGGGGCCAGCGGCCGGACTGGGCGGTTCAGATGGGGATCATGGGGATCGACACCGACCCGGCCTTACTCGCTGAGCTCGACGTGGAAGTCCACAACGGCGTCCGCTTCGATGAGGTGACCGGCCTGCTCGGGCAAGCCCGGTTCGTCCCGGTATTTCACCGGCCACTGTTTCGGCGCCTCGGGTTCGTGACGAACCGGACCTTCGAGACGTTCCATGCAGACACCCTTCCGGTGCTCATGCTGCCCCGGGAGTTCGTGACGGCAGTGTACGGCCCCGCCGCGCTGGCGCTCGTGCCCGGAGCAGACGTGGCCGCACATCTGAGGGATGCGTTGCGCAGACCGGAAATTTATTGGGACGCAGTGTTGCAGACCCGCGCGCATCTTGCTCTTCGCCACTCTTATGCGCAGCGATTTCAGGAACTCGGCGAGCTAGCTGGAATTCAGCCGCGATCCGGAGCCGCGCGGTGAACATCCTGTTCGTGATGAAGCACCGGGGCAACGCGGGGAGCACACACGCGGTGGCGAACTACATGCGAATCGCGCCGAAACATGGTCACTCGGTAGCCATCTACGGCACGCCCATATGGTACGTGCCGGAGCTGCAATTTTCCGAGGACGTCCAGGACTTCGACCGAGTGGTCTATCTTTTCGAGTCGGAGTTGTACCGTATCAAGCCGCTGCAAGAGGTGGTGATGCTTGCCACGTTTCCGAGGCCGCGCCGGCTGATCTTGGACACGGACGGCATGTACAACCCGGTGGTCATCGTCGACGGCTACGACTTCAACCATCGAAACGAGGCCGAACGCGCCCGCTGGATCGAGCACCTTGAGACACTGGGCGACCGGATCGCGCAAACCACATTCGCGCGCCCCCGCAATCCGCGGGTGAGCGCCATGACGTTCTATGGATATAACCCGGCCCTCCAGATTGATCCGGCCGCGGCCCCTCCGAAGCAGTACGACATCCTCCATGTCGGTCACAATTGGTGGCGGTGGAAGCAAGTGTCCGCCGAGCTGTTGCCCGCGTTCGAGCAGATACGCGATCAGGTGGGCGAGATTGGATTCGTCGGGCTGTGGTGGGATGGGCCTCCGCCCGAGGGATCCGCTGCGGGACCGGAAGAGGCATTCCGGTCGGATCCCGATGCGTTCCGCCGGCTGCGGATTCAAACCTCGAACGCCGTGATGTATCACGACGTGATCCAAACGATGAGCACCGCACGAATAAACATCTTCACGCAGCGACCCGTTCTGCGCCACCTGAAGCACCTGACGCTGAAATACTTCGAGGTGTTCTGCGCCGATACCATCCCGCTCTTGATGCTGGACCGTGATCACGCGGAGGCGGTGTACGGACGCGCCGCCCGGGAACTGATCCTGTCCGGAGGGGTCGCGGAAAAATTGCTCGATGCTCTGCATCGGCCCGATCACTACAGGAGTGTCGTCGAAGACGTCCGCCGCCATCTGACTGCGCGCTACTCCTATGACCGGCAGGTCGAGGAGCTGGTCGCCGCCATGCCAAACTAATCCCAACGGAAGGCGCGGGGATGAAACTGGTATTCGTCTGCTGGGGTTACGAGAACGCCGGCAGCATGTTGGACCTGCGCGGTTACGCGCGCGCGGCTCGTGCCATCGGACACGAGGTCACGCTCTACGGCCCGCCAAATCCACTCTTCGCGTTGGATTACTCCCAGTATCTCACCGGCGCCGACGCTGTGATCTTCGTATTCGAATGGACCACGGCGTTGCAATTCGGCGACCGGCTGGACTGGACGCGATTGCTGGAAGCGGTGCCGCGCCAGCGTCGCGTCGTGATCGATTGCGACGGCGCTTATAACGATCCGATCGAGTTCGGCGGCGATTACAATCACCGCACCGTGGAATCGAGCCGCCACTGGACGGACGTCTGCGACAGCCTGTCGGACAAGATTTTCCAACCCACATTACGGCCGCGGCGGAAAAATGTGCGCCCGTTCCTGTTTCACATCTACGACCCGACCTGGGAGGCGCCGCTCGATTTCGCCGACAAGGAATTCGGCATGATCTATGTGGGCCACACCAAATTCCGCTGGCGTGGCATGTCTCAGGTCCTGCGTGCGATCGAGCGGGTGCGGGATCGAGTCGGCCGCGTGGCGCTGGTCGGAGAGGGTTGGGGGAAGCCCCTGGATTGGATGCAATGGGATGACGGCAAACATTACGTCGATCGGGATTATCTGAAGCGGATCGGCGTCGAGGCTTTGCCTGCCGTTCCATATCAACAAGTCACCGGCACCATCAATAAGGCTGTTTTCAATCCCGTCGTATATCGGCCGCTGTTTGAGCAACTCGGGATGGTCACTTGCCGAACGTTCGAGACACCGGCCGCCGGAACCATCCCGCTGTTCCTCCTCGACCGGACTTATGTCACGGAGATTTTCGGGGAACGCGCCATGGAGCTGGTGCTCGACGGCGAGCATGCGCATGAGAAAATTGTCGACGTCCTGGAACGGCCCGAGCACTACGCGGAAATCGTGATGAGTATCCGGGAGGATTTTGGGCAGCATCACAGCCCCGAGGCGCGCCTGCGCGAGCTGGTCGAGATCATCGAGGAGTAACCATTGGAGCTCGCAAGGAAATCGAAAATAGTGGTCAAGCAGAATTCCGCTTTTGACAGCGCCGCGGGTACCCGGCGGATGAAGTTGCGCTACGGCTTCAACGAAATCGACGGCTGGGCGGCATTTTCAATGGGCGAACAGCGCGAGCAGATTCATCGACGGCTGCGGTTGATGGGCACGAAAGTCATCCGTATCTTCGTGTTCGACAAGCCGGTGCCGGATCCGTTCAAGGAGTGGCATTGGTTTGCCGCGGTCTTGCAGGGCGTGCTCGACGTCGGCGCCAAGCCGATGGTGACCTTCGCCAAATTCCATCCGCCGTACGACGATCCGCGAAACATCCGCAGTTTCGTTGCCCGCTGCTCCGAAATCGTCTGGGGGTGCATCGAGCAGTGGGGCGGGGACGAGGTCAAGGACTGGTACTGGTGCGTGTGGAACGAGCCGAACAATCCCGTCATCGGCGGTGATGTTACTTACGCGCAGTATCGCCGTATTTATGAGGAGGTGGCCGCTGCCGTCCTGGAATTGCTGGAGCCGCACCTCGGCGGCCGGAAAGCCAAGTTGGGGGGGCCTGCGATCGACGGCACGCAACGGGCGTTCTGGATGGACTGGATCGCACGCCTCGTAGCCGACGTCGACGACCGGATGATCGGATTCGTCAACTGGCACATGTATGCGGACTGGCGGCCCGCAGCACCGAGCGAGACTATGAATGTGAAATTGTGGGATGCTCCGGATTCGCCGAATGGCGAGGTGTTCGAAGCCCTGGTGATGGCCCAGACCCCCGAATACGAAGCGCGGGCGCGCGGAGTTGCCCGGCTGCTGCACGGCCGCGACATCCTCAATGTGTGCGGAGAGCTGAACGCCGTGGCGCACCACGAGCACGCCTATACGCTTGGCCTGAACCAAAACGCTTTCGGGGCGGCATACTATGCCTCCGCGCTCATCCATTTGATACGTGGTGGTGCGGAGCTGGAGATGCGCTGGACCGCAACGTCCAAGCAGTTGGACTGGGGGGCCCGTGACGACTCGTACGGCCTGATGTCGAAAAACGGTGAACCGACGCCCGCTTGTCTGGCCAAGCAACTGTTCGCTCAGCATGTGCGGTACGGCGACTCGATTCGTTTTCCTGATCGCCGCCTCGAAGCACCTGACGTGGATGTCATTGTTGCATCGAACGACAACGGCCGCCGGAGCGGAGTATTCGTAAACACGTCTGCCAAGCCGCGGGTCTTGACCGCCGCCGACTGGGACGAAGGGCTGCAAGCGTGCACGGTGATTCTGCGGGTAGACACGAGCACAGGCGACCGGGTGTTCGAGGAGCCGTTTGACGGAACCGTCCGTTTGCACGGATATGGTGTCGCCGTGGTGACCAACGCTGCGAGGGACACCGAAGTGGACTGAAGAGAGCGCGCGCTCAACTTGACCGGCGCTTCCATCTCATCAGCTCGGCGCAGATAACTGCTGCAGGCACGGGGGGCACACGTGGAAAAAGCATTCGGATGGATCGGGGAAATTTTTCAGACACTCCTGAAGCTGCTTCCCTGGCTCATTATCGTGCCAGCCACGCACGGCGGGGTGGCATTCGTGCGTGGACACCGCGTCAAGGAATGGAAGCCCGGGCTGCACTGGTACTGGCCCGTCGTGACGATGCATAAGCTCATGGCGACGGTGCGGCAGACGCAGATGATCCAGTCCAAGGTCGTGATGACAAAGGATCTGCGAACCGTCGTCGTCGGCGCCCTGGTGACGTATTTCGTGGATGACGTTGTTGCGGCGTTGTCGAAGATCGCGGACCTTCCCTCCGACATCATGGAGCGGTCGCAGGGGGCGATCTTGGGGCTGGTCAGCGAAAACACCCTCGAGGAGATCCAGGCCGACCGCGCGGGATTCAACAAGAACCTGACCGAAAGGGTTGGCAAAGTACTAAACGGCTATGGTGTGTGCGTTCTGCAAGCGCAGTTGACCGAATTCGCTCCCTGTCAGGCCTTCGCCGTCACCGGGCACGCGGCGGTGGGGCAGTATCCCCTTTGGACAGGGTTTTAGCGTGAACCGCCTCGTTGCAGCGCTCGTTACCGCATCCCGGGCCGTGCGTCCGGCAGCCTTCAGGGTCAAGGATCGTGCCGAGGTGGAACGGCTCGAGGCCGATACGGCCCGAATGCGGGCGGCTTATCTGGATCTGATGCGCGACAGCTTGATCGGCCGGCTGAACGAAGACCCGCCGCTGCCGGCATGCAAGGTCGACGGCTATCGAGAAGAATTTCGCGAAAACGGCTGGGACTGGCCATCGAAGGCGCCCTCCATGATCGGCGCCAAGCGGATGAACAACGTACGCAGCGAATGCGAGCGCGTCATCAAGGCGGACGTCCCGGGTGACTTCATGGAAACGGGCGTGTGGCGCGGCGGTGCCTGCATCATGATGCGCGCTGTGCTCAAGGCTTATCACGTTGCCGATCGCCGCGTGATTGCTGCCGACTCCTTTGCAGGCCTGCCCCCTCCGTCAGAGGGGATTGCGGCTGACGCAGGAGCTGATTTCCACACCTACAAAGATTTCGCCGTGCCGCTCGATGAGGTGAAAGCGGCGTTTGCTCGCTACGGTCTGCTCGACGATCAGGTCGTATTCCTCGAAGGGCTATTCAGGGACACGCTGCCGACAGCCCCGACGGACGCGCTCGCACTGCTGCGTCTTGACGGAGACATGTACGAGAGCACGATGGACGGCCTCGTTCACCTCTATCACAAGCTGTCATTGGGCGGCACGCTGATCGTCGACGATTACTATCTATTCGAAGCCCATCGCAAAGCCGTCGACGAATTTCGTGACGCTCATCGCATTGCCGATCCGATCATTCAGATTGATCATTACGGTGGCTATTGGATCAAGGGCGATGGTCGCGCGCAGGGCATTGCCGTGAGGTCCTGAGGACGAGTCGGTCCACGGATATCCTGTAAATCTCTATTCCATTCGCTGAAATGCATGCCGTATCGTTCCGCGTCCACCGCCGAGACCCCGACCGACTACCGCCGCAGCCTGGTCTGACGGCCATCCGCCGGCCGCGTGACAGCGATGCTGGCCTTGCCTGACGACGCCGGAGGCATTCCGCGCACCCGTCAAGCTCCCCGCACCGGTAACAATATTTCGCATTTACCACCTCCTACCGCCCGGCTTCCGTGGTAGGATTTGTCATGCATCCTACAAGGAGAGGTGATCGGCCCCCGCCGCGGCGGCGGGGTGCGCATCTTTTCCGCAAGCCCGGAGGAGTGACGTGAGCGATCACAAATTCAAGATCGGACAGACGGTGTTCTACAGCTCCGGGCCGTACGGCCGCGGCGGCGTATTCAAGATCACGCACCTGCTGCCGCCGCACGGCGACGACCGGCAATACCGCATCAAGAGCGCCGACGAGCCGCACGAGCGGGTCGCCAAGGAAAGCGAGCTCAACCGTGAGCCCTGAGCGTCGAAGCGAGACGATGATGGCGTTCGATTACGGCGCGCCGGCCGAGCTGTTCATGGCCAAACGCAGGGGCGGCGCCCGCCAGCCGCTCGGCTATCGCCGGTTTGCCACCGCCGCCGAGGCGATCCGCTTCGCGGTCGAGGATTTTCCGGCGGTGCGCACGCTCGGCGCCTGGATGCAGGTCGGCGACGAGCGGTTCGACGGCGACGCCATCCAGCGGCTCTACGACAGCGACGAGTATCCGCTCAAGCGAACTGCCGCGAGCTGATATCAACGGCGGCCGGGAGCGGCTCTGCTCCGCCCTCATCCTGAGGAGCGCGCTGCGCAGACGTTGCGCAAAATCGGACTTGCCTGCGCGCGTCTCGAAGGATGGGACGGCCCCGGGCGGGCCCGGATCTCGGGCTTGCCCGATC
>Ga0075431_100004795_pt1 | contig 13307 bp, 12 predicted proteins | sample RhiMetdeltSRZDD5_FD_75297 | JGI IMG/M metagenome (GOLD analysis project Ga0075431, IMG submission 75297) | Populus rhizosphere microbial communities from Tennessee, USA - Rhizosphere MetaG P. deltoides SRZDD5 | ecosystem: Host-associated > Plants > Roots > Rhizosphere > Soil | place: USA... | reverse complement strand
CGTAGGCAACGATCGTCGCATTGCCGTCGGCTACACTGGTGCTGTCCCAGCTGAAGCCGTAAGGCGCCATCATATCGGTCGCAACCGGCTTCCCGTTCACGACCAGTTCGACCCGGCTAACACCCACGTTGTCGTTGGCACTGACGTCCACAGGAACGAGGGCTGCCACCGTCGCGCCACTCGCAGGCGAGGTGATGGAGACTGTGGGCGCGGACGTATCGCTCGCCACTGAGGCGCGCGCGGCCTCCACCGCAGCCGCCGCGTTCACTCGACCGCGTCCGTAGTAAATGTCGGCACCGGGAGGACCGAGATCGACGGCTGTCGACAGGAGCACGTTCTGCACTTCGTTCGCGTTGAGCGCCGGATTGGCGCCGATGATCAACGCGACCACGCCCGCCGTGACGGGGCTGGAGAACGACGTCCCCGAGACAGCGCTATAGCCACCGCCCGCCGAGGTAGTCCAGATTCCTACGCCAGGCGCGGCAATATCGACGAAGCTGCCGTAGCTGGACCAGCTTGTCATCTGGTCCGCGCCGTCGGTAGCCGAGACCACGAGGACGCTGTCGCTGGCAGCGTATGTTTCCTGCCGGCCGTAGTTGCCTGCGGCAGTAACCACGAGTCCACCCTTGTTCTTCATGTACTGCGCGGCATTCTGGACCGTGGAATAGCCGCCGGCGCCCTGGAAGCTCAGGTTAGCAACACGGGCACCGCGGTCAGCAGCCCACGTAATGCCTTGGGCCATCTGGCTCAAGTAGCCGGTACCGGCAGTGTCGGTGATGCGTATCGGCATGATCTTCGCGTCGCCGGCGACGGACGCTACCCCCGTCCCGTTGTTGCTCGCCGCTGCAGCCGATCCGGCCGCCAGTGTGCCGTGCCCGTACACGTCGCGCGTGTCCGAATTGTTGTTGAAGAAATTCCATCCCGGGACCATCCTCGGCGCGAGATCGGGGTGACTGCTATCCACGCCGGAGTCGAGTATCGCGATCGTCACATCGCGTCCCGTGCTGGTATCCCAGGCTGCGGGCGCCTGAATCTGATACAGGTGCCAGGCGCTGCCGAAATAGGGATCATCGACCGCGAATACGGGCTTAAGTTGTACGTCGAGCTCGACGAACTTCAGGTGCTCGTGACGCGCGAGCAACTTGGCTACGGCTTTTTCTGAGACGTGCGACGGCAGCTCGACAACATGGACGTCGGTCCCGGCGATTTTGCCCTTCGATTTTCCGCCATGCGGCTTCAGGGCCTTGTCGAGCTCCGCATCGGAGAGGCCTGCGCGTGGTGCGATGAGCAGCCGACCAGGCGCCGCTGGAAGCTCGTGTTCAACCGTCTCCGCAGGTGCAGCCGCGATGCCAGCCAATGGCAGCAGCAGCGCGAGTGGTGCTATCACGCTTGAGCCAATAATGCGCGAATGCCGGACAGCGGCCGGGAGAATGGGGGTCTTGCGGCGACGGTGCGTCATGTGCAACTCCTTCGATGTGGTCTCGGACCGGTCCGGAGGGCACATGCAGGGAGTTGCGGCGCTTGGCTGGCAATCCCGCTGTCGTGGGGCGTAACCCTGTAGACCGGTGATTTTGCGTCCCCGGCCTTTCGGCAAGGGTTGCCTTTTCAGATCAGTCCACCGCGAGGAGGACAGTCAGTGGTATCGGAGGTGCTGCGGGAAGCTTTAGTTTTTTCGCGTGCGAAAGAGCAGGCTGCGTAATTGCACGCTCGGTACTAACACGCTAACGCGCCGCTGTACGTAGTTTCGCGCTTGCGCTGAGGGTGTCGCCACTCTGTAATTGTCTCCGATGGGAGACGAAACAGTCGCCCTTGGAGACATAGCAGTCTCCGTTCGGAGACAGTCGAGTGCGTTGCAATAACGCTCCGAGGATTATGCAAAACACAAACATCACGCCCGGCACGCCACGCGACACGAATCCTGGCGATCTCCGGGCGCCTTGCGCTATCTGCTAGCTACTTGGTCAGGTCCTTGAGCCCGCGCAGCGCCATGTAGTATCCGAACACGCCGAAGCCGGCGATCGTGCCGCGCGTTACGCGCGCAATGTCTGACACGGCCCCGCGCTTCGCCGGATTCGAGACATGCAGCTCGACCGTCGGGTACTTCACCTGGGCGATCGCCGCTCCGAGCGCGGGATGTCCGGTCGTGTAACCCGCGGGGTTGATGATCGCGCCGTCCACGTCGCGTTCGTGCGCGTCGTAGAGTTTGTTGATCACTTCTCCTTCGATATTCGAGTGGAAGATCTCCACCTCCATTCCGAGCTCCCCCGCGTAGCGCCGGATGTGCTCGTCGTACTGCGGCAGCGTCATCGGCCCGAATACGTCGATCTGTACCTTGCCGCGCATGTTCATGCCTGCGCCGTGTATCACCAGAACCTTCATGAGGCACTCCTTCGGTCGAGCGTTTGAGCCTTGCGGTGGGCGCGGTGCTCGCGTACGACGCCGGCCAGCCATACCAGTCCGCCGAGCGCGACGATCACCATCAGCCATCGCGTGAGAGTGGCAAGCGCCGCGGCATCCGGCATGGTCCACGGAAAGCGCGCGAGCTTTTCGCCACGTTCCAGCAACCAGTGCCATGCGGTGTGCGCGATGAACGCGGACGCGATGATCGTCGCGATGCGTTCCGGCACCACCCTGAACAGCTCGGTGAGCAGCGGGACGAGCAGCAGGAGCACGACGATCTGGCCGAGCTCGACACCCACGTTGAACGCGAGTAATGCTGTCACCAGATGATCGCCGGCGAACTGCAGCGTTTGCCTGAGATCGAACGCGAATGCAAACCCGTGAACGAGGCCGAAGGCGAACGCGAGGATCCATCGCCGCGCGAGCCGCACGCTCACGATGTTCTCGAGCGCCATGTAGAGGATCGAGGTGGCGACGAGCGTCTCGATGAGCGGTGGAAACCAAAGCGCGTCAGGGCCGAAGCCGAGCGCGGCCGCGATCAGCGTGATCGAATGCGCAACCGTGAACGCGGTGACGATCGCGACGAGCGGCAGAAAGCGCCTGAACGGAATGACGAGGCATAGCAGGAACAGCAGATGATCGATGCCGGAAAGGATGTGCAGGAACCCGGACTTCAAGAAGCGCAGGCCCGCCTGGTGCCAGCGCGGGTCGAGCACGACGCGCCCCGCATCGCCGTGATATTCGAACGCGCGCACTGCACCGTCAGGCAAAACGAAGCGTAAAACGGTGACCGTTTTGAGGCCCAGCCGCTCGAGGCGCGGCTGTATCGAAAACTGCGACCGATCGGAAGCGATGGGATATTCGAGCAGCACATCGAGCAGCGCCTGGTCCCAGTAAATGTCCGTGCTCACGGGCAGGCGCGGTCCGCTCAAGTGCGCGAGGGCTGTTTCGAACGAACCGAACGATTTGTCCGATTCGAGTGATACCCGCGCCTGCACGAGCGCTCCCGCTTCGACGCGACGATCGTCTTCGTAGACCTGAACGTTGTCCGTGATCCACAGCGCTGCCGCCTGCTCGAGTGCGGCGCTTGCGCGTGCGAGATCGAGATATCCGGGTCCGCGCTTCGGATAGTCGACCTCGCGCATCGCTTTCAGCGGGACCCGAACGAGAAATTGCAGCCGTTCGCCCACGGGCCTCACGAACGCCTGAACGACGACTTCGGCCGGGATGTCGTGTGCACGCACGGTTGGCGCCGAGCATGCGAGCACGACCCATGCGGCCCACATTGTGAGCGCGAGCGAAATGCGCATCGCAGGTCGGTCGACTGACATGTTCGGGGAGACGTATACTGGCCCGCCGATTGTCTCGCAAATGGGAGCCGCATGAACGACACGAAGGTAAAGCGCGACATCCGCATCGGCATCGCTCTCGTTGTGACACTCACAGCGCTCGGCGCGTGTCAGTCCGTTTTCGACAATCAGGCCGCGGACTCGGCCGCGGCGCCGAACGAGGCCGGTACGCGCGTCATCGCGCCGGTGTTCGACGTCGATCCCTTGTGGCCCAAGCCGCTGCCGCATCACTGGCTGCTCGGCATGGTGATCGGCGTCTGGGTGGACGAACAGGACCACGTCTGGATCATCCATCGCAGCTCCGCGACGCTGCATGCCAATGAGCGGGCACTGGAGCTCGGCGTCGGTGAATGCTGCCGGGGTGCCCCTCCGGTGCTCGTGTTCGATCCTGCCGGGAATCTCGTTCGTGCCTGGGGTGGCCCGGGCAACGGTTACGAGTGGCCGGGATCCAACCACGGCATTCACGTCGATCACAAAGGCAACGTATGGATCGGCGGCAACGGGCCGAAGGACGCGCATATCCTCAAGTTCACGAAAGACGGCAAGTTTCTGATGCAGCTCGGCGGCCTCGGCAAGAACGCGGGCAGTAACGACCTCACCAACTTCGGCCGTGTCGCGAAAATCTGGGTCGATCCGAAGACGAACGAAGCCTACGTCGCCGACGGTTACCAGAACCGCCGCGTCGCGGTGCTCGACGCCGACACGGGAAAGATGAAGCGCTATTGGGGCGCTTACGGCAACAAACCCGACGACGCCGACCTCGGCAAGTACGATCCGAAAGCGCCGCCGCCGAGGCAGTTCCGCAATCCCGTCCACTGCGTGGAGCGCAGCAACGACGGCCTCGTGTACGTCTGCGACCGTCAGGCGAACCGCATCCAGGTGTTTCGGGAGGACGGCTCTTTCATCAAAGAAGCCCATTACGCGCGCGAGACGCTCGGCTCCGGCTCCACGTGGGACCTCGCTTTTTCGAAAGATCCGCAGCAGCGCTTCATATTCCTCGCGGACGGGACGAACGAAAAAGTGCGCATCGTCCTGCGCGAAACGATGACCGAGATCACGAACTTCGGCGACGGCGGACGCCAGCCGGGGCAGTTCTACGGCGTGCACAGCATCGCCACGGACTCGAAAGGGAACGTCTACACGACCGAGACCTACGAAGGGAAGCGGCTGCAGAAGTTCGTCTACAGAGGAATGGGCACGGTCGCGAGAGAGCAGGGCGTTCCCTGGCCGCGCTCCAGATGAAGCGTTAACGCGCGAGCGCGATCTCGACGCGCTTGTTGCGCTTGCCCTCGCTGCGGATTTTCACCACGCGGATCGCGCCGATCTCCCCGATGTTCGCGACGTGCGTGCCGCCGCACGGCTGCAGGTCGATGCCGGGGATCCTGAGCAGACGCACGCGTCCCGTGCCTCGTGGGGGCTGCACGCTCATCGTCTTCACGAGCTCGGGCCGGGCGTCGAGCTCCTCGTCCGTGATCCAGACGGTTTCGGTTTCCACGCCGCGCGCGATCAGCGCGTTCGTCTCGCCTTCGATAGTCGCGACGGCGAGACGGCTCATGTCGATATCGAAATCGAGGCGCGCCTTGTCGGGTGCGATGTTGCCGCCGGTGACGGGCGCCACGACGACGCAGGACATCACGTGAAGCGCGGTGTGCAGACGCATGAGCGAATAGCGGCGCGCCCAGTCGATTTCGAGCTCCAGCGTCTCGCCGATCTCGGGCCGTGGCATGCCCGTAAGAGGAATGTGCAGGACGCTCTCGGGCGTGCTGCCTTTGCGGGTATCACCGATGGCGATGCGCTCACCATTCGCGCGCACGAGCGCGCCGCTATCGCCGGTCTGGCCGCCGCCGGCGGGATAGAAAACAGTGCGGTCGAGCTCGATGCCGTTTTCATGCACGGCGAGCACACGTGCCGTCGCCGTCTTGAGGTATGCGTTGTCTCTGAACAGCAACTCGGTCATGGAACCGAGTGTACAGCTGTGGCGGTACGCTGTGGACCTCGTGAGCCTTTTACGTATGCCGCCGCCGCAACTTCAGCCGCTCACTGGGCCGAAGCACACCATTCGGCCCGTTCCCGGCTTTGACACCAGCCGAAAATGACGAGCCGCGAAGCGATCCAGACTTCATAGAACCACCCGTCGCGTCCAGGGTAAATGCGGATAGTGTTCATGCTGCACCTCCACGCTTCTCACGTGACCTCGAGGTGCGGTGCGGACTTTTTTGGAGGCCGCACCGCGGCCCCGGTCAATCGTCGATGTAACCGCCGCCGAACGGAAACGGGTTGTGGGGTTCCACCTGGCGCTTGCTCACGCCCCATGCCGTCGCGCCGACGCCCGCGCGCGCTTGCTGGTCGGCGTAGGTGTCCGCCGGCGGAAGGCTGTAATTCGCTTCGGCGTCCGCGGGGAACGCATGCGCGACACCTTGCAGCCCGATTGACAGAACGGCGAGAACCAACAGTTTGCTTTTCATGATGAGCTCCTTCGCTGAATGACGCGCAGTTTTTGGGAAGAAGGCTCGGACGCGCGCTTGTCTGTGCCTCCACCGGACGAGCACCTTGCCCATCCGATGAAGCGCATTCTCCGCAGCTTGAGCCTCAAGCGCGCCGTCAGGTGACGCTCGGGGAATGCGTCAGATGCACAGGCGGGACGAGGCCGTCAATGTGCATATGACACATTTTCGCCGCGGCAGCTGACGAGGCGGAGAGGGTGCTGCGTCGCGACAATGACACTCATAACGTTCATGAGGTTTGTCATGCAAGTCGCATCAGGAAAGCAGCAGCTCCGGGGGTTCGTCGAAAGGCAGCGCGCGGTTACGTCGGACATCGTAAAGCGTCTGCGCACCTTCGGGCCGTATCTTTTTATCGAGCTGCTGCTGCCCGGCGGCACGCTCGTGTCGCTTCTGCTCCTCCTGTACCGACGGGGCGGCGCGGGGCTCGACCCGGCATTGAATGACGGCGCGCTGCGGCCGGTGGTCGTCGTCGCACGTATCGCCGCCGGTCTCAAATCGTTCTGGTGTTAGCAAACTCTCCGGCGTTGATGCATGATCGGCCTGTATGGCCACAGCACAGGCTCCGTTCTCCGATCTCGATGAAGCCTCGCTGCGCGAGCTCGCGCCGCACGGTATCGCCCGCGCCTTCCGGAAAAACGTCGTCGTCGTAAACGAAGGCGACGAAACCGACTCGCTGTACGTCCTGCTTTCCGGTCGCGTCAAGGTCTTCTGCACCGGCGACGACGGGAGAGAAGTCGTGCTGCATACCATGGAAGCGGGCGATTATTTCGGCGAGCTCGTGCTGGACGGTGGTCCGCGATCGGCGTCGGTGATGACGCTCGAACCCTGCCGCCTTTTTCTGATTCCCCACGGCGATGTCGAAGGGCTGCTGGCGGCGAATCCGGCGTTCGCCCGCAACATGCTCCGGAAGCTCATCGCGCGGGTACGCTCGCTCACCGCAAAAGTGCGCGATCTCGCATTGAAGGACGTCTACGGACGATTCGTCCGCTTCGTCCAGGAAAATGCGGTGGAGGTGGACGGCGAGCGCACGATTCCTGAACGGCTCACGCAAAGCGACATCGCCGCACGTATCGGAGGATCGCGCGAGATGGTGAGCCGCATCATGCGCGATCTCACCGCCGGCGGCTATATCACCATAGACGCGAAGCGCATCCAGATACACAAGAAGCTCCCGCCGAACTGGTGATCGCCGCCCGCTGCCGCGTTTCGGCTTAGAATAAGTTCACAACGATCGCGGCGAGCTCACTCGACCGCGTGCTCCGAGGAGAATGGGTCGAAGAGTCCCTGGCACTGCGGGACTCCGCACAGGAGGAGCACATGAGCAAAATCACCGCGGCGCTCACCGTCAACGGTCAGCGCCATTCCATTACCGCTGACGAAGACACGCCGCTCCTGTGGGTGCTGCGCGAGCACCTGAAGCTTCCCGGGACGAAATTCGGCTGCGGGGTCGGCCAATGCGGGGCGTGCACCGTGCACCTCGATGGCAAGCCGACGCAATCGTGCCTGCATGCGTTCAAGGACGTCGCGGGCCGCAGCGTCACCACGATCGAGGGGCTTTCGCGGGATTCCAGCCACCCGCTCCAGAAAGCGTGGATCGCGGAACAGGTCCCGCAATGCGGCTACTGCCAGTCGGGACAGATCATGCGTGCGGCAGGGCTGCTCAAAGAGAATCCGCGCCCGAGCCGCGAGCAGATCGTCGATTACATGAGCCCGAACATCTGCCGCTGCGGGACATACCTGCGGATCGTGCGCGCGATCGAACGCGCCTCGAAGGAGGTCTAACATGGAAAAATCTACGACACGTCCCACTTCGCAGGACGCTACCCCGTCCAGGCGGCTTGCGCCGCTACATGAAGAATTCGATCGCGAGTTCCAGCCGAATCGGCGCCGGTTCATGGTCGGCGCGGCAGGATTGACGTTCGGAGTCGCGGCCGGTGTCCCTCAGCTGCTGGAGAGCGTCGAAGCGCACGCAGCGACGGCGAAGCAGGCGAAGGTGAACGCCTACGTGACGCTGACGACCGACGGTACCGTTTACATCATGTCGCCCGCTGCCGAGATGGGGCAGGGCTCGCTCACGTCTTTGCCGCGCATCATCGCGGACGAGATGGACGCGGACTGGAGCAAGGTCACGATCGTCGCAGCACCGCCGGATAACAAGCTGTATGGCAACCCGGCTTTCGGCGGTCTTCAGTACACGGCTGGCAGCGCCACGGTTACGGGCTACTTCACAGCGCTTCGACAATTCGGCGCGCAGGTGCGTTACGTTCTCATCGATAACGCTGCACGTCAGTGGAACGTACCGCTTCCCGAGCTCACCACGATTCCGGGCGTAGTGCTGCACGAGAAATCCGGTCGCAAGCTCACGTACGGCGAGATCGCCGCTTTCGCCCGGATTCCGGCCGAAGCGCCGCAAATCGCGCTGGAGCCGCTCGCGACGAAAGATTTCCGGCTCGTCGGCAAGGACGTCGGGCGTATCGACGTGCCGTCGAAAGTGAACGGTTCGTGCACTTACAGCATCGACGTGCAAGTGCCCGGCATGATTTACGGCGCGATTCTTCGCGAGCCGGTCGAAGGTGCTGCGCCCGAGAAAATCGACGACGCTGCGGCGCGCGCGATCGATGGCGTGATCGGCATCGTCCCGCTGAAGTATGGCGTCGGTGTGCTCGCCGATTCGCCGTGGACGGCATTCAAGGCGAAGAACGCGCTGAAAGTGACGTGGAGCCGCAAGGCAACCGGCTGGGGCTTCTCCACCGCGAAAGGTCTCGACCAGTTCGCAGCCGTCGCGCGCGATGCTTCGCTCAAAGGCGTCGCATGGGAAACGAAAGGCGATGTGCACGCCGCGATGAAACGCTCCACGGCGGTATTCGAAGGCGAGTACCGCGCCGATTACGCCTACCACGCACAGATGGAGCCGCTCAATTCCATCGCCGCCGTCAGCCCGTCGGGTGACAGCTGCGAAATCTGGGTCGGCACGCAAAGTCAGACGATCGCCGTCGATGCCGTCGCCGCTGCGCTCGGCATCCCGCAAAGCAAAGTGAAATACAACGGCTACCTCCTCGGTGGCGGTTTCGGCCGCCGGGGAAACCGCGACGTCGAGTTCATCGTCGACTCGGTGCTCATGTCGAAAGCCGCCGGCAAGCCCGTGAAAGTGATCTGGACACGCGAGGACGACGTGCACCACGGCCGTTTCCGGCCACTTTACGTGAACCGCATAACCGCCGGCGTGGACGCGAACGGACAATTGATCGCGTGGCACCACCGTGTGGTCTCGGACCGTGTGCTCTCGTTCATGGATCCGGTGCGGTGGAAGGTGATGAAAGGCCGCGACAACATCGCGATGCGCGGGACGGAGCTCCCGACCTACGACATCTCGGACCGGCTGGCGGACGGGCTGCAGCAGGATACGGGCATGCGCACGGCGCCGCTCCGCGCGATCGGCGTCGGCCAGAATGCGTTTGCGAACGAAGTGTTCATGGACGAAGTGGCGGCAAAACGCGGTGTGGATCCGATCGGCTTCCGGCTGCAGCACCTCGCGAAACAGCCGCGTGCGCGCGCAGTGATCGAAGAAGTCGCAAGAATGGCGGACTGGGGGAGGAAGCGCCCCGGCCGCGGGCTCGGCGTCGCATATCTCGATTATTCCGGGACGCAGCTCGCCGGTATCGCGGAAGTCTCCGTCGATCGCACAAGCGGCGCGATCAAAGTCCACAACTTCTGGTGCACGATCGATTGCGGCGTGCCGGTGCACCCGGACAACGTGCTTGCGCAGAGCGAAAGCTCGCTCGTGTACGGGCTCGGGCTGGCGCTGATGGAGCGCATCACGATCGCCGACGGCGTGGTGCAGCAGTCGAACTTCTACGATTACCACGTGCCCCGAATGAAGGATCTGCCACAGATCCATCTGAAGCTCATGCCCACGCGCAACCATCCGACCGGCGCGGGACAGATGACAACGCCGCTCGCCGCGCCGGCCATCTCGAACGCGGTGTATCAGCTGACGGGCGTACGGCTGCGGCAGCAGCCGATGCTGCCTGAACGCGTTCACATGGCGCTGAGCGAGGCGGAGACGCGCCCGGCATAAAAAAACTGTTTCGTCTCAACGGGAGGAACACTATGCAGACTTGCAGGACGCTTTTTGTACGCACCACGCGCGCGGCGGCCGTCGCTGCGATCGTCGTATCCACGCTCACCGGCTGCGAAACCCCGGGTCCGGGCGCGACGGGCGAGTACCGGCCCGAGGTTGCCGAAGGACGCAATATGCGCCTGCTCGGGTACAACGACCTCCAGGCGCGGTCCGCCTACCAGCCCGTGATACATCGCCAGGGGAACCGCCACATCGCTTACGTGGGTCATCACGGCGGTGTGAGACTCAATCCCCAGACGGGCCGCGAGGAGCAGAACGGCACGTCCATCATCGACGTCACGGACCCGGCAAAGCCGCGCTATCTCGTACACATCGAGGGCGATACGGGCCGCGGCGAAGCGGGCGGTGCGCAAATGGTGCGGATCTGCAACGGGGCGGAGCTGCCGAGAGGCGATCGCAGCAAGGTCTACATGCTGCGTTCTTACGGCAATTCGGCCCACGAAGTATGGGATGTGACGCAGCCCGAGAAACCGACCCGGGTGGTCGTGGTCGAGCAGAAGCTGCGCGGCACGCACAAGAACTGGTGGGAATGCGATACCGGCATCGCCTACCTCGTTTCCGGGCTGGCGGGATGGCCGTCCGACCGCATGACCCAGGTTTACGATCTCTCGAATCCAGCCAAGCCGGTCCTCATTCGCAACTGGGACGTGGCGGGTCAGGAGCCGGGCGCGAAAGGGAAAGCCCAGTTCAGGCTGCACGGGCCGATTTCGACAGGCCCGAAGCGCAATCGCGTTTATTTCGGCTATGGAACGGCGGCCGACGGCTTAGTTCAGATCGTCGACCGCGAGAAGCTCCTGAAGGGTGCCCCCGAGCCGACGGCGGCGAACCTGCGGGACGCGGTGATCGCTCAGTTCCCGACGCCGCCTTACATGGGCGCGCACACCACTCTCCCGGTGCTCGGCATACCGGTGCCGGGCCTGTCCAAGTACACGAAAGGTCCCCAGCACCGCGACGTGATCGTCGTCGTGAACGAATCGACGTCGAACGAGTGCAACGAGCCGCGGCAGGCTGTCTACATCGTCGATATCACGAACGAGCGCACCCCCCTCGGCATCGCCACGTTCGACGTGCCCGAGCAGCCGCATGGCTTCTGCACCAGAGGCGGCCGTTTCGGCGCACATGCGTCGAACGAATACCAGCATCCGGCCTACGACAAGCGCATCGTGTTCTTCTCGTGGTTCAACGCCGGCGTGCGCGCGGTGGATATACGCGATCCCTACAATCCCAGGGAGCTCGGGTATTACATCCCCGGGATGACGGACAAGACCGATCAGCGCTGCGTGAAGGACGCGTCCGGCATGCGCTGCAAGCGTGCCGTACAGACGAATAACGTCGAAGTGGACGATCGCGGCTACATCTATATCGTCGATCGCGCCGACACCGGCATGCATATACTCGAGCTGACGGGGTCGGCGCGCAGCGTGGCGAACTTCAAATGAAGCGGCGCGCGTAAAGATCGGCGGCGCCGGAGAGCCGCGGAACCGAAGCCGCGTTACAATCGCGGCATGCGAAAGTCATGGCGACGGCGCCGCACGTGCGACGTTGCGGTGCTGGTCGACGAGGAAGTGGGTGTGCGCGGCAGCACCGGCTGCTTCGTCCTCGATCCGGGCTCGATGGAAGCGTACGTGCTGCATGCGCTCAGGCGACAGCACACGAACGTCGTCGTGGTGCCGTTCGATCCGCACATTACGCCGACGATCGACGAGCTGCGCGAGCTTAAGCCCCGGCTCGTCTTCAATCTCACGGAATGGATCGGGGGCGATCGCCGGCTCGATGCCGCCATCGCCGCCATGCTGGAAATGATGCGCCTGCGCTACACCGGCGCAGATGCAAAAGGGATGCAGCTCGCGCGCGACAAGGTACTGGCGAAGAGAATCGTCGCCGAACTTGGCGTTGCCGTGGCGCCACATGCGGTCGTGAACGGCCGCCGCCCCGATGTCCGTTCGCTCGCCTTTCCCGTGATCGTCAAGCCCCAGTTCGGCGACGCTTCGGACGCGATTACGAACGGCGCGCTCGTGCACAGCGAGACTCAGCTGATGAAACGCGTGGCGGAGATACGCAGACGCAGCGACGAGCCGCTGCTTTGCGAGGAATTCGTCACCGGGCGCGATCTCTTCGTCGCGCTGCTCGGTAACGAACCCGAAGTGATGCCGCCGCTCGAGCTCGTCGTCGGCCGCCGCAGCGCCGGCGCCCCACGCCTCGCCACGTTCAAGGTGAAGAACGACCGGCAGTACCAGCGCAGATGGGGCATCCGCTACCGGCCGGCGCGGCTGCCTCCGGATCTGACTGATACGATCCGGGACGCCAGCCGCCGCATATTCCACGCGCTCAACCTGCGCGATTACGCGCGCATCGATTACCGGCTCACGCCCGAAGGACGGCTGGTTTTCCTGGAAGCCAACCCGAACCCGGATCTTACGAGACATACGTTCGGGCGCGATCTCTGCTTTGCCGGAGTTCCGTACCCGAAGCTCATCTCGAGCATCGTCGAATCGGCGCTAGCGCGGCCGTTGTGAGTCGAGCCTCCTCAGTTCCGCCACCGCACCTTCGTGCTCGATGAACGAGCTCGGGCAGCTTGCCCGCGCGTCGTTCAGCAACGGGGCCGCGGCGTCGCGCGCGCCGCGCAGAATGTGCCATTGCGCGATATAGAAATTCGCTTCGCACCGCTGGTCCCGCTGGCGCCTCACGTTGAGATCGGTGGCCGCTTTCTGCACCGCCTCGGGGTTGTTTACGCCGAGGAATAGCCCGATCACGGGCGCGGGCCATCGACCCGTTCCGGTCGTTCCGGCTTCCTGCGCGAGCGTTTTCTCTCCGGCGATGTCCGCACGCTTGCGCGCGAGAAAAAGCCAGAGCGCCGTGTACATTCCGGGCTCGATCTGGTATGCGCGGGCGAAATCCGAAGCGGCGGACGTG
>Ga0075431_100004792_pt1 | contig 13309 bp, 10 predicted proteins | sample RhiMetdeltSRZDD5_FD_75297 | JGI IMG/M metagenome (GOLD analysis project Ga0075431, IMG submission 75297) | Populus rhizosphere microbial communities from Tennessee, USA - Rhizosphere MetaG P. deltoides SRZDD5 | ecosystem: Host-associated > Plants > Roots > Rhizosphere > Soil | place: USA... | reverse complement strand
CGCTTCCGCCGTTCCTGCCGCTCCCGCTGCCCGGCCGGGAGGAGCCGGGCCACGGCCAGGCGGCCGCGCCACCGAGGCGCCGGCGCGGCCCGTGGATGCCGTACATGCGCACCCCGGCCGAGTACGCCGCCGCCGTGAACGCCCTGGCCACCGACCGGGTGGACGTGCTGGCCAGCCACATCCCGCCGGCCGTCCCCGACCTGTGCTACGACGTGGTGGCCAGGCACCCGGAGCGCGGCTCGGCCTGCCTGCTGGAGTTCATCCGGACCCGGCGCCCGGCGCTGGCGCTCTTCGGCCACGTGCACGCGCCGCTGGCAAGGCGGACCCGGGTCGGGCGCACCGAATGCGTCAACGTCGGCCACTTCCAGCGCAGCGAGACGCCGTATGTGCTGCGCTGGTGACGGGGTAGCCTGCCGCCCATGGCGGACCAGACCACGCAGTCGATCGATATCGCCGCGCCCGCCGGCCGGGTGATGGCCGTGATCCGCGACCTGGCCAGCTACCCGCGGTGGGCGGACGGCATCAAGGAGGCCGAGGTGCTGTCCACCGACGCCGCCGGGCGCCCGGCGCAGGCCCGGTTCGTCCTGGAGAAGGCGGTGGTCAAGGACGAGTACGTCCTGGCGTACGACTGGGCCGAGGACGGCATGTCGGTGCGCTGGCACCTGGTCAAGGGTCAGATGCAGAAGGCGCAGAACGGCTCGTACCTGCTGCGCGAGTCCGCCGGCCGCACCACGGTGACGTACACGCTGGCGGTGGAGCTGAACATCCCGATGATCGGGCTGCTGCGCCGCAAGGCCGAGAAGGTGATCATCGACACGGCGCTCAAGGAGCTCAAGCGCCGCGTCGAGGCCGGGTGACGCTGGTGCGGCTGCTGCTGGTCTCCGGCGGCGCCGGCCGGGACCACGGGACGGGCGGCGGGTGCTGACCGTCGGCGTCGACATCGGCGGCACCAGCGTGCGTGCCGGGGTGGTGGACGCGAGCGGCGCGGTGCTGGACACCGTGCGCACCCCGACCCCGGGTGAGGACTCCGCCCTGGAGGACGCCATCGCGCTGGCCACCAAGGAGCTGGCCGACCGGCACCGGGTGGCCGCCGTCGGGCTGGCGGTCGCCGGCTTCGTCACCGCCGACCGGCTCGGGGTGCGGTTCGCGCCGCACCTGTCGTGGCGGCACGCCCCGGTCGCCGAGCGCATCGGGCGCCGGCTCGGCCTGCCCGTGGTGCTGGAGCACGACGCCAACGCGGCGGCCGTCGCGGAGTACCGCTTCGGCGCGGCCCGCGGCGCGACGTACACCGTGCTCGTCGCCATCGGCACCGGCATCGGCGGCGCGCTGCTGATCAACGGCGAGGTCTACCGCGGCGCGCACGGGGTCGCTCCCGAGTTGGGGCACCTGCGCCTGGTGCCCGGCGGGCGGCAGTGCCCGTGCGGCAAGCGCGGCTGCTGGGAGCGCTACTGCAGCGGCACCGCGCTGGCCGCCACCGCGGTCGAGCTGCTGGCCCGCGCGCCGTGGCAGACCACGCTGCTGGCCGGCCACGCCGCCGCCGACCCGCACCAGATCACCGGCCGCACCGTGGCCGCCGCCGCCCGCGACGGCGACCCCCTGGCCACCCGCGCCATGGCCGAGCTGGCCCGCTGGCTCGGCGAGGGCCTTGCCCTGGTCGCCGACGTCTACGACCCCGAGTTGATCATCATCGGCGGCGGGGTCTCCGAGTCGGCCCCGCTCTTCCTCGACGAGGCCCGCGAGCACTACGCCACCGCCGTCACCGGCGCCGGCCACCGCCCGCTCGCCCGCATCCGCACCGCCCAGCTCGGCGGCGACGACGCCGGCCTAGTCGGCGCCGCCGCCCTCGCCCGCGATCTTGTTGCCGGGCGAACCTGATCATCGGGCGTCCGTGTCAGGCGGTGCGTTGCAGGATCTGGAGGGAGCGGGCGGTGACCGTGATCGACGTGGCGGCCGGCGCCAAACGGGCGTCGTCGGGGATGGTGGCGTTGGCCTCGCCGGTGGCGGTGTCGACGACGACGGCCCATTCGGTGCCGTAGGTGGGTTCCGGCAGGCGCACCTGCAGGTCGGCGTCGTGGGCGTTGAAGCAGAGCAGGAACGAGGCGTCGGTGACGCGCTCGCCGTGGGTGTCCAGGTCGCCGATGGCGTCGCCGTTGAGGAAGACGGTGACGTAGCGGCCGAAGCCGCAGTCCCAGTCTTGCGCGGTCATCTCGGCGGCGTCCTGGCGGAACCACGCGATGTCCCGCAGTTGGTCGCCGGAGCGGATGGGTAGGCCTTCGAAGAAGCGGCGGCGGCGGAAGATCGGGTGGGCGTTGCGCAGCTCGGCCATGGCGCCGGTGAAGGAGGCCAGCCAGTTGTTCTTGCGCAGCAGGGACCAGTCCAGCCAGGAGATCTCGTTGTCCTGGCAGTAGGCGTTGTTGTTGCCGCGCTGGGTGCGGCCGATCTCGTCGCCGGCCAGCAGCATCGGCACGCCCTGGGAGCAGAACAGGGTGGCGATGACGTTGCGGCGCTGCCGGTCCCGCAACTCCAGCACGCCGGCGTCGTCGGTGGGGCCCTCGACGCCGCAGTTCCACGAGCGGTTGTCGTCGGCGCCGTCGCGGTTGTCCTCGCCGTTGGCCTCGTTGTGCTTGGTGTTGTAGGACACGAGGTCGGTGAGGGTGAAGCCGTCGTGCGCGGTGACGAAGTTGATCGACGCGTATGGCCGGCGGCCGTCGTCCTGGTACAGGTCGGAGGAGCCGGTGAGCCGGGAGGCGAACTCGCCGAGGCTGCCGGGGGAGCCGCGCCAGAAATCGCGCACGGTGTCGCGGTACTGGCCGTTCCACTCGGTCCACAGCGGCGGGAAGTTGCCGACCTGGTAGCCGCCGGGGCCGACGTCCCACGGCTCGGCGATGAGCTTGACCTGGCTGACCGTCGGGTCCTGCTGCACCAGGTCGAAGAACGTGGCCAGCCTGTCGACGTCGTAGAACTCGCGGGCCAGCGTGGCGGCCAGGTCGAAGCGGAAGCCGTCCACCCGCATCTCGGTCACCCAGTAGCGCAGCGAGTCCATGATCAGCTGCAGGGTGTGCGGCGCGCGCACGTTCAGCGAGTTGCCGGTGCCGGTGTAGTCCAGGTAGTAGCGCGGGTCGTCGTCCACCAGCCGGTAGTACGACGGGTTGTCGATGCCGCGCAGGCTCAGTGTCGGGCCCAGGTGGTTGCCCTCCGCGGTGTGGTTGTAGACCACGTCGAGGATCACCTCGATGCCGGCGGCGTGCAGCGAGCGCACCATGGCCTTGAACTCGGCCACCGGGTCGGGAGTGGCCGCGTAACCGTTGTGCGGGGCGAAGAACGCCAGGGTGTTGTAGCCCCAGTAGTTGGCCAGGCCGCGCTGGACCAGCGCGTGCTCGGAGACCGACTGGTGCACCGGCATCAGCTCGACGGCCGTCACCCCGATCCGCTTGAGGTGCTCCAGCATCACCGGGTGCGCCAGGCCGGCGTAGGTGCCGCGCAGCTGCTCGGGAATGTCCGGGTGGCCGATGGTCAGCCCGCGCACGTGCGCCTCGTAGATCACCGACCGGTGGTACGGCGTGCGCGGCGCCCGGTCCTGGTCCCAGTCGAAGAACGGGTTGATCACCACGGACTTCGGCACGTGCGGCGCAGAGTCCTCGTCGTTGCGCCGCTCCGGCGCGTCGAAGTGGTACCCGAACGCCGGCTCGGCCCAGTCCAGTTCGCCGGCGGTGGCCTTGGCGTACGGGTCCAGCAGCAGCTTCGCGGGGTTGCAGCGCAGCCCGCGGGCGGGGTCGTGCGGGCCGTGCACCCGGTAGCCGTAGCGCTGCCCGGGCACCACCATCGGCAGGTAGCCGTGCCAGACGAAGCCGTCCCGCTCCGGCAGCGCGATCCGGGTCTCGCTGCCGTCCTCGTCTAAAAGGCACAGCTCGACGCGCTGCGCCACCTCGGAGAACAGCGCGAAGTTGGTGCCGGCTCCGTCGTAGCTCGCGCCGAGCGGGTACGCATTTCCTGGCCACGGCCGCATGCAGGCACCCTACGGGTGCTCGTGAGTGGCGATTGGTGTCCCGGTACCAAACGCCACTCACGAGCGTCAGGCGTCGCCGTACACCGGCAGCGCCGCGCCACTGATCGGGGCCGCGTCCGCGGAGCACAGGAAGGCCACGACCTTGGCGATGGCCGCGGGCTGGACGGCCTTGGCCACCGCCTCGGCTGGCATCCAGGTGCGGTTGGCCGGGGTGTCGATCACCGAGGGGAGCACGCAGTTGACCCGGATGCGGTCCGGGCGCAGCTCGTCGGCGAGCACCTCGGTGGCGCGGACCACCGCGGCCTTGGCGGCGGCGTAGGCGACCGGGGCGGTGCCCGTGACGCCGCTGCGGGACCCGATGGTGACGATGGCGCCGCCGGTGCCGCGCATCCGCGCCGCCGCCGCCCGGCACGACCACAGCACGGTGGCCAGGTTCGTGCTCAGCATGGCGTCCAGCGTCGCCGGGTCGGTGTCCTGCAACCCGCCACCGGCGAACCCACCGGCGACGCACACCAGGGCGGCCGGCGCGCCGAGCCGGTCGATCCGTTCCCACGCCTGCTCGACGCCGGCCGGGTCGGTGAGGTCGACCGCCACCGCGTGCACGTCGCCCCCCGCCAGCGCCCGCAGCCGGTCGCCGTCCTGGTCCAGCACGGCGACCGCATCGCCGCGCCCCGCGAACTCCGCGACCACCGCGCGGCCGAGCGCGCCGGCGCCACCGGTTACCACGATCAGGTCTGCCATGGGTGCATTGTCCGCGCCGCCCGCGGTTACCCAGCGTTGGGTACGCACAGTAGCTAAGGGCACGCGTCCATCGGGTGGAAGATCGCGTTTCCGACTCGTATCCGGAGTACAGGGCGTTGTCGGCCGTGCTGGGGAGAGCGCCGGAAGCAGTCGCTCAAGTGCCTACGATGAGTGACGCTAACGGCGGATACCCTGCCTAGTTAAGCGGCGTACAGTTACCGTTCGCGCTCAAGTAATCACGTATTGCGCGCATTCTCGTGACCCCCACCCCGCGAAGAACCCCGCGAAGAAGGTGACCTCCGATGGCCACCACCACGCCTTCTCCCCGCAGCCTGCTGGTGGAGCTGTTCTGGACACGCACCGGCCTGCTCCTGCTGCTCATGCTGCTTACCTCGGCGCTGACGCTGACGCTGTCCGCGCAGCTGCCGGCCGGTGTGGGGCGCAACCTGCTGACCGCGGTCGGCACCGGCGCGCTGGTCTCGGCGCTGGTCACCGCGGCCCAGACGCTGCTCACCGCGACGGCGTCGCGGCGCGTGCTGGTGGATTCGCTGGTGGTGGAGAGCCGTCAGGCCATGCGTGAGCTCACCGACGAGTACCGCGCGATGAACAGCGAGTTCTTCCCGACCCACGTGTTCGAGCCGACCGCGGAACCCGATCCGGCGTTCAACCGGCTGATGATGGCCGACCTGCAGAACACCAGGCAGTACCTGTTCCGCGGGTTCTCGGCCAGGCATGCCGCGGCCCGCACGCTGCTGACCAGGTCCCCGGAGCGCGAGCTGCGGGCCGTCATCGCCGACCCGCGGGATCGCAGCTCGATCAACAGCCGGGCCCGCTACCTGATGCGCCAGTCGGGGGTCGAGGGCAGCTACCCGGAGATCCAGGCCCAGCTGTACGAGGACCTGTGCACCGGCCTGGTCGGGCTGTACGTGGCGCGCGGCCGGTGCACGCGCATCGACGTCACGGTGGCCGCGAACCCGCCGGCCGACCGCTTCGAGCTTTTCGACGACAGCATCTGGGTCGCGCTGTTCAGCGACGGCCGGGGAACCTGCCTGCCGTACCCGCGCACGCTGCGGTTCCAGCGCAGCTCGTTCATCTACGACATGCAGCACAGCGAGTTCGTGCGGATCTGCAACTCGCGCACCGCGCTGCACGAGTGCATCTATCCCGACACCGACCGGGACGAGTTCATCGCGGTGTTCGAGAAGATCACCGGCCGGCGGCTGACGGTCAAGCGGCTCGAAGCACTGGAGGAGTCGTTTCACACCTTCCGGCGCGAATTCGCCAGGCGCGCTCACCTCGGCGGCTGAGCACCATGTCCACCACGAACTTCCCCGGGCTCGCCGGGCTGGCCGCCGAGCTGACCGCGGTCCGGCTGGCCGGCGCCGAACCGCTCACCACGCACTGGGACCAGGTCCACCGGTGCGTCGCGGCCTGGGTCGCCGCCCAGCCGGACCTGCTGGGCGCGCTGCGCGAGCAGCTGCGGGGGCTGCCGGCCGCGGCGGCCGCGGAGATCGCCGCCGGTTCCCGGGAGACCACGACGCACTTCGCGTGGCGACTGGTGCACGGCGACGGCGCGCAGTTCTCGTTCTGGCTGCACGAGTACAAGCCGCAGCGGGACTGGTGGGCCGGCTACGCCAACACGGTCCACAACCACCGCTACCACTTCTGCACCACCGTGCTCGCCGGCTGCTTCCAGCACGAGTGGTACGACGTGCGGCTCGACCCGACCCAGGAGATCGTTCGCGAGGTCAGCCGTAGCGCCACGGAGGTGTGGCGGCCGGGACCGGTGCGCTGCGTGACCGCCGAGCAGTTCCACCGGGTGGCCCGCGCCACCGACGGCACCGTGACGTTCCTGGTGAAATCCGACCCCGTGCGCGGCTGGAGCACCTCCACCGACCCGGCCACGAAGGTCAGCCGGCGGCACGTCCCCGTCGAATATCGAATCCACGATCTGGCCAGCAGGATCTAGTATCGCCCCCGATCCGCCCGCCCGCGACGGGCAGCGGCGCCGATCGGAGGGGGTCTCATGCCGGAGGCCGGGCCGGACAACGTACGCAATGCCGGGCCGGACCGGCTGCCGGCCGGGCGGCGGGCCCGCTCGGCGGTGCCGGCGCGGGTGGCCGCGGCCGTCGAGCGCGCGGTCCGCCGGCTCTACGCCAGGCACGATCCGTCGCGACTGCCGTTCCACGGCTGGCACCACATCCGCTTCGTGCGGGACAAGGCCGTCGAGTTCGCCGCGCGCAACGGCTCCGACGTGCGCTTCGTCGAGGTGGCCGCGCTGGTGCACGACGTCAACTACGTGGTCAGCCGCAACTCCGGCGCGGCCGCCGGCCGGGCGCTGCGGATCGACCTGCTGACCGCGGCCGGAGCCAGCGCGCCCCTGGCCGGCCGGGTGGACCGGGTGGTCTGCGAGGCCGAGATGGCCAGCCGGCACCCCGACATCAGCCTGGAGGCGCAGGCCCTGTCCGACGCGGACACCCTGTTCAAGGCGTTGCCGATCACGCCGGTGGTGCTCGCGCACCGCTACCTCGCCGAGACCGGCACCAGCCTCCGCCGGCTCGCCAGCAAGATCGTCAAGGAGCAGCAGCCGGCGTTCGACGAGGGGTTCTACTTCTACGACCAGGAGGCCGCGCGGCGCTACTCGGACTGGGCCAGGGCCAACCTGGCTCTCTGGCGCTGCATCCTCGACTGCATCGACGATCCGGTGGTGGACGCGCTGGTCAGGGCCGTCGATCCGGCGCTGGTCGACCAGGCCGTCAGCTGACCCTTCGGCCGGTGGCATGGCGGCTCGCCGCCGCGCGCACGTTGTTGCTGGCGTCCGTCACAACACGGGGCGATCAGCGGACCCCTGTGGGAGCATCCGAGGCCGGGGCAGCGGTCGAAGGAGGACGTCGTGGCACTCAGCGTTCCCGAGTTTGCCAGGTGGTCGAGCATCCTGGAGCGGGTCGGCCGGCTGGCTCCCGCCGGGTTCGACGGTGACCGGCTGCGCAATCTTTACGAGGGCCGCTGGCAGGACTCCGGCACCCCGGCGCCGCTGACCACCGCCGTCGACCAGAGCGCCATCGGGTATCTGTCCAAGCTGGACGGCCGCACGGCCGGCCGGGCGGTGCAGTTCGCGGCCGAGCAGCACGCCAAGTGGGCCTCGGTGCCGCTGCCGGACCGCAAGGCCGCCGTGCACGCCGCGGTGGCGGCCATGACCGCGGCCCGCGACGACCTCGCGCTGCTGCTGGCCTGGGAGATCGGCAAGCCGTGGAAGCTGGCCTGCGCCGATGTGGACCGCGCCCTGGACGGCGTGCGCTGGTATCTGGAGGAGATCGACGGCATGCTCGCCAGGGATGCCGACGGCCGCCCGTTCGAGCGCACCCCGCTGGCCGGCCCGGTGAGCAACATCGCGAGCTGGAACTACCCGATGAGCGTGCTCGTGCACGCCGAGCTGGTGCAGCTGCTGGCCGGCAACGCGGTGATCGCCAAGACCCCCACCCAGGGCGGCGCCGCCTGCCTGACCGTCGCGCACGCCCTCATGCACGAGGCCGGGCTGCCGGTCACGCTGCTGTCCGGCGACGGGTCCACGCTGTCTGACGCGCTGGTGCGCTCGGCCGAGATCGGCGCGCTGGCCTTCGTCGGCGGCCGTTCCAACGGCGGCAAGGTCGCCGCCCAGCTGGTGGACACCGGCAAGCGGCACATGCTCGAGCAGGAGGGCCTGAACTGCTGGGGCATCTGGAACTTCTCCGACTGGGACGGCCTGGCCGCGCACCTGCGCAAGGGCTACGAGTACGCCAAGCAGCGCTGCACCGCCTACCCGCGCTTCGTGGTGCAGCGCGGGCTCGTCGACTCGTTCCTGGCGACCTACCTGCCGGTGGTCGCCTCGGTGCGGTTCGGGCACCCGCTGGCCGTGGACGCCGACGCCGGCGAGACCGCCCTGCCGGTGCTCGACTTCGGCCCGCTGATCTCCGCAGCCAAGGCCAAGGAGTTGCGGGACAAGGTGAGCGAGGCGCTGCACCACGGCGCCGTGCCGCTCTACCGCGGCTCGCTGGCGCAGGGCCAGTTCCTCGACGGCCAGGACACCAGCGGGTACGTGGCGCCGACCGTGCTGCTGGCCCCGCCCGGCGCCAGCCGGCTGATGCACGAGGAGCCGTTCGGGCCGGTGGACACCATCGTGGTGGTGGACACCGAGGCCGAGCTGCTGGCCCAGATGAACGCCTCCAACGGCGCGCTGGTGGCGTCCATCGCCTGTGACGACACCGAGCTCGCCGGCCGCCTCGCCGAGCACGTGCAGGCGTTCAAGGTCGGCGTCAACAAGCCGCGCTCGCGCGGCGACCGCGCCGAGCCCTTCGGCGGCCGCGGCGGCTCCTGGAAGGGCGCCTTCGTCGGCGGCGAGCACCTCGTGCACGCCGTCACCCAGGGCCCGCCCGACGAGCTGCTGCACGGCAACTTCCCCTGGCACAACCGTTATCCCGCGGTGTAGCCGCGCCCCATACGGTTGTGCCCATGACGGCACAGCCGCATGCCGATCAGGCGCAGGCCCACCCCGAGGAGGACACCGGTGCCGTTGCCGCCGGCGGTGGCGGTGGCGCCGGCGGCGCGACCGGGTTGCCGCCGTGGGCCCGGCTCGGCGGGCCGTCCATGGCGGCGACTTTGCTGGGCACCGCCGCGCTGCTGTGGTTCGCCGTCGAGCTGCTGCGCGGCTTCTTCTGGCAGGACGACTTCGTCTTCCTGTACCTGGCCGACACCGTGCCGCTGCACGACCTGCTGCTGCGCGGCTACAACGGGCACCTGCAGCCCGGCACGTTCCTGTTCGCCTGGCTGGTGGCGCAGCTTGCGCCGCTGTCCTGGCCGGCCGCTGCCCTGCCCCTGGCGCTGCTGCACGGCGCCGCGCTGGTGCTGCTGTGGCTGTTCCTGCTGCGGCTGTACGGCGAACGCTGGGCCATCGTCGTGCCGTTCGTCGCCGTCGCGCTCTCCCCGCTGACCTTCGTGCTGTCGCTGTGGTGGGCCTTCGCCCTGCTGCTGCTCCCGGTCGAGCTGGCCCTCTTCGGCGCGCTGCACGCGCAGCTGGCGCACCTGCAGCGGCCGGCGGCGTGGCCGGCGGTGCGTGGGGTGCTGTTCGTCGCCTTCGGCCTGGCGTTCGGCGAGAAGGCCGCGCTCATCCCGTTCGTGCTGCTGGGCCTGACCATGGCGCTGGCCGGCGGCGGCCCGCGGGCCAGGGTGCTCGGCACGCTGCGCCGGCACGCCCGGCTCTGGCTGGCCTACCTGGTGCTGCTCGCCGGCTATGTCGTGCTGCACGCGTGGCGCGCGCCGCTGCCGGACGGCTCGGTGCCCGGCGTCGACGATCTCGGCAGCCTGACCCGGTCCATGGTCGGCGACGGCCTGCTGCCGGCCCTGTTCGGCGGACCGTGGAACGGTGACTGGGTCGGCTTCCTCGGGCTGGCCCCGCCGCCGACCGCCGTGCTCGCCGTCAGCTGGACCCTCTTCGGCCTCCTGGTGCTCCTCGGGCTGTGGCTGGGCCGGGCCAGGGCGGTCGTCGCCTGGCTCGTCCTCGGCGGCTACCTGCTGGTGTCCATCGTGCTCGTCGGCTCGGCGCGGCTCGGCCCGTGGGGCGCCATCATCGGCACCGACCCGCGCTACGTCGCCGACTCGCTGCCGGTCGCCGTGGTGTGCGCCGCCCTGGCCGTCCTGCGCCCGCGGTCCGCCATCCCGGCCGCCGGAACGCCCCGGCCGGCCGAGGTCGCCGGTCCCGAGCGGGCGCGCACCCGGCTGAGCTCACCCCGTCTCGGCATCCTCGCCCTGGTGCCCGCGGTGGCGCTGACCGTCGGTGCCGGCGCCAGCATCACCGGCGCGCTGCCCGAACTGCGACACCAGAGCGCCAGGGACTACGTCGAAAACGTCCAGGCCGCACATCGCCTCGAGCCCGACCTCGTGCTCTACGACAGCCCGGTGCCGCCCGAGGTTGTGCTGCCGCTCTTCGACGACAGCGCCATGGTCTCCCGAGCCCTGCGCGGCCTCGGCATCACGTTCGATCAGCCGGCCGAGGACCTGCGGATGCTCGACGCCACCGGCACTCCCCGCAAGATCGGCCTGGTGGACACCGTCGCCAGCCGCACCGCGCCGGTCCCGAGCTGCGGCTATCCGGCCGGACCGCAGATCACCAGGGTGCCGCTGACCCAACGCGCCGAGGGCTCGCACCTGGTCGTGCAGCTCGGCTATTACACCCAACTGCCCACCGACGGCACCGTGTCCACCCCGTCCCGGGAGTTCCGGGTCCGTTTCCAGGCCGGGCTCCACCTCCTGTCCGTCGTGGTCGACGGCCCCTTCACCGAGATCCTGGTTCAGGCCGATGCCCCGGTGTGCGTCACCAACGCCCTGGTGGGCCTGCCGCTGCCGCACCCGAGCTGAGTCCGCTGGCTGGACCTGCGCCTTTCAGTGCCGCTTCAGAGCCGCATCAGAACGTCGATGCAGCGTGACGCCACCAACCGCGCCGAATTCCGGCCAGTTGGCCATGGTGTCAGTGGAGGAACAGTGAAACGTTTGTTGAGAACCCGCATCGCGGGTGCGGTAGCCGCACTCGGCCTCGTGGTGCTGGCGACGGCCGCCTTCGTCGTGCCGGCCTCGGCCGACTCGAAGGTGCCGGCCCCGGCGGCGGCGCAGCCGGTGGACGCGGTGCCGGCCGGCTTCGGCACCTGGGACGAGGTGTACGCGTTCCAGGCCAGGCTCAATGCCGCCGCCGAGCAGGTGCTGGCCGCCGGCGGCGCCGGCAACGCCAGCATCGTCGCCGGCCCGCAGAACCGTGAGCTTCGCGTCTACTGGAAGGGCGAAGTCCCGGCGCAGGTGCTCGCCCTTGCCAAGGGGCTCGACGTGCCGGTGGCGTTCCTGCCGGCCCGGTTCACCCACACCGAGCTGGTGAAGCAAGCGCGGCGGATGGCCGCCAACCCGCGCGTTGTCGAGGTTGCGCCGCAGGCCGACGGCAGCGGGCTCGCGGTCACCGTCGCCGACCGCGTGCAGCCGACCGACCGGGCCGCCCTGCAGGCAACCACCCAGGTACCGCTCGCGATCGCCGCGGGGCCGCGGCCGCAGGCAATGTTCAACCGCCAGGCCGACGTGCCGTTGTTCTGGGGCGGCTCCGCCTACGGAACGCCGACCGGCAGGTGCACCAACGGGTTCCCGCTGCAGGTCGCCGGCTCGCCCAACGTGTTCATGATCAGCGCCGCGCACTGCGGCAACAACGGCGACCCGGCGAGCATCAGTGGCCAGGCGTCCCCGACCGGAACCCTCACGTTCAAGAACGCCTGCCGCGACACGCTGCTCATCAATTACCCGAGCGGGGTGTCGCCCGCGATCTACACCGGCTCGTTCAGCTCGTCGAGCGCCGCATCCGTGGTCGGCACGGAGCCGGACTTCGTCGGCAACCTGGTGGCCACCAGCGGCTCCTCCAGCGGCGAGCATCTCAACATTCCGGTGCAGGCCGTCAACGTGTTCGCCGCCATCACCGGGATCCCCTGCACCACGGTCGGCCCGCTGACCCGGGCCGGCTACAACACGGCCACCTGCGCCGTGGCACCGGGGGACAGCGGCGGGCCCGCTTACTCCTACTTCTTCGGCGCGACCGTGCTCGGCCGGGGCACCATCACCGCTGGTATCAACGGGACCGCGACCTGCCCTGGCCTGGTGCCCAACGGCAGCAACGTCGTGCTGTACGCGCCACTGGTGCGCCCGGCCGGCGACTCCCAGGTCGGTTCCCTCACCTCCTACGGCGTGGCGCTGCTGACCTGCCCGTCGTGTGTCCCATCCATGGTGACGGTCCCGAACGTGCAGGGTCAGAGCGTCTCCGAGGCGGCGCAGATCCTGAACGCAGTCGGCCTGCAGGTCGGCCAGATCACCGGCGTCACGGACTTCTCCTGCAACAACATCGGAGTCGTGGCAAACCAGAGTCCCAGCGCCGGCTCCCAGATCCTGCAGGGCTCTGCGGTGAACCTGTCCATCGGTGAGATGCCACCGCCGCCCTTCCAGTGCCCCTGAACCGACACCGTGAGCGTCTCGCTCACCTGCACCAACTGAGCCGAGGCTCTGATCAGCCGCAGCACGGGCCGGCCCGCGCTGCGGCTGACCTGCACCGCACGTCGGTCACGCCGGGGAGGCGGCCGTTGAGTGCAGGCTGCCGGTGCGGATCGACGGGCGGAGCCGGGCCCGGACCAGGTCACCGTCGGGGTGCGCAAGCTGGTCGAGAATGGTGAGGGCGCGCTGCCAGGTCTCGCGCGCCGCGGGGTGGTGGCCGACGGCCTGATGGGCATCGCCGAGGTTGGTCAGGGTCATGGCTTCCTCATAGCGGTCACCGAGATCCCGGTACAGGTCGAGTGCGCGCCGGTAGCAGGCGACGGCCCTGGCGTGCTGACCCAGGTTGTGGTGGACGAGGCCGAGGCTGTCCCAGGTGCCGGCCTCCCCGTCGCGGTTGCCGAGCTCCTGGTGCAGGGCAAGGGCTTGCTGGCAGGCGACCAGCCCGTGCTGATGGTCGCCGAGCAGGGTGTGGCACCAGCCGATGTTGTTGAGGGCAAGGGCCTGCCCGGCCCGATG
>Ga0075431_100004791_pt1 | contig 13309 bp, 15 predicted proteins | sample RhiMetdeltSRZDD5_FD_75297 | JGI IMG/M metagenome (GOLD analysis project Ga0075431, IMG submission 75297) | Populus rhizosphere microbial communities from Tennessee, USA - Rhizosphere MetaG P. deltoides SRZDD5 | ecosystem: Host-associated > Plants > Roots > Rhizosphere > Soil | place: USA... | reverse complement strand
TCCTGCGAAGATCGGAAACGCGAAAGTTCCGCGATCTTCACGGGCCAGTCCGCGAAGCGATCCGAAAATGTATTGAAATGCTGTTCGGCGAGCAGCGTCGTCGGCACGAGCACCACGACCTGCTTGCCGTCCGCGACCGCGACAAATGTCGCGCGCAGTGCGACTTCGGTCTTCCCGAACCCCACGTCTCCGCACACGAGCCGATCCATGGGCTTGCCGCTTTTCAGGTCTTCGAGCGTCGCGCTGATAGCGGAGATCTGGTCGGGCGTTTCCTCGAAGGGGAAGCTTTCCGCGAACGCTTCGTAGTCGTGCTGCTTCAGCTCGAACGCATGGCCTTTGCGTGAAGCGCGCTGCGCATACAGGTTCAGGAGCTCCGCCGCGGTGTCGCGCACCTGTGCGGCCGCTTTGCGCTTCGCTTTTTCCCACTGGCCGCTGCCGAGCGTATGAAGCGGTGCCTGCTCGGGGGCGGCGCCGCTATAGCGGCTGATGAGATGAAGGTTCGAAACTGGAACGTAGAGCTTGTCGCCGGCAGCGTATTCCAGCGTCAGGAACTCCGTTTCGCCTTCGCCCAGATTCATGGTCTGGAGACCGAGGTAGCGACCGATGCCATGCTGCTCGTGAACGACGGGATCGCCGACCTTCACTTCGGAAAGGTCGCGCAGCATGTACTCGTTGGTCGCCCGACGCGCTTCGCGGACCGTGCGCTGCCGCACCTGCGCGGGGTACAGCTCGTTCTCCGTCACGATCGCGACGCGTTGCGCCGGCAGGATGAAACCCGCGTGCAACGGCGCCACCCCGAGCATGAGCTTGTCGGGCGATGCGAGGAATTCGGCGTAGCTCGTCGCGGGCGTCGTCTTCAGCCCATGCTCGGCGAAATAGTCGTGCATCGTTTCGCGCCGTCCGGGGCTTTCGGCGAGCAGCAGCGCGCGACCGTCGAGCGTCTCGGCGAAGCGGCGCAGCCTGTGAAGCGGATCGTCGGCGCGACGTTCGACGCCGACCGGCGGGAGGGGGGCAGTGTCGTTTTCACCGCCACCGGAAGCCGCGCCCGCATCGGCGGGGTGGAGCTCGATGCGCGGATACCCTTTGACCGCACCGAAGAATTGATCCGCCGTGAGGAAGAGCGCCTGCGGCGGCAGCACGGGGTTCGCAAGGTCGCCGCGCAACGTTGCGTAGCGCGTGTTCGTGTCCGCCCAGAACGCCTCGATCGCACGCGCGAGCGCCGGATAGACACAGACGGTCGCGCCCTCTGGAAGGTAATCCGTGATGGTTGCGGTGTTCTCGAAGAAAAGCGGGAGGTAGTACTCGATACCCGCGGTCGGTATGCCTTTCGAGACGTCCTTGTAGATGCGCGATTTCGACGGATCGCCTTCGAAAGTCTCGCGGAACTTGCGGCGGAAGCGTGTCTGTCCCGCTTCGTCCATCGGAAACTCGCGCGCGGGAAGAAGCCGCACTTCATTCACTTTGTAGATCGTGCGCTGAGTGTCGACGTCGAAGCTGCGGATGCTTTCGATCTGATCGTCGAAGAGATCGATGCGATACGGCAAGGCGCTGCCCATCGGAAAGAGGTCGATCAGTCCGCCCCGGAAGCTGTACTCGCCGGGCGCGACGACCTGCGTCACGTGCGTATAGCCGGCCAGCGTGAGCTGGCGCCGCAACTCGCCGCCTTCCAGCTTTTCGCCCTCCTTGAAGAAAAACGTATGTCCGGCGAGATATTCGACGGGTGGCAGCCTGTAGAGCGCGGTCGTCACGGCAACGATCGCGACATCGAACTGCCCCTGCATCATCTGATAGAGCGTGGCGAGCCGCTCCGAGACGAGATCGTGGTGGGGCGAAAACTGGTCGTACGGAAGCGTTTCCCAGTCGGGAAACAGATGCACGTTGAGCGAAGTGTCGAAAAACGGGATTTCCTCGAGCAGCCGCTGTGCGTGAGATGCGTTTTCCGTGATCACGAGCAGGGGACGAGCGTGCGCGGCAAGGCGGGCGATGGCGAGGGCATCGCTGGAGCCGTGCAGAGTCGGGGTATACGTCCGCCGCCCGGTATCGGGCACTGGAAGCTGCAGCATGTTGCGCGAAAAAACGAGTGATTATAAAGAGATGGGTGGAGCGCCGTAAGGTTCACGTGGCGCAAAAAACCCGCGCGGCGGAACGCGGCGCGGGTCGGGAAGGGCAGGCGCGCTGGCGCGCGCCGTGGATCGGTTACTGCGCGGGAGCGGCGGGCTCGGTCTGCACCGCTTCGGGCGTGGCCGCCGAGGCAGTCGGCATTTCGGTCGCTGCCACAGGTGCTGCCGCCGTCGGCGCTGCCGCAGGTGTTGCCGGCACGGGCGCCGCGGCGACGCTCACTTCGGGATGGCTGCCGCTGATGGCTGAAGATGCGGCGGCCACTGTGCTCGCGCCGGTCTGGTACGGTGCAGCCGCGCTCTGGTCAGTCCCGGTCCGCTCGGCTTCCTGAGGCAGACCGGACGCGGCTGCGTCGGGGATTGGACGGTCGGCGGGAGGCGTGTCGACGCGAAGCTCGGTCGTTGCGGATTGCCGCGAGTCCACCAGAGCGGGATTTACGGCCGCGACGGACTCGCGATCGCGTTCGGTCGGCGCAGGCGTGCCCGGCGAGCTCGCCAGGAGCCGGTCGATTTGTGCAGCGGTTGCACCATCTACCGTCGCCGGTTCGACCGTAGCCACAGCAGCTGCGGCGTTGGCTGCGGCCACTGCGGCTGCCGCGTCGGCATCGGCTGCGGCCACCGCGATGCGCGTCTGCTCGACGCTCGCGACGTGCTGGCGGTAGGCCTGCATTTCTTCCGCGTAGTGGTTCGTGCCGCTTTCGTTGGGTGACCAGGGCGTTTGCGGATTCGGCAGGCTCGCGGCCCGCATCCGCGCGGCTGCCCTCGGCTGCCGCCTGTCGTCGGCGGTGCGCCCGTACATGCTTTCCTGGGCCGACAGCGGTGTGGAGACTTCGGCAAGCGGCGCGGGGCTTTCCATCTGCACGGCTACCGCGGCCGGTGCACTAGCCGGATGCGAGCGGCTGAAGAACAGGTGGGGCGCGCTTTCGTTCGGCGATGACGGCGTGACAACCTCCCAGTGTCCGGCCCCTGTGCCGGCAGCGGCCACAGCATAGAGCGGCGAAGCACACACAGCGGCAACAGCCAGCGCAACTGCATTTTTCTTCATCATGTTTTGCGTCTCCGGTGGATATTCGAATCGTGCCCCTCGAAGAGGAACCGCGGCCAGACTCGCAACAACCGTGCCGGCGCGGTACGCACAGTGAAGTACGTCTTTCGGCCAACGGCTTTTGTCGCTATGTTGCGACAGCGCTTTGAGTGGCGCGACTAACTCGCTGCCAGCTTATGCAATTTGCATGTCGCGTGCAGACGACGTGGGTTCCTCAGGCCGCGCGATTGACGAAGAGCGGGATGCGACGGCGGCCGAACTGTTTTCGGAACGCTTCGTAGCGTCCGGGCAGTACGGTGCCGCAATGAGGGCACGTGCCTTCGACCGTGACTTCGTACTGCTCGATGCGGTGCCAATCGCGCACGATCAGCGGTTTAGCGCAGCCCGAGCAATACGTGGAACCGCCGGCCGTGTCGTGGACGTTACCGGTGTAGACGTAACGCAAGCCGCAATCGATTGCGATGCGCCGTGCGCGCGTCAGCGTCGCCGCCGGTGTCGCGGCAATGTCGGTCATCTTGTGGTCGGGGTGGAAAGCCGTGAAATGCACGGGCACATCGGGCCCGAGTTCCTTCATGATCCACTCGCATTCGGACCGGAGCTCGGCATCGCTGTCGTTCTTGCCGGGAATGAGGAGCGTCGTGATCTCGAACCACACGTCGGTCTCGTGTTCGAGATACACGAGCGTGTCGAGCACCGGTTTCAGGCGGGCGCCGCAAAGCTTGAAGTAGAAGTCGTCGGTGAATGCCTTGAGGTCAACGTTCGCGGCATCCATCTTCGCGTAGAACTCGCGGCGCGGCTCCGCATGGATGTAACCGGCGGTGACCGCGACCGCCTGAACGCCGCGCTCGCGGCATGCGTCGGCGATGTCCATCGCGTACTCGGCGAAAATCACCGGGTCGTTGTAGGTGAACGCGACGGACTTGCAGCCGTACTGGATTGCAGCCTCCGCGATCGCTTCCGGTGTGGCTTCATCCGCGAGGCGGTCCATGTCGCGCGATTTGCTGATGTCCCAGTTCTGACAGAACTTGCACGCGAGATTGCAGCCGGCCGTGCCGAACGAAAGAATGCTCGAGCCGGGATAGAAATGATTGAGCGGCTTTTTCTCGACCGGATCGATACAGAAGCCCGAAGAGCGTCCGTAGGTCGTGAGCACCATTTCGTTGCCGACGCGCTGGCGCACGAAGCACGCGCCGCGCTGGCCTTCATGCAGCCGGCAGTCGCGCGGGCAGAGGTCGCACTGCATCCGGCCATCGTCGAGGATGTGCCACCAGCGTCCGGGATAATGTGGGTCTTTCATGGTTGTTCGCACCACTTCGACACCGTATAACGCGCAAGTTTCACCTCCGGGTCCCAAAAGTCCGGTGGCAAGCCGGCCTTTTGTTTCAGCGTGGCGAGGAACTCGGCGGGGTCGGGCAGATCCTCCCAGACCTGCGGCAGATAGGTGCTTTGGTGGTAGCCATATTCGAAGACTACGCCATCGATCCCGGGACGCAACTGCGCGAGCGCGTGCGCCTCGCTTTCGGACGCGATCCGCTCCAGCGGCGAGAGCAGCGACACTTCAACGCTCGTGCGATCGAGCTCCTGTTCCGCGAGCGGCGGGAAGCGCGGGTCGCGAAATGCTGCGTTGCGGGCGTTTGCTTTCACGTCCTCGAGGAGCGCTCGATGCGCCTTGAGCGTACCGATGCAGCCTCTCAGGCGCTCTCCCTGGCGCAGCGTAACGAAGCACGCACCGGGGTCGCGCAGCCATTCGGCGTCTTCAGAGCTTGGATGCATGCGACCGAACTCACGCGCGATCGTGGCCCGTGCGATATACAGCAGGATCTGGCCCGTATGAACTTCAGTGATCATCGCTCGTAAAAGGCGAAAGACGCATAGCCGACTACGCGGCTTTTGTCGCCAGCCGTGTCCCCCGAGTTCCGCAGATCGACGAGCTCGGGCTTGAGTCCCTTGCGGCGCGCCGTCAGCGTGAGCCCCGACACGGGTGTCGCGCCGCATGCGTGCTCGTGGTCGATGTCGCTTCGCAGCTGGAGTATTGCGTCGCACGTCTCACGGTCGACCTGCTGCGCATGCGTGTAGGAGAGGTAATGCGAGAGGTCGGAGCTTACGACGATGAGCGTCTCGGGCCCGCCCCAGAGCTTCTCGAGGATAACGGCCACGTCCTCCGGACTCGCGTAACCGACCGCGAGCGGCACCAGCGTAAATGTCGCCAGCACCTTCTGGAGAAACGGCAGGTGTACTTCCAGCGAATGTTCCAGTGCGTGTGCTTCATCGCTCACGACAACCTGACGCATTCCGCGCAGCGATTCCACCGCCGGCACGTCGAGCTCGATCGTCCCGAGCGGGGTCGAAAAACGCGGCGCCGCCGGAACCGCGACGCCGCGCACGGCGACGCGGTGTGTAGGCCCCAGCAGCACGACGCGCGTAACCTGGTCACGGGCAGGCGCGAGGAGCCGGTACGCGCTTGCCGCGACCGGCCCCGAATAAACGTAGCCAGCGTGGGGTGCGATCAAAGCCTTGGGTACTGCTGGCGCTTCCGATTGCGTACTGGTGCGGCCCAGCAAATCGTCGACGGTGCGTGCGAGTCCTGTCGGCTCGCCGGGATAGAAAAGACCGGCTACCGCGGCCGGCCGCGCATCTTGCGCAGCGTGGGTTGTACGGGATATCGCCATAGGAGTGTCAATGTTGCGTCTTTTTACGAAAATTCAAGCGCCTGTGCGAGCGCCTGAAGACCGCTGGTACAATCGTCCCGCCAACTGCTACCCGTGCGAACACCGTGCCGCAATACATCGCTCTAGTGCCTGCCGCCGGTAGCGGAGCCCGTATGGGCGCAGCAACGCCCAAGCAGTACCTCGAAGTCGCCGGGCGGCCGTTGCTCTATTACACACTGCGCGAGCTTGCCGCACACCCGAAAATCGAGCGCATTCTCGTGGTGCTTGCGCCCGGCGATCGGCGCTTCTCGAGCGTGCGGTGTGGCGACCTCGGCTGCCCCGTCGAGACGCTCTACTGCGGCGGCGCCGAGCGCGCCGCAAGCGTCTACAACGGTTTGCTCGCCGCGCGGGACGCCATGGATGGAGACGACTGGGTGCTCGTGCACGACGCGGCCCGGCCGTGCCTGAGCGCGGCCGCGCTGCACAGGCTGATCGACGAAGTCGGCGACGATGAGACGGGCGGATTGCTGGCGATGCCGGTGGCGGACACGCTCAAGCGCGCCAATGGTGAAGACCGCATCGCTGCAACGGTTCCGCGTGAAGGGCTCTGGCAGGCTCAGACCCCGCAGATGTTCCGTTATGGGCTCCTGGTCGAGGCGCTGCGTCGAACAACCGCCTCCGGTGTCACGGACGAGGCCGGTGCGATCGAGCGCATCGGCCTCAAGCCCAAGCTCGTGATGGGTGAAGCGCGCAACCTGAAGATCACGTACCCCGAAGATCTCGAGCTCGCGAAGCTCGTCCTCGGCGCTGCCGCGGACCCCGGGCGCGAAGCCCGATGAGAATCGGCCAGGGATTCGACATTCATGCGCTCGTGCCGGGACGCAAGCTTGTGCTCGGCGGGGTGGAGATTCCGTACGAGCGCGGTCTGGCGGGCCATTCCGACGCAGACGCGCTCCTGCACGCGATTACCGATGCATTGCTGGGTGCAGCCGGGCTGGGCGACATCGGCACGCATTTTCCCGATACGGATCCACGCTTTCGCGGGGCGGACAGCCGCCAACTGCTGCGGGAGGTGGCGGTGCTCATCAGCAGGAACGGAATGCGCGTCGTGAACATCGACTCGACGATCATCGCGGAGGCGCCGAAGCTTGCACCTCACATTGCGCGGATGCGACAAAACATCGCGGCGGACCTGGGCGTAGCGATCGGGGCGATCAGTGTGAAAGCCAAAACGGCGGAGCATCTCGGCGCGCTCGGCCGCGGAGAAGGTATCGCCGCGCAGGCGGTCGCGCTCGTGGATGCGCAGCCGGATGGCGGCGACTGAAGCCGACCGCGCGCGCCTCTTCTTTGCGCTGTGGCCGCCACCGCCCGTGCAGGCCCGGCTCGCCGCGCTGGCGCATGATCTTCGCCCCGAGTGCGGGGGACGCGCGATGGCCCAGGAGAAAATCCATCTCACCTTGTTTTTCGTCGGCCCGACGGAGCGCGCGCGCATCGCGGGGCTCGAGCGTGCAGCTGCGTTGGCGCATGCGAAGCCTTTCTCGCTCGGCATCGATCGCATCGGCTATTTTCGGCGGAGCGGGGTCGTCTGGGCGGGTGCGACGCAATGTCCGTCCGAACTGGCCGAGCTCGCGGCATCGTTGCGCGCTGCGCTCGCACAAGAGGGTTTCGCGGGCGAGGAGCGGCCCTACGTGCCTCACATGACCCTCTTGCGCGACGCGGTCCGCAAACCTTCGAAGAGCCACGTCGAGCCGTGTCCGTGGCATGCGCACGATTTCGTTCTCGTCGAGTCCCTACCCGTTCAGGGCGCTGTGCGTTACGAGCCTCGCGCGCGCTGGCCGCTTCGCCAGTCTGCCGACTAACTCAGCGGCAGCTCTACTCGCGCGCGCAGGCCGCCGCCTTCGCGCGGCAGGAGCTTCACCGTGCCGCCGTGCATGTCGGCGATGCGAGCGACGATCGCAAGACCGAGCCCCGTCCCGCTGCCGGCTCGCGCCGCGTCCATGCGGGTGAAAGGCTGCAGCATGCGTTCCGCCGCATCCGCCGGAATGCCGGGGCCGCGGTCCAGCACTTCGACAACGGCATGGTCGCTTTCTTCGAAAGTGGCCACCTCGATCTCTCCAGTGCCGTGGCGCAAAGCATTGTCGATGAGATTCGTGAGCAGTCTCTGGACGGCGAGCGGGCGCAGCGGCAGCGGTCTCATCGTGCCTGGCTCGAAGCGGACCGACCGGCTTGCGCGGGCGTAGCGACCGACCACGTTCCTGGCGAGCGCATTGAGATCCGTGTTCGGCACTGCCGCTTCGGCGTCGCGGAGCCGCGCGAAATCGAGGAACTGGCCGATCGCGCCGTCGATGTCCTCGATGTCCTGCACGACGCCGTTGCGAAGCTCATGGTCGCCTTTGTCGTCCATCATCTCCATCGCGAGGCGTATGCGCGAGAGCGGCGTGCGCAGATCGTGCGAAACGCCCGCGAGGAGCAGCGCGCGCTCGTCGTCGAGGCGCTTCAGATCGTGCGCCATCTGGTTGAACGAGCGAGCGAGCGTCGCGATCTCCGAGGGGCCGCGTTCCGTCACAGGCTGCGGCGTCTTACCGCGGCCCATCTGGGCGGACGCGCGCGTCAGCTCGCGCAGCGGCCGGTTGATGAGCGACACGATGAGATACGCTCCGCCAAGGGCCAGAACGAGCACGAGCGCGCCCCAGCCGATCCAGCGCAGAGGCTCGTTCCGCTCGATACGCGACCGCGGCATGTATACCCAGAATAGCTCCCGGTCGATCGGAAAGCTCACCCAGACGCCGCGCACGCCGCTGCGGCTGAGCGTGATCTGCGTCGCCGGGCCCAGCTGCCGTCGCAGCTGATTCGCGACTTCCTGGATGAATGCACGGTCCGGCAATGGAGCGATACGCTCCCCGGGGTCCGAGACATAGACCTGTATGCCTTCCGTCTGCGAGAGCTCGGACAGGAGCTCGTACCGTTTCGCGGGATCGGCCGAGATGAGCGCCCAGCGCGTGATGTTTACGACGCTCGCGATCTGTTGCGCTGTCTGGCGCGCGCGGGGCGTGCGTTCGGCGACGCGGAAGATCTGCACCCACGCGAGGTTCGCGACGACGAGCAGAGCCGCGATGAGCAACACGCTGCGCCACAGGAGCGAGCGCGGCCAAAGTCTCATGCGGGGCCGTCGCGGTCTTTCTTACCGTCGGGTATGAACACGTAGCCGAACCCCCACACTGTCTGGATGTACGCGGGCTTCGAGGGGTCCGGCTCGATGAGACGCCGCAGCCGCGAGATCTGCACGTCTATGCTGCGGTCGAACGCGCCGAACTCACGGCCGCGCGCGAGCTCCATCAGCTTGTCGCGGGAAAGCGGGCTGCGCGGGTGCTGCGCGAGCACTTTGAGCAGCGCGAACTCGCCGGTCGTGAGCGGCACGTCCTCGCCCGCTTTCGTGAGCGTGCGCGTGCCGAGATTCAGGCGGAAAACGCCGAACTCGACGATCTGCGTTTCGGCACTCGGGGCGCCGGGCGGTAGCGGCGCCGGCCGCCGCCGCAGGACCGCCTGCATGCGGGCAACGAGCTCGCGCGGATTGAAGGGTTTTGGAAGATAGTCGTCGGCGCCGACTTCGAGGCCGACGATGCGATCCACGTCGTCACCTTTCGCGGTGAGCATGATGATCGGCATGTCCTCGTTCGCGCCGCGAAGGCGGCGGCATATAGAGAGCCCGTCCTCCCCCGGCAGCATGAGATCGAGAATCATGAGGTCGTAACGCTCGCGCGCGAGCTGGCGGTTCATCTCGTTCGCATTCGACACCGTGCGCACGTTGTAGCCCTGCTCGCCGAGGTAGCGGTTCAAGAGCTCGCGGAGCCGCGCATCATCGTCGACGACGAGCACTTTTGTCTTGGACTCTGACATGGCGGCCATCCTATCGAGTTGCCCGGACCGATTCCAGTCGTTTGTAAATCTTTATTGCCCCGGGATCTGCGGAAACAAAATGTTACAAAAGAGCGGAGACACCTGATGTGACCGCACGTCGAAACGACATAGGATCACCACACGAGAAAGACGAAATGGATCACAGGGGTTTGATTTGAGGAGAGACGCGATGCGGTTACTGAAGAGCATGCTTGTCGTTGCGGCATTGGCATTGACGGGTCCGGTGTGGGCGCACAGTGGCGATGACGACGGCCACCGCCGCGGCCACGGCTACGGCCACGGTTACAAGCATCATTACCGCCACTGGCAGGATCACGGCCATCACGGTCATTGGAAGCATCATGGCAAACATCATCGGCATCACGCTTACCGCGGACATCACTACTACGACCCGTACTACAGCGGTTCCTACTATGCCCCGTATCCGCGCTACGGTTATGCGGTAGCCGCTCCGGGTGTGCACGTCGTGCTGCCGAACGTCTTTATTCCACTGCGGTGAATCCCGATAGGCGAGGAGAGATCATGAAACGATATATGTGCGCAGGTCTGGTGGCAGTGCTTTCGGCAGCCGCGCCTGCCTTTGCAAATCACGGCAATCCCGAGGCGGGACTGAGCGACCGCGAGCACCGGCTCGAGCGGCGCATCGAGCAGGGCTGGCAGTCCGGCGAGTTGAGCCGACGCGAGTACCGCCAGCTCTCGCACGAGCTGCGGGACATTGCGCGCGCGGAGCGCTATTTCAGGTCCGACGGGTTCCTGTCGGGGCGCGAAGTAAGGGAGCTGCACGCACGCCTCGACGATCTCTCCCGTGACATCCACCGCGAAAGACGCGATTTCGAGCGCCGGGCCGGCCCCTATAATTACGACTATCACGCCGACAGGCGTTTTTGACCGAGCACGCAGGAACGATGAAAGCTCTGATCCTGGCGATCGCCATTACCGTCGGGCTTCCAGCCCCTGCCGCGGCAGCCTCCTGGGGTTACCCCGGCCTGGCGTTCGAGGTGCAGGCGCAGAAAGCCCGGCAGGGGCGCGATCAGGGTGAGCCTCAGCGCGGGCGCGATGCCCGCGCGGAGCGGCAGGGGCGCGGCGACCCGCGCAGAGAGCAGCTGAACGATGACGAGCGCCGGGCCCTTCACCGCGACCTCGACAAGGCGAATCGGGAGCTCTATCGGCGCCGTTGACGTTGAGCGAGGGCGCCTCGTGTGCCACCGCCGTGCAGCCTTTGCCGCCGTTCGTTACGCGCCATTCCGCAGCGCTCCAAGGCATACAAATCCGTTAGCTAGACGAGTCTCCTAGGCCTTTTTTCTCGCCTTATCCGCCTCTCGCCGCTAGAATGTGGGGCCGAGCGGCGTTCCGAATGTCGCAGGCATAAAAAGAGAAGCCCGGAGACAGGAGTCATGCTAGCCACGCGCATACGGCAAAAGGACAGCGCCTTTTACTTCGTCAGCTACCCGGCCAAGGACATCCTGGACAAGGTGCGGTTCATCAGCCGCTTCTACGGGGAAGGTGAAGATATCGCGCCGCACACGGTTCCCCAGAACGACGAGATCGCGCAGTTCATCGCCCGGGTGGAGCGGACAGACGAGGCGTTCCAGCGTCAGCTCTCCCGTGCCAAGGTTCGCGCGCTGCGCAACTTCTATGAAATGGCGGTCAGCCAGCCGCCGATTCCGGGAACGGTCCTTCTGTTCACGGCGGAAACGCTGCGCTTCAGCGCGACGAACAGCGACACGGTGGGTAATCTGCAGGAGCCCAGCTCGCGTTATCTCATCATCGACGGCCAGCACCGGCTTGCGGCGCTGCGTTTCTATCTCAAGGAGCATCCCGCCGAAGCGTCAAGCATCAACGTGCCGTGCGTGATTTTCGACGGACGCAGCGAAGATTTCGCCGCGGAGATGTTCGTCATCATCAATTCGACGCCGACCCGGATCAACAAGAGCCATCTCGTGGACCTCTACGAGCGTGTGTCCTGGGCGGATCCCGATCGGCGCTTTGCGGCGCGGCTCGTCGAAGACCTTTACAGCGAGGACGACAGCCCGCTGCAATACCGCATCAATCGCCTCGGCGGCCGCAGCCAGCAGGACAAGTGGATCCTGCAGGCGGAGCTTTTCAACGAGCTCCATCGCTGGGTGAGCGCCGACTGGAAGAAAATCAGGCAGGTCACCAACACTTACCGCGAGGGCGAGCGCTATTACGGGATCGTGCGTGACTTCCTCAAGGCTGCGCACCGCGTGTGGGGCGACACCTGGGGGAATGACAGCTATATGGTGACGAAGCCCGTGACCATCAAAGCGATGATACGGGTGTGCGCCGACCTCGCGCGCGCCGACGCCGATCCGGCAGACGGCCGCGTAAAACGCTGGGAAGGGACGTTATCGCCGTGGTGCGACAAGCAGCGCGAATTCCGTTCCGAAGGCTTTTACGAGCGCTTCCCCGCGAAAGGGCAGATCGAGCGCGTCGCGCGCATCCACCGCGATCTGGCCAAGTGGGCAGATATCGAAATCAAGAGTCCCGCCAAGACCCGGGATTAGCGCCGGGCCTGCGGGACCCGGGTCCCGCTTACGTGTTCTTGGCCGCCGTGCACATGATCTCCACCAGCGTGTCACGCGAGCCGAGCTGAACTTCCACCGTTGCCCGCGCGGGTGGATTGCGCTGGTCGACCCACGCCATCCACGCTTCGTCCATCTGCGGCTTCAGCGCCATGTCGTTCACGTAAACAGTCGCGGTGAGTATCCGCGACTTGTGCGAGCCGCATTTCGCCAGCAGCGCGTCGATCTGCCGCAGCACGTCTTCCGCTTGTTCTTTCATTCCCGCGTTCAGATTCCCCGCGACCTGGCCGGCGAGGTAGATGATGCCGTTGTGCTCGACGGCATCGCTCAGCTTGCCCTCGATCGGATCGATCCGCTTGATATCACTCACCCTGGGTTCCTTTTCGGATAAGCGCGGCGCCAGCCGCGATGAATCCTTGTTGCGGCCTGCTCGCAGGCCGCATCGTAGGTTATTTCCCGGCGATCATCATGATCTCCACCCGCGTGTCCGGCGTCCCGAGCCGCGATTCGACAGTCGCGCGCGCCGGTTTGTTGTTGGGGTCGACCCACGCCTGCCACGCTGCGTCCATGCCGTCCTTCTCCCGAATATCGCTCAACCAGACGTTGCACCAGAGTATTTTCGACTTGTCCGTACCCGCTTCGCCTAGAACCTTGTCGATTTTTCTCAGCACCTGCTCGGTTTGACCTTTGCACGAAGCTGCTCTGTCGTCGGCGGTGGTGCCGGCGACGAACACGAGATTGCCGTATTCGACGAGGCGCGAGAGGCTCGCACCGGGATGGTGACGCTTGATGGAATCGCTCATGGCTCGCTCCCTTGATATCGGTGATGCGTTGGAGGAATGCTCCGGTTGAAACCGTCGCACCGGGCATGAGATATATAGCAAGTTTTCAGAATCAGGAGGAAAGATGATGCACATCGTGCGGCCGCACTGGGCGGCGCTCGCTTTTGCGTGCGCGGTGATTTCGGCGCCTGTCCATGGGCAGGCGACCTACCCGAGCAAGCCCGTGCGCTGGGTCATTCCGTTCCCGCCGGGCGGC
>Ga0075431_100004789_pt1 | contig 13310 bp, 14 predicted proteins | sample RhiMetdeltSRZDD5_FD_75297 | JGI IMG/M metagenome (GOLD analysis project Ga0075431, IMG submission 75297) | Populus rhizosphere microbial communities from Tennessee, USA - Rhizosphere MetaG P. deltoides SRZDD5 | ecosystem: Host-associated > Plants > Roots > Rhizosphere > Soil | place: USA... | reverse complement strand
CCCCGCGAGCCCCCTCCTTACTCTGTCTCCCCGAAGCTTTGTGAGCCGAGCCGGGCAAGCCCGTCTCGGCGGCGAAAAGCCGGGCTAGACTTCCCGTCCGCGCGGATGTGGCGGAATAAGCGCGGGTGAACCCATGGTTCCCCCGCGAGCCCCCTCCTTACTCTGTCTCCCCGAAGCTTTGTGAGCCGAGCCGGGCAAGCCCGTCTCGGCGGCGAAAAGCCGGGCTAGACTTCCCGTCCGCGCGGATGTGGCGGAATTGGTAGACGCGCACGGTTCAGGTCCGTGTGGGGGAGACCCCGTGGAGGTTCAAGTCCTCTCATCCGCATAGCCGTTTTCAGCGGTTCTCGGGCCCATTAAGCGCGCAAAGAGCGCGCAAAGGGTCAGAGGCCGGCTTGACCTTGTTTGTCCGGTGTGCCGAGAATGGTTCGCCCACCTTTTGAAGTTCGAGCCGGGGCGTCGGCACCTCCTCTCCCCTTGCCGAAAAAGGCAGCTGCCGATCTCGGAAAGCTAAAGCGCCCTGCCCCGGCTCGTCTCTTGATTTTCCGCGACCGCAGACGAGGAAAACGACCCCCGGAGGTCGGGTCTTCGCCCGCACCTTTTGGGGGTCGACGACCCGTATCCGAATCGCAGTTAAGCCCGCTCCACATCAGAGGGGCGGCGGCTCCCCGTCGAAACGGTCGCCGCCCCTCTCATGCGCATGCCCGTGCGGGCTAAGGGCGCCATCGCGTCAGGTGCATGACGTAGCGGCGGCTGTCGAGTTGAAGCCGTATAAGGCAAGTCGCCCCTCGCTAGGTACTCCTCGAGTGCGTTGAGTCGCGAGGCGGCTTGAGCTTCGCCTCGCCGCTTGGGGTTTAGGCGCTACTTTCGCGGCTCTCTTCAGCCTCGGCGACGCGCTCGGCCTCTCCGAACTTGTCGACGATGAAGTAATCCGGCGTTCGCTTCACGACGTGCTCGATCTGCTCGTCCTCGTGCCCGGGTGTGACCATGAACCGGTCGGACTGCTTATGCGCATCGTCATATTCGGCGCGGCCGACATCGAGAGTCGCGCCGCAGCCGTCCTCGCCGCACTCGCAGAGGATCTCGAGCCGGTCGTCGGGTCGGCCTCCGAGCTCCTCGCTGACGCGCTCGATCTCGAGGTTGACCGACCGAAACATCGCCTCGTTCCGGGAGACGCGCTCCTTTCGAGCGTCCACAGCGGGGAGTCTATGGCCCGGACGTGGCTCACGTCTCGCGTCCGGCGTAAAGCTTCTCGGCGAGGGCGACGCGGTCATCTTGCTCGAGGATGATTCCGCCGGACAACTGATGACCCGGCTTGATCAGGTATTGCCCTGACTGTGCCCGCGCGGAGCCATACTCTTCGAGCGTTAGCTGGAATCGCGCGAAGCAGCGAATGTCGCTGCACTCGCAGAGAAACGGGATCGGATCGCTCCACGCCAGCTCTGCCGCCTTGTCGGCGATACGGTCGTTCGCGTTGCGAAAGACATCCTCGGACTCCATGACCCGGTCGGCTTCTCCCCGATTTTCTAAAAGCGACACGGGAGTTCTGAGTGGAGGCACGTCGACCGTGGTGGCGCGGCGACCGGCGGGGCGGCGCCTCGCACCGCCCCGCCGGTACCGCGGGTTCAGCTAGCGGGACTGATCTTGCCGAAGAGCCCGTCGGCCTCGTCGTTCGGGCCGGCGGTGAAGAAGAGGGTGTTCGCGTCGCCGTTGTTGCCTGAGTTGCCGAACTCGAGCGCCCACAGGCCGTCGATCGCGATCTTGTTGCCGTTCTCGTCGCGGAGGGCGCCGTCCTTCTTGAAGTCCCCGTTCGGCTGCTCCGTGAACGCGTGGATCTTGCCGTTGCCGAAGTTGCCGATCAGGAGGTCGCCGCCCAGGCTGCCCCAACCTGCCGACGCGAGTGCGACTCCCCACGGAGCATTGAGGTAGCCCCGGGTGGCCACGCGGTGCAGGAAGGTGCCGCCAAGGTCGTACACGTCGACGATCCCCGCGCCGTTTCGGTCGATCTCGTCGCCGTCGGGGCCGACGATGCCGTAAGTCACGAACACGCGCGATCCGATCGTCTGAATGCCGAACGGCGCAAAGCCCTTCGGGAGGTCCGGGTCGACGAAATGGCCCGGATCCGAGGTGACGAGATGCCACGACCCGTCGAACACGTCCACGTTGCCGGTGCCGAAGTTCGCCGCGTACAGGCGTGGGCCGAGCGTGCCGTTCGAAATGGCGAGGCCCTTGTACTCGGCCCCGGGTGCTGCGGGCACGGTGACGAGCGCGGCCGTGGAGCCTCCGCGCCAGGCGCTGATCGTGCCGTCTTCGCTCGCGAAGATGAAGTTCGAGGTGCCGAGCGTGGTGGGACTGGCGGTCGTCCCGACCTGGAACTGTCCGGTGATCCCGGAGAAGACGCAGCCGGTTGGTGCGCCCGGGACGCTCTGGAACGGGATCCCGCCGATCATCTGCAACTGGCCCGCGGCGTTGTAGATGGTCGTTTTATCCGAGCCGTTGTCAGAGACCCACCATGGGCTCGTCCCGGAGCGGCACAGGCCCCAGGCGTTCTGGAGGTTCGCGTCGGTTGTCGGCGCAACGCCCGGCACGTTGGAGACGAGCGGCGTCACCGTGTAGTTGTTGCCAGGCGGACCCGCCTGCGTCGGCACCGCCGCGACCAGGCCGGCGACGATGACGAAGGCGAGGAGAGCTCCGCGGACTGAGAGTCGTGTCATCGGTTCCCCTTCCCGTTGGTGCAGTTCCCCGTCTTACCTACGGAGGCGGGAGTGGACCGGTTTGCCGCTGGGTCGCCGGTTTAGTGAATCGCTCGCCGCGGCATTCAGTCGGCCATGATCCTTCTATTGCTACTGCTGGCAGCGCTGGTCGTGCTCGGGATCGTTCTGGCCGTCGCCGTGATCAAATGGCTGTTCATCCTCGCCGTCGTCGCGGCGCTCTGCTGGATCATCCTCTTCTTCGTACGCCGAACGGCCTGACGTGAGGAGGCCGGGTGCGCCGGCCTCCTCACGAATCGAATCGGGGTTAGGTTCGACCTACGAAGGCGTGTGCGGCTCGTGGTCGCCGATGTGGTTGGCGGGAACCTGCTCCGCCTGCTGGAGCGTGTCGACGCGAGGAGCGCGGATCCTGACCGAGATCCGGTCGCCGACGCGCAGCTGAGCAGGCGAGATCAGCGTCGGCACACCGCTGCGCCAGAGGACGAAGATCGTCCGAGGCCCGTAGCTGAAGGACTCGTCGAGCGGCTGACCCAGCATCTTGCGGAGGGCGAGCCAGTTGCCGCTCTGGACGTGGATCGAGACCTTGCCGTTCGCCGCGGGGGCATTGAGCGTCCCGACGAACAACCACAGCGGCCTGCGGGCGAAACCGGGCGTCGGTCCCCGGTCGGCGACTCGCGCCGCCGCGGTCGCGGCGATCTCGGCGAGCGATGCGCTGCGCGCCGCGCGCACGTGGACGCTGACGGCATCGCCGGCGACGAGATTGGACTCCGAGACGACCGTCGGAACACCGTGCGACCAGCGCAGGTACTGCGTGCCGCCGCCGACCGCGAAGTGCTGGGTATCGCTCTGGCCGACCAGCTTCTTGAGCGCGAGCCTGTTCCCGCCGTTGACGTCGACGTAGAGCGAGGATGAGTTCCCGGCGTCGGAGAGCAGCCGGCCGTTGAACACGAACGTGACGTTGCCGCTGCCGCGCGCCGCGAAAGTGCTCGACGCTCCGGCCGCGAGCAGCACGAGCGCCGCAAGGGCGACGTAGGTGAGGCGCCTTCTCATCTCAAGACCTCCTGGCTTGGGTGAAAGAGCGGAAGACGCCCGGATCGTCGGCGGCTTGCGTCAGCCCAGGATTCGGAGTGGGTAAATCGCGCGTAAAGGCTTACGTAAGGGCGGCCAGCACGTCCGACGCGTGCGTGTCCGGCTTCACGCGGCGCATGATCTTCGAGACGTTTCCGTCGGCGTCGATCACGAAGGTCGAGCGCTCGATGCCCATCGACTTCTTGCCGTACAGGTTCCGCTCCTTCCAGACACCGTATTTCTCGGCGACCTCATGCCCGGGATCCGCAAGCAGCGTGAACGGGAGCGAGTACTTCTCTTTGAACCGGACGTGTGATGCCTCGTCGTCCGGGCTGACGCCGAGCACGACGGCGCCGCGATCGTGGAAGTCCGAGTAAACGTCGCGGATTCCGCAGGCCTGCGTGGTACAGCCCGGAGTGTCGTCCTTGGGATAGAAATAGAGCACCACCGGACGACCACGAAAGGACGAGAGCGTCACCGCCTCGCCCGTATCGCTGACCAAAGAGAAGTCCGGAGCCCGTTCGCCTTCTACGACCAAAATCGCCTCCCGTGCGATCTCCATTTCCCGCGCCGACGATCGCGAAGGTGAGCGATTCGCGTCGCCGGGCAAACAGCGAGAGCGTATCGAGGAGACACGCGCTCACGTGGAAGGACGGCAGAGACGAGGAAGAGCGACACCACGACGGCCCGGGAGGCGGGCTGAATGACACGCTGGAGCTAGGGACCGCGATTCAGCCAAACCGTCACGACGACTCCCAAGCCGGCGGCGAGCAACGCAGTCGTCACGTACCACGCGAGCTCGGAACGTCGACGCCGGGCGTTGAAGGCAGCAGCGGTGGCAAGAGCCGTCAAGCGTCTAGCCGTCAGAGCGGGCCGGCGACGCGTCCTTCGAGTTCGTCCCTTTCGGGGCCCGCCGCCTCTGAGCCCCGCGACCTCGAACCGATGCGCGGCAGACCCACCGATCCCATGCCGGGCGCCGGAGGCCGCCGCGGTGCCGAAAGCAGTTGACCGGCGTACCGTCAGAGCCGCCCGGCGACGCGTCCTTCGAGCTCCGGCTTCTGCGGCCGCGGCGCCTCTGACTCTCATGGCTTCGACCCGATGCGTGGCTGTCACGCCGGCCCCGTGCCAAGCGCGGGAGGCGGCAGCCGTCGCACGTTCCATCGACCTTCGGATCGTCGGAGCGGCCCAGCGACTCGTCGTTCGAGCTCCTGCCCCTATCGCCGCGGCACCTCTGAGACCCATGACCCCGATCAGATGGGCGGCCGCCGCACCACTCTCTGGCCAACGTCGGCGAACGAAGGTGACGCCTAGGGCCAGGGCGCCGAGAAACGCGGCGATGCCGGCCAAGACTCCAGGGTCCCAACCCGAATGCTTTTGACGGCGAGCCACGCCCCCTACCGGATGACTCCGGGCCCAAGCCCTGTACGTGAGGCCCTGTGACCGAAGCCAGCGGGCGAAAGCCGCCCGAGTCGCAAAGGTTTGCCCATGCCAGACGATCCCGCTTGCCGGTCCGTGAGACGGCGCGGGAACCGCCTCGTAAGCCGCGATCCCGAGGACGATCGCGGCCGACAGTGTCAGGACCCCCGCCAAGAGTCGCATGGATCCAAGTTTCCCACCCAAATCCACGTTTGCAAAGGGGAAATTCAGTCGGAAGAGCACGAACTCAGGTGGCCGCTTGCTCTCCCCGACCGTCGCAGCCATGCTTCCGAGAAGCCATGGGACATTGGTGGAGCGAGCTGAACGGGACCGTGCGCGGGTTCATCATCATTCTCGCGATCGCGACGGTCGTCTTCGTCCTCAATCTCGAGGGGGCGCTGCTCTCGCTCTCGCTGCTCTTGCAGATCGTCTTTTTCCTCGCGATCGCGGTCGTTGCGTACATGTTTTGGCGCGACCGGCTGCGGCACGAGATCGACACCTGGTCGGACCGCTCGCGCCGCGTCTTCTACGGCAGCTTTGCCTTGATCCTCGCCGACCTCGCGGTCTACTTCTGGCCGGGACGGAACACGGCCGGGCTCGACGCGTTCGCGTTCATCGTCACCTTGATCCTGGCCGGCTACGCGATGTGGCGGGTCTGGCGCTCCGAGCACACCTACTCGTACTAGGATCGGGTCATGACTTGGGCAATCTGGGAATGGATCACCGGCAGGGGCGGCCATCCCGAGGAAGAGGCAGACCTGCGGGAGGAATTCGGGCCTGAGAATCCCGAATTCGGGGGCGCAGATGCCGGCGAGGCGGAGGAGCGGTACCTCGAAGAGACGGGCTACGGCGCCCCGGCGGGCTACGGCGGCGGGCTCGCGGCGGGTGACGCCGCGGACGTCGCAGCAGCCGACCTCGACGAGTTCAAGCCCCCGCGCGACCCGGCGCCCTAGGCTTCGACGTGCGCCGCCGAGCCGTCCAGGGCGCCGAGCGCGTCCCGGATCGAGACGTGCTTGCCCACGAAGATGGGCGTGTCGCGCTCGGTGTAGCGCGATGCTTCGCTGTCGCGTAGGCGCAGCATCAGATGCATGAAGTCGGCGGGCTCGTCGCACTCGAACGCGGTCATGAACTCCTGGTCGTCGATCCCGAACGAGTACGTGGTGTGGTTGTGGATCGTCGGAAACTCCTCGCGCCCGATCCGGATGTGCTCGTCCATCGCGCGGCGGCGGTCTTCCGCGGACAGCGCATACCAGGGCCGAACCTTCACGAACGGGTAGACGACGAGGTAAGGCGATTGCTTCGGGACGACCTTGCGCGCCTTCCGCGCCGAGGTGTACTCGGAGGCCTTCGTCGTCGCCAGGTACGAGTACGGCGTCTCGAGCCACGCGGCGAGCGGCGTGCCGTTCAACGCCGCGCCGAGCTCGCCCAGATCGTCGTATCGCTCGGTGATCTTCCAGAGGAAGAAGTCGCAGTCCGGCCGCACGCCGGCGACCGAGTAGGCGCGCAGGGCGTCCATGCGGCCCGCCCAGTCCTCGACGATTTCGGCGAAGGCGTCCTTGCCCGCCGCGCGTTCGTCGATCGGCAGGCGCCGCCAGGCGGGATCCACTCGATAGAAGCTGTACGCCACGTACTGGCCGCTCACGGCCGAGATGCTAGCGACGCGTGTTCGGACCGCTTCTGGGCTTGGCGCGACGCGCCTGTTTGGCCTTCACGCACGTGAGCGTGCCCGCCTGCGCTGCCTGGGCGACGGTCCTGACCGTATTGAGATCGGTCTTCGGCGTGTCGTCGGCGTAGAAGAGCCCCGACTGCCAGCGTTCGAGATCGGGCTCGTCGCTGACGTGGAAGAACAGCAGGCCCGCGACGGTCGGCTGGCAGTAGGCGAGCCGTATGGCGCGCTTGTAGTAGGCGCCCTGCAGCGCCTCCGGGACAGCGTCTCTCGTCGTCGGCGTGCCGACATTGAAGTAGATCGTCCGCTTGTCGACCGGGATCCTCGTTTGGACGCCGTACTCGCCATAGAGGATCGGCAGCGAGGCGCCGCGCTGGCCCGTGTCGCGGAACGCGTCGCGCAACAGCTTGACGAGCTTCGGGTAGTCGGCGATCGAGATGCTCGTCGACTTCGGGTGCAGCGCCGTCGGCGGCGTCCTCGACGACTCGCCGTAGGGATGGATGACGAGCATGTCCATGATCGGCGCCGGGCGGCGGCTGCGGCGGTACGCGACGCCGAGGTCGCGAAGGAAGGTCGTCGGCGAGTGAGTCTGCCGGCTCGAGCCCGCCCGGTCGGCGCCGCGCGGCGAGACCGCCCCGCCGATCACGGTGATCTGCGGCGAGACCGTCTTCAGCGCGTCGTAGGTGTGCGCGAGCAACGCCTCGTAGGCCGGGGCGGCGAGATCGCGGCCGCGCTTGTCGAACTGCGGCATCCAGAACCTGTTCAGGTTTGGCTCGTTGCCGACAATGAAGTCGCGAACGTAGGGAAGTGACTGCGCAAGCGAGGCCGCGTACTGGGCGAATTGCGCGCGGTCGCGGTTGCTCAGCGGCGTCTGCCGGCTGCCCCCGGTGTCAATGCCGATCACGAGTTTGATTGCGTCGAGCTGGGCTGCATCGGCGCTGGCCTGGAAAGCGGCGAGCTCGTCGGCGGTCGGCGCCGTCTTGCCACGTGACCAGTCTGCGCGCACCTCGATCTCGTCGAAGCCGGCGAGCAGCGCGAGATCCATGCGCGTCTTGGCCACGACGGGATCGGGGACCAGGCTGGCCGACTCCGACGCGCCTACGGCAAGCTTCCGCGGCGCGGCGGGCGACGGGGCGGCGGTCGCGAGGGCAGCGATCAGGCCCCCCAGGAGGGCGAGCTTGCGGATGGGCGGCATCCTGCACTCGGCATCGGCGGACGCCGCGCCGCCTTGACCCCCAACAGGGCTACTTCTCTTGGATGAAGTTTGTCCCGTCGCAGCGGGTGAGCCGTGCCTCCCGTGCCTCGGATGCGGCCTTCTGGAAGCCCGGCAGGCTCGCCTTCGGCTTCTGATCTGCGTAGTAAAGGCCCGACTGCCAACCGGCGAGGTCGATCTCGTCGAAGGTGTGGAAGATGAAGACGCCCTTCACGGTCGGCTGGCACGCGGCCAGCGCGAGCGCCTCGCGGTAGTAGCGCGCCTGCGTGTCGGCGCTGACCGCGTCGCCGGCGCTGGCCGAGTTCAAGTCCGTGTAGGCGTGCCGGTCGGCGGCCGGAACATGCGTCTGGACGCCGAACTCGGTGTAATAGATCGGGATGTCGCCGCCGCGCTGAGCGGTACCCGCGAACGCGTGGCCGAGCAGTCGGACGAGCTTCGGGTAGTCGGCGACCGTGATCGTCGTCGATTCGCCATGCGTCTCCGTCGGCGAGAGCTTCGACATTCGCATGTAGGGATGGAATGCGAACGCGTCCATGACGGGCTTTGTGCGGCCGCTCGCCTTGTAGGCGGCGCCGAGGTCCTCGATGAACCGGGTCGGCGAGTGCGTGTCGCGCTTCGTCCCGGGACGGTCGGAGCCGCGTGGCGCGAGGGCGCCGCCGATCACCTGAATGTGCGGCGAGACGGCCTTGAGCGCGTCATACGTGCCGGCGAGCAGGTCCAGATATCCGCTGGCGGCGACGTCCTTCCCTCCGGCGCCGAACTGCGGCATCCAGAAGGTGTTCAGGTTCGGCTCGTTGCCGACGACGATGTCGCGGACCTGCGGGAACGCCTTCGCGAGGGCCGCGGCGTATGCCGCGAACTGGCGGCGCGCCTGCTCGGTGCGCGGCGTGCTGCCGCTCAGGCCGTGCCAGACGAACACGAAGACGCGCATGTGCAGATCGTCCGCGGCTTTGACGACGTTTCTGAGCGCGTGCCGGTCCTGCGCCGACGGGGCCGTCGCGCCCGGCCTCCACATGCTCGAGACCAGCACCGCGTCGAAGCCCGCGTCGTGAGAGACCTTCATCAGGTCTGCCGCCGTCTTCGGATTGGCCTGTTTCATCGCGTCGTCGCCGGTTGCGACGAGCAGTCGGTGGCCGGGGCGCTTGTCGCCGGGCTGCGGGATCGACACGCCCTCGCCCGTCGTGGAGGCCCCTCCGGTCGAGGAGCCGCCCGAGGTCGAGCCGGCCCCACCCGAAGTCGTGCCCGCGGCGCCGGTGAGGGTCTTGTCGCTGCCGCCGCGGAGCGTCAAGGCGATCGCGATGGCCGCAACAGCCGCAGCGCCGAGCAGGGCGAGAACGGGCCCCTTCCACCTCATTGGGTGGGGAACTTACCCACGACTACGCTTGCGGAATCGTGGAGAAACGGCTCGAAGACCAGCTGAAACGGCTCCCGGCCAAGCCCGGCGTCTACATCTTCCGCGATACGCGCGGCCAGGTCCTCTACGTCGGCAAGGCCAAGTCGCTACGCCCGCGCGTGCGCAGCTACTTCCAGGCCGGCGCCGGCGGCCGGCACGCGATCGCGCAGCTGCCCGACCGCGTCGCCGACATCGAGGTCATCGTCACGGGGACGGAGGTCGAGGCGCTCCACCTGGAGCAGAACCTCGTCAAGCGCCACCGGCCGCCGTTCAACGTCAGGCTGCGCGACGACAAGTCGTTCCCCTACATCGCCGTCACGGTCGGGGACGACTTCCCACGCGTGATGTTCACACGCGAGCGGCACCGCCGCGGCGTCACCTACTTCGGGCCTTACGCGAACGCGAAGAAGGTGCGCGAGACGCTCGACGTCCTCAATCGCGTCTTCCAGTACCGGCCCTGCGAGGGGCCGCAACCGGGCCGGCACTCGGGGATTCCCTGCCTCGACTACCACATCGAGCGCTGCCACGCGCCGTGCGTGGGCTACATCTCGAAGGAGGCCTACGCCGAAATCATCGACGGCGTCGTCAATTTCCTCTCCGGCGACACGCGCACGATCGAGCGGGAGCTCGAGCAGAAGATGCGCGACGCGGCCGAGGCCGAGCGCTTCGAGGAAGCGGCGCGCTACCGCAACCGGCTCTTCGCGGTCCGACGCCTCACGGAGCGCCAGGCCGTCGAGAAGCGCAGCGTCGGCGACGTCGACGTGATCGGGCTTGCGGTCGACGGCGACCGGGCGACGGTGCAGATCTTCCCGCTCCGCGGCGGCAAGATGATCGACCGCTACGGATTCCACCTCGAGAACGCCGAGGGGCAGGACGCAGCCGCGCTGCTCGAGGCCTTTGCGGTCGAGTACTACGGCGCGGCGCCGTCGGTGCCGCCGCAGATCGTCGTGCCGCGGGACGCCGGCGACACCTCGGCGCTGGCCGAGTTCCTGTCCGAGCTGCGCGGCTCGCGTGTCGAGGTACGGGCCGCGGAGCGCGGGGAGAAGCGGCGCCTCCAGGAGCTGGCCGCGCAGAACGCCGGGCTCGCGCTCGAGTCGGAGAGCTACCAGACTGAGCAGAAGCGGATACGCCGGGTCGAGGCGCTCGAGGAGCTTCGCGAGGCGCTGAATCTTGAGAGCCTGCCGATCCGGATCGAGTGCTTCGACATCTCGAACATCCAGGGCTCGGAGGTAGTCGGGTCGATGGTGGTGTTCCAGGATGCGACCGCCAAGAAGGCGCACTACCGGAAGTTCGCGGTGCGCGGGCTCGACGGCCAGGACGACTTCGCCGCCATGGCGCAGGTGATCGAGCGCCGCTTCGCGCGCATGCGCGATGTCGCCGACGAGGAGTACGACGAAGGGTTCGCGGCGGTTCCGAACCTCGTCGTGATCGACGGCGGTAAGGGCCAGCTCTCGGCCGCTTTGGCGGCGATGCAGCGCTTCGACCTGCCGCGAGTCGCGGTGATCGCCCTCGCTAAGCGTGCCGAGGAGGTGTTCCTGCCTGGACGGCCCGACCCGGTCGTCCTCGACCGGCACTCGCCGGGGCTCCAACTGCTCCAGCGGATCCGGGACGAGGCGCATCGCTTCGCGGTGGGCTTTCACCGTCAGCGCCGCGACGCTCGCGCGCGCGAGTCGATCTTCGACACCCTGGAGGGCGTCGGCCCGGCCCGGCGCCGGGCGCTGCTCCAGCATTTCGGTTCGGCCGAGCGTGTGCTCGCGGCTACGCAAGAGGAGTTGGAGGGCGTTTCCGGTTTGCCGGCCAAGACGGCGCGTTCTATCTACGCGCAGCTGCACAAGGCCGGGCGGGCGTGAGGGACTGACCCCGCAGGGGTCTGTCCCTGTGCAACCAAGAAAGCGTCGCCGTCAGGCGATGGGAAGGGACGGTCCCCGAAGGGGACTGTCCCACAGGCGGCTGTTGGGCCGCCGCCAATGGGACAGTCCCTGTGGGACAGTTCCTCCTAGCTTCGCAATCCGGCCATGCAGAGGCGGCGTAGTTATGGGTGTCGGGCCGCCCGCGTCGTTCCCCTTCGCGCGGGCGGCTCCCTTTTCTGGCCTCGTTCTCTTCGGATGATGTGCCGTTGCCTTGAACGCGCGACTGTCCGCGGGCCATGGCGGTCGAAGGCACGATCCCGGCGGTAGCCGAAGAGCCGAAGGGCGACCAGCGCCTCGCGATCCTGCTTGCGATGGCGATGTTCGTGCTCGTCGTCGACACGTCCCTGATGAACGTCTCGATCTCGGCGGTCGTGCACGACCTGGACACGACCGCGAGCGGCGTCCAGTCGGCGATCGCGCTGGAGGCGCTCGTCTCGGCCGCGTTCATCCTGATCGGCAGCAAAGTCGGCGACCTGATCGGCCGCAAGCGCGCCTACGTCCTGGGCCTGCTCGGCTATGCGGCGGGGGCGCTGTCGATGACGCTTTCGCAGAGCCTGGTGCCGATCATCATCTTCTGGGCCATCATCGGCGGGCTCGGCGCCTCGCTGCTGCTCCCGGCCATGCAGTCCTTGATCCACGGCAACTTCGCAGGCCCGATGCAGCGGAAGGCCTACGCGCTCGTCGGGGCCGCCGCCGCGATCGCTGCGGCCGTCGGACCGCTCGTCGGCGGCTTCATCACGACGTTCCTCTCGTGGCGGGTCGCGTTCGGAGGCGAGGTCGTGATCATCGGGATCGTCCTGTCGGGGATCAGGCTCGTCCACGATGTGCCGTACACCGGAGACCGGGGGGTTGACGTCGTCGGCGCGATCCTCTCGGCGGTTGGGATGGGCGGCGTCGTGCTCGGAATCCTGGTCTGGCAGGAAGGCGGCGGAGCCGTCGGCGCGCTGATAGCCGTCGGGCTCGTCGCACTCGGCTCGCTCGCGTGGTGGCTAAAGCGGCGGAAGCGCGAGGGCAAGCCCGCGCTGCTCGACGCAGACTTGTTCAAGTCGAAGTACTTCCGCCTCGGGATCTCGTCCCAGACGCTGCAGCAGATCAGCCTGGGCGGGCTGATGATCGCGTTGCCGATCTTTCTGCAGATGGTGCTCGAGTACAACGCGCTCGAAGCCGGGCTCTCGCTGGCCCCGCTCTCGCTGAGCATGTTCGCGGTGGCGCTCGTGGCCGGGAGGAAGGCGGGCAACCGCAGCCCGAGCAACATCATCCGCGCCGGGTTCTTCCTGCTCGCACTGGGCGTCGCGGTCCTGATCCCGATCGTGCCGCGGGCGCACTCGGGCTGGGCGATGGCGGTGCCGCTACTGATCGCAGGCTGCGGTCTCGGGCTGCTCGTTTCGCAGCTCAACAACTACACGCTCTCGCCGATCGAGGAAGAGCGGGTCAGCGAGGCCGCCGGCGTCAATTCTGCCGGCGGGTCATTCGGTCTCTCCTTCGGGCTCGCGTTCGCAGGGGCGATCATGCTCGCGTCGTTGTCGCTCGTGTTCAGCCACATGGCGCACTCGAGCTCGGTGCTCTCGGAGAGCGAACAGGGCAAGGTCTCGACGCAGCTCGAGAAGAATGCCGAGGTGCTGACCAACACCCACCTGAACAAGCTTCTCGAGGGCCAGCCGAAGGACGTACGCAAGGAGATCATCCACATCAACACCGAGTCGCGGCCGATCGCACTCCAGATCGCCCTGGCGATTCCGCTCCTGGCCGCCCTGCTCGGTCTCCTCAATGGCTTCCGCATGACGCGGTTGCCCGACCCCGAGCCGTCGTCGGGTGCCGAAGGGATGTTGGTTGGCTAGCGCGGGTAGTACTTGGCTCGTGTCTGACGCGGCTGCGGCCAAGCAAGGGGTTGTCGTCCGTCTCGCGCCGCCAGGAACGCGCGAGCCGAGAGGAGTCC
>Ga0075431_100004788_pt1 | contig 13311 bp, 14 predicted proteins | sample RhiMetdeltSRZDD5_FD_75297 | JGI IMG/M metagenome (GOLD analysis project Ga0075431, IMG submission 75297) | Populus rhizosphere microbial communities from Tennessee, USA - Rhizosphere MetaG P. deltoides SRZDD5 | ecosystem: Host-associated > Plants > Roots > Rhizosphere > Soil | place: USA... | reverse complement strand
TCCCGCTCACGGTGCGGGTTCAGTGCGGCATCAGCGGCGCCATGGGCGCGCATCATTCGCAAAGCCTCGAGGCTTGGTTGGCTCATGTCCCCGGGTTGAAGATCGCCATGCCGGCCAATGCCGCCGACGCCAAAGGCTTGCTGAAAGCGGCGATCCGCGACGACAACCCGGTGGTCTTCATCGAACATCGCGGCCTCTACTGGTCGAAAGCTGAAGTTCCAGGCGGCGACCGGATTGTGCCGATCGGCCAGGCCGCCGTCGTGCGACCCGGCGATCGTGTGTCGATCGTCGCTCTGGCAAACATGGTCGGTCCGGCGCTGGCGGCGGCCGAGGAACTCGCGTCCGAAGGAATCGCCGCGGAGGTGATCGATCCGCGCAGTATCTCGCCGCTCGATATCGAAACCATCGTGACGTCAGTCAAGAAAACCGGCCGGCTGATCGTCGTGCACGAAGCCGTCGAGCAAGGCGGCGTCGGCGCGGAGATAGTCGCGCGGGTTCAGCAAGCAGCGTTCTTCTACCTCGATAGTCCCGTCCTTCGCGTTGCCGCATACTTCGCCCCCGTGCCCGCCGGCCCGACTTTAGAAAAAGTATTCCTCCCCGGCAAGGAACGCATCGTAGAGGCCGCGCGCCAAGCGATCCGCTGATTCAACATCTCCTTGCAGATTTCTCATCCGGCCATAAATTCGCGGCCGGCAGATATTCTCGCCACTTCATCGCCCACTCGTCCAAGCTTATGTCCGCGGCGCACTTTCGAAGCAACGCATTGACACTTTACTTTGGCATAGTGCTGCGGAATTTTTTGGCTTGGACGAATTTCTGTAAATGAAGTTTACGCTTCCAGGCCACGTGCTGACCACCTTTCGATCAGTCGTTGTAACAAAAAGTCGGCGACCGATGCAGCTGGGCTCTTCTCTGTCATCCTTGACATGTTCGTGACATTTCGCATCTGACAAAGACCAGGCCGGCCTTGTCTTACCATAGAGAATTTCTTGGAAATCGTCGCTGAACCAACTGGCATGCGGCTTGCTTTTTCAATCTACAGGAGGGAAGGACTCACATGGCGGCAGGCTCTCACGAAACGGCGAAAATTATTGCACTCGATCGAACGACTCTACGAGCGGTCAAATGCGAAAAATGCGGGGCCAAAATGTATCCTCAGTCGATGCTCGAATCCCATTTATCGCGCCATCGCCGTCGCCAACGCTGGTTCAATGCCGAGATCCGGAAGCTGCGCTATACCTTCTCTCACATGCGCGATATTGCCTAAAGTTGTGCCGCGAACTTCCCTGATTGGGAAGCTCTCCTCGACGAGCCCGCGCTCGCCCCCACTTGCGCGGGCTCGTCCCTTCCACCTCACGTTCCTATCGACTGATGGCGTTTCGCTGAAGCAACGCACCTGTTCTCGCGTGGTCATGCGCGACACCGTTGAGCGCGCCGTATCCAATCCAGCACACCGGCGGAAAAATGACTCACTCCCAAAGCCGATTTTGTAGCTTACTTTATTCGGAAACCCGGCGTTGAGCGTGTGACGACTGCGGGGACATCGATGTCAGGGGATCTTCATCGAAGTTGTAGCCGGACAAGAAACTGAACGCTTCCATGCGCTCGCTTACCTTAGCAAAAGACTCGCGACTCCACTGAATATCAAAGCGACTTTTTTTAGGCGACTTGAAGACTATGCTCGCACAGTCTTCAAGATAACGGCTGTTGGCCTTGACGCCCAAGAAAGAACAAAGACGATTGAGATGAGGCTTGGGATCCTCGATAAAGGATTCCAACCGGACATCAAATATTTGCGCCGGTTGGAGCCGTTTCTTCAGCGTCTCAATGCTCGCACAGAGCTTAAAGAAGACATCGACGTGCGTATCCAGCGTTTTACGCGGGCTGCGTCGCGTCATCGTCGCAAGAACGTCGTACGGATTTCGAATTACGTGGACAAACTTCAACTCGGTGGCGATCCTATCTTTCACGAAATCCAGCAACCCGTGATCAAGATAGAAGCGCATCGCCGACGTCGCGCCCTTCTTGTCACCCAACACCCGGAGCTTTTCGAACCGGCCTTGCCACTGATGGGGGACTTCATACGAGTAGCCGCTGTGGGCGCGACCCGCGGCGGCCATTTTCTTGGAATTTTCCAATAGCAAGTGGAACACTTGCTGCCGGCTAAACCCCCGTTGAAACAACTTCAGCGCATCCAGTTCGTGGGCAACGACGATATTCGGATGAGCATCGAGCAGGGAACCGATCAGGCTGTGCCCTGTTCTCGGATAGCCGACGAACATACAATAGGTTCGGATATCGCGAAAGAATTCGGCATTTCGCTTACTTTGCAATAACGAAGCAGCGTACAGGCCGGCCAGGTTAAGTTTCTTTCTAATCGACACGAGCGCCTAATCTCGAGTTTGACATGGGACTGCGCCTGCCAACGGCCCAACTGGCACTTGCAGGCGCCCTCCGCAGTATGGGTTCCGAGCGACACGTCTGGGGACGGCTACTCAAAGAAAGCTCCTTCGATCAGCACGGGTTTCGCGGCGCCCTGTTCATGAGTTCTTCCCGGGATGGCCGAACCGTCCGGATTGAGCCGCTGATCGGCCTTATCCGATCCCGCGCCGATTCTAGCCATTACGAGAGGGGCGCTGCCCGAGTTGCAAAATTGATAGTAGCAGCCTGCCGGGAGCACAACGGCATGATTTTTTTCGGCGGTGACTACCGTTTGGCCGTCTCTTCCCATGGTGAATTGCGCTTTTCCTTGGAGAACCAAAAACATGTGATCCTCTTTGGTGTGCGAGTGCAGGGCATTTTCGCCGATGCCGGGCGAATAGCAATGAATGCGGAGCGTCATGAGGTCGGTCTCGGCGAGCAAGTCGCGCGTGTGACCTTCCTTGACCAGTTGAGTTTTGAGCTGCACAACCTTCGCTTGCTTTTCCATATAGCCTCCTTGAGAGATTTTTTGTAAGAAAGGCGATATTAGGCCACGAGGCGCATGCTCCGCAAGACTTGAACGCCTCGTCGGCGGTCGCCGTTGCAAATCTTTGCGCACTTAGCTTATTTGAAAGTTCCGATGGATCGAGATCAAATTTGACGCCTTTGTTTGCTGAGATCGTGGCGATGGGGTCGGCTATGGGCTGGGCCGCCGATTCGGTTCTCGTCCGCTTCGGCCTGCGTAAGTCCAACATTTTCGCCGCGATGCTGGTGAGCTACGTAGTTTCGGTGACCTGCGTGTGGACGTATCTCATCGCCACCACTTCGCTCGAATTTCTCACGTCGCCGGCGATGGTTTATTATCTGATCAGCGGCTGCATCCAGCCCCTGTTCGCGCGCGCGCTTTTCTACGAGGGAATCACCCGCATCGGCGTCGCCCGCGCCGGGCCGCTGCGCGGTATCGAACCACTGTTCGCCACGGCCATCGCCATGGTCGTTTTTCAAGAGCAGCCCGGCTGGTGGGTCTTTTTCGGCACGATTCTTATCGTCACCAGCCTATGGCTCATCTCCGGCAAGCAACGGGGCGATAGAAAATGGCGGCTGATCGACGCGCTATTTCCAATCAGTGCCGCGCTGATCTCCGCCATATCGCAAAGCCTGCGCAAGCAGGCGCTGCGAATCATTCCCGACCCGTTTGTCGCCGTGGCGGTGGTGACGACGGTATCTCTGATCCTCTTGGTCACTTTTGTTTTCGCGACCGGCCGATCCGATCAGCTCAAAATAAAGCCGGACGCTCTCCGTTTTTTCCTCTGCGCCTCTCTCATCGCCACTCTAGCCCAAGTCGCGAACTTCGTCGCGCTGGGACGTGGCGAGCTTTCGGTGATCATACCGCTACTCAATACCACGCCTCTTTTCACGGTCTTTTTCAGCGCCATGTTTCTCCGCGCCGTGGAGACCATTAATCTGCGCATCGCATTCGGCGCGGCTTTGATGGTCGCCGGCGTGGTGTTGATTACTTCGCGCTAAAGCAGCTTGACCAACTCCGCTCTACTTGATAGCGAAAGAGCCGTTGGGGATTTTTATCAAGGAGATTTTCATGGATAGCCGTGCCTTCGCTCAAACCATCGAAAAACAGGTCGTGGAATTTTGCCGGACGCTCGATGCCAAGCTACCCGCTTATAGTTTCATTCCCCTGACCACGGACGAAATGCGCATCAGAGTCATGCAGAGCCGGCTGTTTAATGAGATCCGCGCCGGCGAGATCTTCGGCGGCTGGCTCAAGAGCACGCCGGAGCTGGACGTGAAAAAAATTCTGGCGGAAGCGGTCTACGAAGAATACGAGCATGCCGGTTTTCTAGAAGAAGCTTTGCGCGGCAAAGGTGCTACGCCTTACGACTACAAGCCGCTGCCCGCGCAGATGGCGATGTTCAATTCGTTTGAAGGACTGACCGACACCGTTGAACGCATCGCGGCTTTTCCCATGGCTGGGGAAGGCGTCGCCGATTATCTGATTGCGAAAAGTCTGGAGGCTACAGCCGTGCCGAGTTGGGTCACCGATCCTTACAAGCGCATCCACGAAGACGAAGCGGAGCATGGAAATTATCCATTTGATATTCTAGTGAAATACGCAACCACCGCTGAAAAACAGGAACGCGCCACCCGCGCCGTCGCCATGAGCTTCGCGCTCCGTCGCGCTTACTTCGACAATCTTGACCGCTGGGTGTTCGAAAATAGGACGTACTGAACGCGCTACTGGCCAGCTTGCCTAGCCAAACCTATGGGCTAAATGACGGCAAATCAAGTAGTTGGAGGCGGATGCTTGATCCGTGACAATTTTGTTACCACAATCGTGGCTATGACAGCGTCTTTTCGATCGCCGATTTCTAAGGATTAACCGCGATGAAAGTACTCGTCAAGTTTCCCATCCAGATCTACAAAGGGTTGTTGGGCAGATGTTCCATGTTGAGTCGTGAATATTTGATTTTAAAAAATGGCATTGTCCGGAACGACCAGAAAGAAAGTCCCGATGAGCCGATGGTAGAAATTCTCTGCGAAGTTGAGCGTGCGAAATTTCTCCTTGACCTTGCAACGTTGGTTTATCCGGCTGCAGCTCCCCACATCGAAAAAAGCATCAGCTATGCGAGCGAGTCATAGACTAGGGCAGCTGCGCCTGACTGGTGTCATGACTGGCTTTTTGCACGAGTTGAGCCTTGTACTTTGGCGCCAAACCCACTAGCTTTGCCTCGTGAAAATAGTCGTTGAAATAGATTTCAACCGTTATTATCGGCTACTGGCAAGATGCGAGATGTCGAGCCGTGAATATGCAATTATGAAAAACAGCGTCCTTAATCAGGGTCAAGAGCAGAGCCATGAATCAGGCACTGTCACAATTGTGTGTGAGGTGGAGCAGGCAAAGATGCTGCTGAATCACGCCACACGCTTCTACCCCGATGCTGTTCCGGACATTGAAAAATCGATCGCTCTCGCGCGCGAACCGTAGAACCGCTAGCTCGTCGTCAGTTCCCATCGAACCGTTCCCGTTCTTAGACACCAAATAGCCGCACATTCGCACCAGACAAGACAAAATCTCCCGGGTCAGATAGGCGAACTAACTCAACCGGCGGCAGTGGGGTTTACCTTTCCGCAACGTGGTTAGGCCAACCGGCGTCCAGGGCAATTGAGTAGGGCCAGCCTCGGCGTTAAGCTTTGTCCTATGGCTAGTGGTCGCAATCCTCTCCTATGTCCGCGCTGCAACGGCACGAACGTGAGAAAATCACATCGCTTGAATTTGCTCGAGAGGGCTTTGAGCGTTGCCTTTATCCGGCCGTTCCGGTGCAAGGAATGCCGATATCGCTTCTGGAGCTTGGCTAGGCATGCGAACAAAAACCGAAGCGCATCACCTCCGCCACCCGGTTAGTCGTCGTCCGCCTAAACCACACCCTCCTCGCATCCTAGAACTCTTGCTTGATTTAACCCGCCCACTTGATAGGCTTTTTGTGAGTCAAGGCGAAGGCGTTCCGCTGCTAGAGAAGGAGGTGTGGAGATGGATCTGCCGAAATGCCAGAAGTGCAACGATGGGCTATTGATTCCACTATCTGATTACGGTCAGGAGGGCGCGTCGGTGCAGTATAAAGCCTGGGCGTGTACCAATCCGGATTGCGGCTTTTCAATCCGTATCGACAAAGGCGAGATAACCTACGGCAAGAGAATCGAACCGAAGCACTAAAACGTCAGCATCCCCATAGGCTCGGGTTGAACTCTCCAACCCGGCATTCCACTACTCCAACACTCAAATCATCCTCACGCCTGCATGCTCCGGTTAAAGCTCTGAATCGCTCTGCCGAACAACTCGCAACCCCGCTTTAAGGCTGCCAGGCATTTTTGCTGCATCGCGCCGTCGGTGGCGTAACGGCGCAAAATCTCCGGTGCGATCCACTCGTGTCCTTCTTCGTCGGCGAGCAACGTGTCGCGGTAGATGCCGGCGGTTTGCGGATCGATCAGCGACACTCTCTCGATAAACGACTTGGACGTTCGCGGAAAGAATTCTTCGTGGCCGAACTGCACACTGGCAATCAACTCGCAAAGCGAACCGAGATTCGCGTGGAAATCCCACAACTCTTTTAATTCAGGCAGAGGATTGTTCCATAGCTCGTCGGGGTCGCCGTTTAGCTCGCTGATCCTTTTGCGCAAGATCGAAGCATGCTTGAGCTCATTGACAACATACTCCGACATCGGCTGTTGCAGGTCGAGATCGCGAATTTTTCCGACCCAGGGCGCGGTAACTTCAGCGGCCTTGCGCTCCATAACGACGCCGAATTGCAATCGGCGCAAGACGACCGCGGCAATGAGAGGCTTTTCGGCGCCGTAGCTTTTCCGCTCAGCGTTCATTTTCTCCCAAAACTCTTCCCTTACCGCAACCAGTTGCTGAAGAAACTCTTCCGCCTTCAAAGCTTCCATGATTTCCTCCGGAGATCGACTATTGCCGTTTGACACACAGAATATTTTAGGTATTAACAATACAGCAGTGCACTCCGAGTAAAGCCGAGTACTTCGACTTAATCGCAGTAATTCAAGGCCTTTAACACTAACATGGAACCCGCTAAAGCCAAAACCTTCGTCGATACTCTTTACCGGGACGTCTACGCGCACTGGGATAGAAAGATCAATCACGGTCCTTTCATGAGCCAATTGCGCGCCGGCACCCTGCCCTTGCCGTGCTTGCGGCGCTTTTTCAAAGACTGGGGACTCTTTTCTATCGAAGTTGTCGCACTAAACGCTGTGTCTTATTACGTTCATCTGCCTTTTTTCGTCGAGAATTACGATTTGCTGCCGGCGTTTTCCGATAAAATCGCCGAAGAACTCATCGCACCGAAGCCACCGGGCCATATTCTGATACTGCTCGAAACCGCCAACGCGCTCGGGTTGTCGAAAGAAGAGCTGTTCGAGCAGCCCGCGTCGGCTTCCGGCCGGGCGATCAGCGATTACTGCCGCCGGGTCTTTCAGGACGGTTCGATTATCGAGCTTTGGGGCGCGCACGCGTACGAAGAAACCCTCGCTCATTGGTCCAAACAATGGGGCACGGCGCTGGTGACCCATTACGGCATGAGCAAACGCCAGTCGATTTATTTCACCGAGCACGCCGAAGCCGATCTCGTCCAGCATGAGGAACGCATGGGACATGGCCCGATGAATCGCATGATCCTCCAACGCATCGTCGAGCAAGGAAAGACTTCCCAAAAGCTCGGCTACGATCCGAAATACTGCGCCTTCACCATGGTTGACCTGCATGCCTTGATGGAACAACACGCGCTGGAAAATCCGTACCCATCGTAAAACCAGGCCTTGACCGACGTCGCTTCCACGGCGACCAAAAGCCGCCAATCCGCCAAGAGATGCCAGCGTTTTTATTGGCAAATCCGAAACTCGAAATCCGAAGCTCGAAACAAATTCCTAAACGAGACAAAAACCGCAAATTTCTCAAAGCATCCTTTGGTTAGGACCTTCGTTTGACGGTTTGGGATTTGCCAATTTAGATTTTTTGCGGATTCCCATATAAATTTACGTTAATCGTACCGCTGATGCCTCACGGTGGCGGCAACGAGCAAAAACTCGCAACGATACTCCTACGAATACTTGCCATGCGCATGACGCAAAGGATCATCGTCGCTGCTTGTTTTGTTTTTCTTCCCTGTTCGCGAACGAGCGCGGCCGCTGAGCTGCCCGGAAAATGGCAAGTCCGGGAACCCACGCCGGTGCCGCGCAGTGAAGTGGCGGTCGCTGAAATCGGCGGCAAAATCTATCTAATGGGCGGATATGTCAAGAACGGTGACCTGCTTGAGGAATACGATCCCAAAAAAAATAGCTGGCGCCGCCGCGCCTCCTTGCCCAAACCGCTGCACCACATCGGCGCCGCTGCCGTCAACGGTAAAATCTATCTGATCGGCGGCTACATCACCGGCACCGGTTCCGTAGCCACGGTGTATGAATACGATCGGGCGCTAGATCACTGGACCGCGAAACAACCCATGCCGACCGCGCGCGGCGCGCTCGCTGTCGGTATCGTTGACGGAAAAATTTATGCTGTCGGCGGCGTCGGCGCCAACGGCAAAAATACCGATGCCAATGAGGAATATGATCCCGCGATGGATAGCTGGAGCAAGCGCGCGCCCATGCCGACGCCGCGAGACCACCATGCGGTCGGCGTCGTCAACGGCAGACTCTACGCCATCGCGGGACGCATTAACGGCAATCACGACCGTAGCATCCCAACCAACGAAGAATACAATCCCAAGACCGACCGCTGGCAGCCGCGCGATCCTATACCGACCGTCCGCAGCGGCATCGCCGGCGCCGTGCTCGACGGCAAGGTGTTTGTCTTTGGCGGCGAATATAGCCGCGCCACGCGCAATGACGTCGAATCCTACGATCCGGCGACTAATAAATGGCAGCGCTGGGCGCCGATGCCGACGGCGCGCCACGGCCTCGGCGCCGTCGGCGTCGGCCGAGCGATCTACGTCATCGCCGGCGGCCCAAAGCCGGGCGCGGCCTTCTCGTCGGTCAATGAAGTGTTTACGCCGTGATCAGCAACGAAGAAATCGATCACCCGCCGCGGCAACCATTCGAGTCGACCGGGAAATTTCCCTGTGACGAATCCGCCATGGCCGCCGTCGCGGGGAAAATCCAACGTCACCGAACGCGAAACTTCTTCATGGGTCGGCAGCGCGCTCTGTGGTAGGAACGGATCGTTGCGCGCGTTGATCATCAACGTCCGCACGCGAATTTGCTTGAGCCACGGTTTGCTGCTCGCGCGCAACCAATAATCGTCGGCGTTATTGAAGCCGTGAAACGGCGCCGTGTAGAGATCGTCGAATTCGCGAAAGGTCGAGCTCCTGTGCAGCGCGCGCGCATCGATCGCCAGGCCGTGCGTCGCGATTTTCGCCAGTACTTTCGTTTTCAGCGATCGTAGAAAATGGCGCGTATAAAGAATTTTCCTAAATCCGCAATCGAGCTGCGCCGCCGCTGCCGCGAGATCCACCGGCACCGATACCGCTACCGCGCCGTCAATCACTCCGGTTGCGTTCGCGCCTTCCTCGCCGAGCCATTTAAGCAGCATGTTGCCGCCGAGCGATACGCCGACCGCATAAATCTGGCTTCGCCGGTTTTCTCTTTTTATGGATCGCAGAATCCAGTCGATCTCGCGGGAGTCGCCCGAGTGATACGAGCGGCTCAACAGGTTGGCTTCTCCGCTGCAGCCGCGAAAATGGGGCACGACCGCGCGCCAGCCGAACTCGCTTGCCAGAGCCAGTAGACTTACGACGTAATGTCCCCGCGAACAGCCCTCGAGTCCGTGGAATAGAACGAGCAGCTTGGCCTTATCGGAGCTTGAGTCGAGCCAATCAAGATCGATGAAATCTCCGTCCGGCGTCTGCCCGCGTTCGCGCCGATATCGGAGCGAATAACCGGTCGCCAAGCGCCGAGCGTAAATCGTTTGCAAGTGCCCGCCCGGCAGCCACCACGGCGCGACATATTCGCCGACGTCGCCTATCCCGGTAAACTCAGCGTCTTTATGACGAGGCATCTAAAAAATCCGAAATCCGAAGCTCGAAATTCGAAACAATCCACAAAATTCGAAAATTACCAAACTCGGATGCCAAAACAGCGGGTCTCGGTTTCTGCGCATTTGAATTTATTCAATCGCGATTTGAATGTTTCGGATTTCGGATTTCGTGCTTCGAATTTGTTTTTCGATCTATTTTCGTAAATTCTCCGGCGGCGCAAAACCATGGCGCAACGTGTTTTCGGAAATCGTCCGAGGTTCGAGAAACTGGAGCAAATAATCAGGGCCGCCCGCCTTGGAACCGATACCGGATAGCTTGAGCCCGCCGAACGGTTGGCGCTCGACCACCGCGCCCGTGATGCCGCGGTTGATGTAGAGATTGCCGACGCAAAATTCTTTGCGCGCTTGGTCGATATGCGCCGGCGAGCGAGAAAATATGCCGCCGGTCAGCGCGAACGCGCAATGATTCGCGATCTCGAGCGCGTGAGTGAAGTCACGCGCTTTGATCACCGAGAGAACGGGTCCGAAAATCTCTTCTTGAGCGATGCGACTAGCAGGATCGACGTCGCTGAAAATCGCCGGGCCGACAAAGTACCCCTCTTTCGGCGCGGCCATTTCCAGCACGCATTTCGCTTCCTTCTTACCCAGTCGGATGTAGCGCATTATCCGCTCTTGAGCTTCGGCGTCGATCACCGGACCAACGACATGGCGCGGATCTTCCGGCGGGCCGATCTTGAGGCTGCGCACCGCCTCCGTAAAACGCGACAAGAATCGGTCGTGTACCTCGCGCACGAGAATAAGCCGCGAGGCCGCGGAGCATTTCTGTCCCTGGTAGCCGAACGCCGAGTCGATCACATGGTTTATCGCTTCATCCAGATCGGCGTCGTTATCGACAATCACCGCGTTTTTGCCGCCCATCTCGCAGACCACTCGTTTGACATGTTCTTGTCCGGGCCGGTGCGTGTACGCCTCGCGCAAGATTTCCAGTCCCACCTCGCGCGACCCGGTAAACGCGATCAAATGAACCTGTGGCGAGCGAACTGAATAGGCGCCGAGCTCGCCGCCGCCCTGAAGGAGCTGGCCGGCATCGTCCGGCAATCCGGCGGCACGCAAGATCTCCATCAGATGCACAGCCATGACCGGCGACTGCTCGGCCGGTTTTATCAAGGCACAGTTGCCGGTCGCCAACGCCGCCGCGGTCATGCCAGCGAGGATCGCCAGCGGAAAATTCCATGGCGCGATGATCGCGCCGATGCCGCGCGGCTCATAAAAGCAAACGTTGGTCTCGCCGGGAAGTTGTTGTGTTTGGCGCGGCGCCGCTATGCGGATCACTTCGCGCGCGTAATAATTCAGATAGTCAACCGCTTCGACGACATCGGCGTCCGCTTCGCGCCAGCCTTTGCCGACTTCGAAAACCTCCCAGGCGGCGAGTTCCCAGCGCTTTTTGCGCATGATGTCCGCCGCTTTAGAGAGAATTTCGGCGCGCTTCTCGACGCGCGTACCGCGCCATTCGTTGAAAAAGCGCGCGGCCCGGTCGATCGCCTCCTTAGCCTGATCGACGCTCGAGACGCGCACCCGTCCAACGATTTCCTTGGGATTGGCCGGGTTAACCGAGTCGAGCCATGCACCGCTGCTTCGCCTTCGGTTTCGCTCTTTGAATTGACCGCGAACTTTCTCGAGCGTCTGCGCAAAACGCTCGCGGTTATCGCGTCGCGCGAAGTCGATCGGCGGCTCGTTGCTAAAAATCTCAGCCATGGCTTCGCTCGTTGGGTGACGCCAGCGGATTTTCAGACGCTTTCAGTACCGGCGTTGGCGGTTTGATCAGAGTGGCGATGTCTCTGCGATCGGCGTAAGTCTGGCGCAAGAAGGAAGTATTGGAAGTGTTCTCCATCAGCCGGCGGATGAGATAGGACATGCCTGGCAACAATTCGCCCACCGGAAGATAGACGCGCACTCGTTGGCCGTATTGAACGATCGCCTGGCGCACCGGTTCGGCCATCCCGTAAAGCATCTGAATCTCGTAGCCGTCGCTCGGCAGGCCGGCGATCTTCGCGGCCACGATGGCATGTGCCAAACTGCGCAAGTTGTGGCTGCCGAACGCCGCGTCGATCATGTCGTGGTTTTCCAATAACAGGCGGCTTAGCCGCTCGTAGCGCGCGTCGGTTTCGGCTTTGTCCAGATAGACCGGAATCGGCCAGTTCTTCTGTTTGGCCCAAGCGATCTCGCTGTCCCAGTAAGCGCCCTTCACCAACCGCACGCCGACGCGCCGCTTGCATCGGCGCGCCCAACGAATTAACTCGCGAACATCATGCTCGGCGTCGCCCAAATAGGCTTGCAGCGCGATCGCCGCGTGGGGCCGCGCGCGAAACTCATCTTCTTCCAGTACGCCGCGAAAGATTTCCAGGGTCAACTCTTTGAAGGCGTACTGTTCCATGTCGACGGTAATCGCCGCGCCGAGTCTGCTCGCTTCTCGGAACAATTCCCGCAGCCGCTCGCTCACAGTCCTTTCGGTATTCGGATCAAGCGGATCGAAGCGCGCACAGAGGGCGGAAAGCTTAATGGACAAATTGACCCGCGGGATTTTTCCTTGGGGCGATTCATCGATCTGGGCGCAGGACGGCCAGCCCTCGCTCGCCTTGGCCAGGCGGCGCAAAAGTTCGAGATAGCGCTGCTGCATCGCCCGGGCTTCCTGCTCGCTCACGGTCGCTTCACCGACGATATCCAGCGTAAAAGCCGCGGGTTCCTTGCGCAGGTTTTCCAGCACCGTAATCAGATGACCGCTGCTCTCCTCGGCGATAAAACGGCGCGCCAGGTTAATGACGTTGCGGCGCACGACTGGCGCGACCAGCGTGCCCGCATGGAGCGCCTGCGCAAGAACGGCCAAGCCGCCGAGAGCGTGGTCGACCCGGGTGAAGTACTCTTCGAGATGGCGGCCGATCTCGCTCGACGACTCCAGGCTGGGGAGTACGTCGACGAAACGAAACAATGCAACCCGCAGCGACTCATCGTCGAGGGACCAATCGATCATTCGTCCAAGCAAATCCTTGGCTTCGAAAAGCGAAGGCTTGTGCTGCGCCGCCTTTTGATAAAGCGAACGCGCCAGGGATTGAACAGCCTGCTCAGTGGTATCCGATCGGGTAGTCATTCTTTAACATCGTCTATATCGTTACAGAGTCATGAAGTCGCGAAGTTTTCCGCAGCAGCCTCTCCAAATCTGACAGGGAAACGTCCCGACCGTGCATGCGGGTCGTGCAGCCTACGCAAGTCAACTGATGTACCAGAATTGAGGATGCTGCAGTTATGAAACCAGCTAACAAACACTGGATTTAGAT